>Ga0123355_10011233_pt1 | contig 13786 bp, 10 predicted proteins | sample TergutEmb28metaG_3_FD_89872 | JGI IMG/M metagenome (GOLD analysis project Ga0123355, IMG submission 89872) | Embiratermes neotenicus P1 segment gut microbial communities from Petit-Saut dam, French Guiana - Emb289 P1 | ecosystem: Host-associated > Arthropoda: Insects > Digestive system > Gut ... | reverse complement strand
TCCCAACCTCTTTCTCTTCCCCCCCCCCTTCCTCCTTTTCTTACTTCCTCACAAATTTTTCCTCTCTCCCCCCCACCCACACCCACACTCTCTTTTCCTCCCCCCCCCCCTCCCCCCCCCCCCCTTTTTTTTTTTTTTTTTTTTTTTTTTTTATGCACCAGACAATCAGTCACCGCCCACTGGCAAAACAAAATGTGATAATCAGACATCTTGGTGCAGATGCACTGGACGTGTGTATTTCAGGTTGAGATGAGAGCTGACATAACCAGCCATATAATTCATAGTGTACAGTATGTGGCTATAATCTGTGTAATAAAACAGTGTTCATGGCTTTTAAGTGCGGCCTTTGTGTGGTATGATTAAATGCTCAGATGTTTCTGTATTTTTGTGTACCTCCAGTTTGAAGCCCTGTTTCCTTTCTGAGCCTTTAACAATACTGCATGGTGCTATCAGGCAAGTTCTGCAAGGTTGTTTAAATCTGAAACAGTATGTATGGAAAACATGTGCCCTGCTCTTTGAAAACTGCAGGAAGATAATCATTGTATACTGCTAGTGGAAAGAGGTGCTGGAAGACTTAATGTACATGGAGATGTATGGAATGCATTTCACAGAAACAGACAGTCACAAATTAGATTTCATTCCTTTCTGGTGAGCCATCTGCCTTGGAGGGCCTGCTTCGAGGCTTCATTTCCTCCCCTTTATCTTTCCTTATTAGGCTATCGTCTGTTGATTGGCCATCGAGGAGAAGTGAAAGGCATGGGCATAGCTTTCCAAGGTTTCCTCTGCGGAAACGTTTTTGTCTCGATCACTCTTGTTTCAACTCCTATTCTGATCTTTTCATCTTGGGTTCAACTCTCCGACTGTACTTGTGCCCGGGGCAGGAGTGAGGAGCTCCTTCAGCTGTTTCTTTCAAGAGAGACCTACGCAGACGTCGGGGCATGTCCGGAAGGTAAAAGTTTAGTTTTGGTCTTTGTAATTTCTTGAATTCACGTATTCGTTTTCTTTGAACATGTCCCCCAGTGTCTGCCTGGTCTTGCCTCGTACAGGGGCTGATACGGGTGTACCTTCCTGTGAATAATAGGTATCATTTTGTACAAGAGTCAAACACCCATGTTTAGTTACTGTATTACTCTCTGTATTCTGGTTACGCACGGTAATAGTTATGTTTGGCCAACTACTTGGCTTATTATAATGCGTATTTGTATTGGCTATGTTTTCATGTTTTGATTTTGTAAGTTTACAAGGGGCCGATGTTTGGATCGTTGTGTTGTGATTGCCGTGAACCAGCGGTTGTGTACTGGTAGATGTACGAGGTAAACTTACGTAAGCCGATGGGCTCAATCGCTTTATTACGTGAAACACGATCGGCCGACTGCGTGTTAGTAAGAGAATGTTTTTTTTTTTTGTTTTCTCTCTTCACTAGTGTTGCACTTGTTTACTATGATACCTTGTTAATTTTATCAATACAATTGTTATTACTGTGTTAAATTGTATTGTGTTCTTGTGGAACTAATCATTCCCCACAAGACCAGATTATTCGAGTTTCGGCGGCTCAAAGGACTGAGGGCCGAATTGTGCGGGCCCTCTGATCGACACCTAGTGAAGCTGCCCTTGTGGCTAGCTACCTGGGGGCTCACTGGCATATGGTAGGGCTCAGTGACACTCTTGCGGCCACAAAAGGAATCCTAAAATTCCCAACAAATATGAGTGATTAATGGTTAAATTACATATAATTACACATGAATTAAATTCACTGCTGTGATTGTTTAGCGACCACCACATTTGCATTCAACTGAAATGTAAAGTTCAATTGCTGATGCTGTATTTCCAGTGCTTTTTAACTGGTGGTGCACATACCGCATCATTTTTATTCATATTTCAGTTTGAAGGGTGTTAATCATATACAGAAAATTACTTAAATGCATTTAAATGAAAAGAAAAACGCTTATTAAGTTAACTTATAAAGTTAAATTACAAAAGTAAAAGCTGTGTGTTTAAGCACCTGGTGGTATGCTCATATGTTTCGTTTGTGATAGTGGTAAGAGAGGATTTGAAGGCTAAAATTGTAGATCTGCTATACAGATCACGCCAGCTTCTTGCATATCCTCTGCATATGTCTATAAACAAAAGAAGTACAGTTTGCTCCTGGGGTGTCACATGTTTAATTGGTCATATCTTGTAGCAAAGCCCACAATTACACCTGCATCTTGGTTAGTAATGAATAACGAAATACGGTTATTAAGTCCAAAATTGAGAAAATTAAGTTATTAAATTGTTAAAGGCAGTATGAGCCCTTATATGATTAGAAGTATTTATTATGCACATTTCATATACTTCTGAGATATGATATAATTTTTGGGGTGGGGTTAATGAACGTAATACCAAATTCAGACTGAAGAAAAGGGTTACCCAATTAGTGGTCTTAGTAAATATAAGTCTCGTAGACATATATTTGAGGATTACGATGTACTTATGATGGCTTATTTCTACACACTTGAATTAGTATGTTGACATTAAAAAGTGCAAGCAGGTCTCATTTATGTTCCTGAAAAACAGTGCACAAATTGAACACAGTGGAATTTAAACAGCGTGTTTCCTGGGTGTTCGGTATCTGACAGCCTGATCCTGTATGATGTGTGCCTATACCACTGGTGGACATATGGACTTGTACAGTATATGTGTACAGTACTATATATATTTCCATACCATATATTGATTTCTAACACAATACAAATGCAAGTCTCACATCCATAGTTTTTGGTCTTGTTCATTCCACTATTCAAACACTTTAGTTCCTGACTTAGTACTTCCTTTAATTATATCAGCACTATGACAAATTGTACATACACTAGCATGAGCCAGTCTTAACATTATGACATATGTGAACTATTTGTTTACTCTTCTCAAGTTGACTTACTATATCTAATTTCTCTTCAATACCGATTGTCTTTCGCAATTTTTTCACTTGGATTGCACTCAGTGATGCTTATTTATGTTTCTCGCTTATTTTAATAACAACAGCCAATGATGTTGAAGGGGCAACTATATCAGCCACGTAATTACATCACCAGCATAATCAATCTACACACGTAACAGTGACATCACTTTCTGCTAGTCTAACACAAGACAAGCAGCAATGGATTGTGTATGCCAAATTGTGTTAAAGCAAAATTTATGACAAAATTGAAAAGTGATGTAAAGTTTCAAATCATGTTAAGGCAAAATCGTGCAAAACGTACTCACTTGAAAAGAGGCCTTGTACAGGGATTCATGGAAACAAAATGTGCAAAAGAAATAGGAGCTACATGTTTACTTTTGTGACCCAGGTCTTTTCAGGAAGGATGTAGTGACTGGGGATTATATTTGATGTCTGAAATACAACAAATTGATCTGTTGACTCTCAGATTATGTACTTTGCTTTTAATGTCCGTTGTCTGGCCAAGAAGTACATGTAAATGTGCATATTGAGCAATGTCTATGGTTTATTTGGTACTACATATTTATTTAGTATATATAACTTTGTATTTTAATGTAAGTTACTGTATGCAGTAAAATACTCCTGTTCACTTGTTACTTACCCTGTCACTAGTGTATGTGTGATTCATTAGTTAGCATTAAAATGTGCCTGTAAATGAATGACATAAATAAGTCTGTGTTGGTAAATACAAGGCAGGCATTGTAGGTATAACACTGAGGGTCGTTTATGTAATCACTGTTACTGTGGAAAGTAAGGTGTATTTATTCTGAGTGTGAGTCTGTCACCCAAGGTATCCAGCATGCAAAGCACATGCACGAAATTGTAGTCTGTGGCCTGTCTGGCTCTACCATATTTTAATACCCTAACTCGTAGGTGGCACATTTTTCAGAAAAAAAGTTATTGTATGTAAAATATGTGATTTCCTCTAGACGTCTTGTCTATAACATTGTCATTCTGAGAACAATTCAGTCGGGTATAATCATAAATATAAATAGGCCTTAAAGTACCCTTTATTCCTTCAAAACTGTAATCGAAAGACTTTGAAAAAATCCTCAAATATGAAATTTCATGAAAATCCGTTTAGTGGAAGCCGACTTGTTCCATACGAATGTGCAGACTTGATAAAGCTAATAGTCGCTTTTCGAAATTTCGCTAATGCAAGTGATAAAACAGCAAGAAAGCCTGGGATAGTTCTTGACTTTTGTGCCGACGCTTTCTTCATGATGTGTTAGTATCAAATTTTGTCTTTGCGTTACAGGCGTGCTATTAAGGCCAATTGCGCACAGATGGTACTCTGTAAATCGTCGTATATAATTCAATTTCTGATTTGCCATTCGTCGGCAATAGCCACGGTTCGTGGCAGTTATGTTGTGAGATCCCGCATCAAAAAATTCTGTTGTGCTGGTCTTAATACTTATTATTAATACTGGGATGCAGAACGAACTCCACAAATACACTGCGCACAAATGCAGAGTGTGAGGACCTACTTGCCGAACTATTTGTGACTGTTGAGTCACCATGAATTGCAAATCAAAGTTGAAAACGTGTAGTCGTAATCCGTGAGCAAAAGTATTATACCAGAACTCTGATCCATGTCCCAGACCGTGTAAACCTAGTTATCCGTGGTGTAAACAACTTAGCTGCACGTCTTGGACGTTGCTGTCTTCACCCTTTGGAGTCAGTGGGACAGTAAAAAATAGTTGACAAGCGACAATAACGGAGATTATAAGAAGCCGACTAAGAGTTAATCGGTTCGCAAAAGACAGTAATTGCAACTGTCGAAGGAAGTAGCGTGCGGTTGTCTTTTGCGTATGACATGTACTTAAATCAGTGTTCTTAACTGAAGACAGAGTTTTGTAAAAAGTTAAAAGTTGTTTGGTCGGAACCCACGTTGTAAACCCGGAGAAACATGGCGGATAGTGCAAGTGAGAGTGATTCTAGCTCCATTGACGGTGGCCCCATAATGATGCCTCCTTCTCCAGTAACACGGGAACAGCTTCAGAAACGTATAGAATCATTGCAGCAGCAGAACAGGGTGTTAAAAGTTGAGCTGGAAACATATAAATTACGGGTGAAGGCCTTGCAAGAAGAAAACAGGGGATTGCGGCAAGCATCTGTATTTATCGTAAGTTATAAAAATGTTTATTTAATTAGGGAACGAACAGTCGATGTTGATTGTTATACAAAGAGCGGAGACGTAATTTGCCTCGAATAAGAGTATGAACTGGAATTGCTGGTAGTCATTTGAGAGGAAATGTGGAATGCGTTTTTCTGCCATTTTGAATTTCATTGCAGCAAGCAAAGGCTGAACAAGAGGAAGAATTTATCAGCAACACGTTGCTCAAAAAGATACAAGCCTTGAAAAAGGAAAAAGAAACATTGGCGCATCATTATGAGCAGGAGGAGGAATGTCTGACCAATGATTTGTCACGAAAGTTGAATCAGGTAAATACTTGTTTATTATGAATTGACAGATACTTTGATATTTGCTTTGTAGAGATTAGTTTAGTGAATTGGAAGAAATCAGCTGTGAAACACTTTAAATACTACAGTTTAACATTCATGATTTGTCCAGAACATTACTTTCACTTAAGGAAGGACAGTTAATATGAAACTTTGTTGCTTTAAACTGATAATACTTGTGTGAATTTTGCAGTGAAGAATAATAAACTCTTCATGATCTGTATGAACTGTTATTGATCCTTGCAGAGATTTTTCCTTGTTTCCATGCACTTTGTTTGTAATTTTATCGTACCCAATTTTTGCTTCATGTTTTGTATATATTTGTCCAGTAAGCCAATTTCAGTCAAAACAATCTCTGTGAATATAGCAGTGGAATTCTTCAAATGGCTGTTACTTATAAGTACTGAGCTAGTTAAACAAAAATTTGTAATACAAGACAGTGATCAGCTGCTCAGTGCAGCAGTCAAATAGAGCATATGCATGCTTATTCTAGTAAAAGTTGTGCATTTTTGTATCTGGGAAATGTGTCTGGGAGCGGAATAGTATATCCTTTGGTTGTGTTGTGAGATAACATAAGTTGAAGTTAACCCTGGAACAGGCCTTGGAGGCCCAGATAGGGAGTAGATGTATAGTTGTGCTCTTTCTTTAAACTTGGCGCTATATGAGGGTGGGTGATCAACGCTACGCCCCGGCCGTTTTATCCCTGGGAAAGACCCAGTAACCATTGTGATTGAAGTAAGTAGTACCAACTGTTTCAGAGTGAATGACAACAAGTCACAGTGCAGTGTATGTTTAAAGCACTGAGGCCACGTGAAGTCATTGCCCTAGAACATGCAAAGTCATGGCAGTCATTTTATTTTTCATCACTTTTAGAGCTCCTCAGGCATTTAATTATAGTACCAAATGGTTAGAGGTGATTCTTTAATTACAGCTTCGCCAAGAGAAGTGTCGCTTGGAGCAGACTTTGGAACAAGAACAAGAATGCTTAGTCAATAAACTAATGCGCAAAATTGAGAAGCTGGAAGCAGAGACCTTAGCAAAACAAAGCAACTTGGAACAGTTACGCCGTGAAAAAGTGGAGTTGGAAAATACACTGGAGCAGGAACAAGAGGCATTGGTCAACAAGTTATGGAAACGAATGGACAAGCTGGAAGCAGAGAAAAGGTACTGACATCTGCCTATGTTTTGGAACTTGTAAACTCATATTTTCATTCTATTAGGAAAGGGGGAAGATCATAAATATTGAGCAGAATTAAATGTGAGCTAAGTGTAGAGCATGTGTGTTATGTGCAATACAATTGTTGGCATTACATCTTACTGAAATATGTTTAGATGAGGAAGATACTTGGTTATTCTCTGCAGAGAAGGTGGTAGTTTGGATTGTACATGAGGCAATTATTTTATGGGCTCTTAAATCCTGGCTCAGAAAATAGGAAATTGTGTCAGTCCATGTCAAATCAACAAATGCCTGAACATTTAAAACATGGGTTTTAATTAAATGTGGTATGTCTTTAGAATCTGTGATTGTAAAGGAAAGTCTAATTTTTCAGATTTTTTTCAGTTAGTGGGGGCAGTTTGTTGTGATACATTGAGTAATGTTCAGCTGCATATATCCTGAAGTCAATTAAAAGTGTAGAGTGGTTGAATTGTTATTATGAAGGTAATGAGACTTGGTCTGATATGAACTTGATCATCATCATATGAAGTTTTAAGTATCAGGGTCACTGAACTCACACATTAAACTTAATTTCCTGCAGCATTTAAAGTTGGGAAGTGTAAACAGATCATAATTTTTTGCGGTGTTCTTGTGCTGTTATTGTCCCTGTATTTTAATTTCATAAACATTTTCAAGGAAAACCCCGATGTGATGTAAATGTGCCTTTCTGTGCTTTTTATAACACTGTCAGTACTGTCTCTCAGAAATAGGTATGTGGTACAATATATATGTGTGTGTGTGTGTGTGTGTTTGTGTGTATCCTGGTGCTTGCATATTGATTACTGATTGTTTGTTTGGCTGCAGCATGTTCATTACAAAGAATATGGTCTGTCTGAATTGTGAAGTCTGATAATGGCAATATATTACAAATATATATGGGTGTTCACTTCAAGGGTCTGTTACTTTCAACCAGTGCTGGAATGTGCTGACATATTTCAGTAAATACCCCAAATATTAGATTTAACAAACACTGTCTGGTGAGTGTTGCTGTGTTTCGTGCAGACAGGTGGACAGACAGACATGAAGAGGCAAAAATAGTCACTTCAGGCAGCTGCCTTGTGAATGTGTTTGAACAAGGCGGCCAATGTATGTATAACATGATATTGAGGCGCATTTGTGCAACTGTTGTTGCAGTGGAAAAGCAATAACTATTACGTATTCTGAGTTTGTGTTTGTAGCCTTAAGTATTCAGCATGCAGTGTGCTTCTGCTATACGGTCATATATGGGCTGTCTGGCTGTACAGTATTTTTCCACATTATCTCATAAACTGCGTTATTTCTGAAAAAAGTTACAGAACATAAAACGTGTGTTTTAAATTTCTCTACAACTTGTCTGAAACATTTCTCATTCTAAGCAGAACTGAGTGAGATATGATCAGAAATGTGTATTGGTCTTCATATAAAGTACCGGTTATTCTTGTCAGATTTTAATGAAACTTGAATTTTCTGGACAGGTTCTTGAAAAATACTCAACTATCAAATTTCATGAAAATCCATCCAGTGGGAACAAAGTTATTCTTGCAAACAGACAGACACATGATGAAGCTAATAGTTCCTTTTGCAAGTTTGCTGATGCACCTGAAAAATTATATAGCTATCTTCAAATATGCCACTTGCTTGTCATATGTTCAGTTAGGCCTGTACCATGTTTTGTCAAGAATTTTACGTGCGTCATATTTAAAGGATATCTGTCTAGTTTAGGTACCATCATCCTGTTGTATTTGTGAAATCCATATGCATTTGTAAGACTACCTGATGATGGCCGTATAAGGCGGCCAAGACATAGCAAAATATAATTAATATGCAATATTTATAGAGTTGTGTTACTTGGACCCTGTAATTGATACGGAAATTTGTCACTTCACGCTTTTATATGTGCCTGTTGAACAGCACACTTTATATACAGTTGTTCCTCTACTTATGAACACCTGCATTGCTAATAGCCCACACATATTAATGCTCATCCATTGGAAATACTATTATGTTAGTTTTACTGCCCAAGAACTGAAACACACGTGAAGCCGCACAAGCAAATTTATTTATATCTGCAAATTTTATTACTAACTTTCTGGAGCAGAGGCCTTGTTGAGATGCTGTATTTTCGCCTAGTCAAGAAATGCCCCCTAATTTTATGGAACCTGCAGTTTCCATACCATGTTTACAGCCCTTGTTCCTGAGCCAAATTTGCACAATCCATGCCCTCCCACTCTGCTTCCTGAAGGCCCATCTGTAGTTGTTATTACTGGAATACAATAAGTTAACTTTGTTATTAAAGTCAGCAATAACAGCGAAGCCCCACCGAAGGTGTCCCTACTTTGACGTAGTGGTGGGACTTGCGAGGTCATATGAGCCTGAGAGCTATGCTGGTGGTAGCTTAGCTACTGGTAGGGTCTCCCATACCAGACAGGTCGAAGGTGATGGCCCAGACAAAAAGGGACACCCTGGCCCTCCAGGTTGGAGGTCACTAACAGGTAGGAACTCTCAAGCGAGACAGTCCTACCCCAGGGAGTAGCGACCCTGCCGAAGTGAGCTACGGGTCTTCCTGGCCCGGGAAGTAGTACCTGATAGTTGTACCATCCCTAGGGTTACAGCGGGGCTAAATAGGAGTCCACAGCTGTGGTGAAGGCAACTTATGTAGGGGAGCAAACCTGATACAAACCCTGGTCCTCCAGGTTGGGGGTTTTGCGTGAGGCCATCCGCCTCTCCAAGGAAAAAATTTATGCTAAGAAATCTCAGCAGAAGATTGCCGGACTGATTAATGGATGTAGACGAAGGCGAGTAAAACAGAACAACGAGAACAAAATGATCATCGGAACCTGGAATGTAAGGACTTTGTTATACTCGGGTAAAATGCCAGAGTTAGCAGAACAGATAAGTAAAACACAACTAGAGATACTAGCAGTACAGGAAATAAGATGGAGTGGAACCAGTTTAATCAAAAAACAGAACTACTCATTATATTACAGTGGACATAGCAGCAAAACAGGACAATCTGGCACTGGATTTATACTCTTGAAGAACATGCAAAATTATGTCATAGAATTTGAACCATATGACAATGACTGTAAACTGAGATTAAAAGGTAAATATAGTAAAATTATGTTAATTAATGTATGTGCTCCAACAGAGGGCCGTACAGAAGAACTGAAAGAACCGTTCTATGATAATCTGCAATATCTGCTAGACAAAACACCTAAAAATGATACAATAATAATTTTAGGTGATGGAAATGCTCAACTAGGAAAAGAGAGATTATACAATTAAGTAACTGGTCATCACACCTTGCATGAAGAAACAAACAGAAATGGTGAACTGTTACGTGCGTTTGCATGTGCAAATAATATGGTAGTTATGAGTACTAATTTCCAACATGAAAGAATACATAAAATAACATGGCTGTCACCGGATCAAAATACAGCTAGTCAGATTGATCACATATTAACAGATGCAAACAAAAAAGGGGTAATAGAAGATGCAAAAACTGAGAGAGGCCCCAATATAGATTCACACCATCTCTTAGTCAAAGCAGTAATTAAACGAAAATTAAATGTAATGTATAAGAAAAAATTGAAACCAGCTCTGAAATGGAATAAGATAAACTTACAAATCCCATCAAAACTTAAAGAATACAGATAACTATTACATACCAAGTTGATAAACTTAGAATCTAAACAAGAAATAAATGATGAATGGGAACAGATAAAGACCGCAGTAGTCGACCAAGCAAGAGGTGTAATACAAACACAAGGTAAAATCATCCAAGAAAAAAATGAAGCAAGGAAAAAATGGTTACAACTGAAGACTAGAATAAGTTGGAACACATACAGACATTTATAGAAGAAATCAAACAATAAAATTTGCACACAAAAGTAGAAAAAATGGCTCAGCAATAAAATAACCCAAATAGAAGAAAACCACAGGAAGAACAAAATAAAAAATTCTTTGAGGGAGTATGGAACTGTAAACAACACGTAACACTTCCAATAATATGCAAAGATGCAGAAGATAATGTTATATCCCAACCAGACCTAATTCTAGTAAGATGGCAAGACTATTTCTGTAAGATTCTTAATATATCAGAAGCTATAGATATACAAACCATTATAAGAGAATGTACAAATAATCAACCACAAACCCCATTACCATCATACAACGAAATATGCTTTATAATGAATAATTTAAAACTGAACAAGGGAGCTGGTTTTGATAATATACCTCCAGAATTGCTTAAACATGAAGGTTGAACACTAAAATAAAAGTTACATAAATTAATCCTGATAGTATGGAATAAAGAACAATTACCACAACAATGGAATGAAGGAATTATCTGTCCAATTTATAAGAATGGTGGTAGACTTAATTGTAACAATTCCAGACCAATTACTTTATTAAATATAGCATACAGAATATTTGCTATTTTACTGAATAAGAGATTAATGCAGAATATAGAGAATAAACTGGAAGATAATCAAATGAGGTTCCACCCAAATAGATCTACTATAGATAATATGTTTATTGTAAGACAGATTTTTGAGAAAAGTAATGAGCATAATATTGATATGTATAACATATTTGTGGATTATAAGCATGCGTCTGACTCTGTTCATAGAAATAAGGTAATAGAATTGAGCCCACGTGGTCTGCACCCGTAAGGGGTGTTGACCCTAGATGTAAATTTCGGGGGCCCGGCACTTTGTAATTCCCTGTCGGCTGTTTGGGCAGCCGAATCCCGCGGCACTCAGCTCCTGTGGGGATCGTAAGTAATGTATCCTCACAACACACATGCAAGTAATACAACGTTCGTAAGTAACAAAGGAAACATATATTCTGAGTACAATTCTCGCAATACAGATTGGAACAAGCATAGACCACAAAAATAAACACAACTAGAATGAACGGCCTTCGCAGTGAAATACAGGCACTAATAGTTATTCTACGTCACAAGAAATACACTGGCCGTGCATACCAACCGGCCCTCGCCTCGGGCTATTAACAAACTGCAGCTATTACATTACGTAATCTACCGTCTGACTCACAACTGAATGAACTCCGTCACAACAGGAGTGTAATAAACGTGCATGGTCGCGCTGAATACTCAGGCCGACACAAAGAGTCAGAATGACAGTACACAAATTACATATAACACTTACATGGAAAATAATGAAGGAAAAACGGCCTTTCGGCTCTGCACCTGGCCCCCGGGGGCGACGCCTGGTATGAACTGCCCAAAGATCGAAACATGTCTATATACAAAACACAAACCGAAGAACGAATTTGCAACTTACATTCATACCAAAGCGCCGGTCCCGTGGCCGGTGCGACCCACTCTGTGGACTACATCCTGTTGGCTGCCCAGCCAACCATAGCAATGTTCCTCAGTGGCTCCTGGGAAGCCGAGCCGAAGCTGCGGTGTTGACGGAGAAAATCAGACTGACTGTCCGGGCTTCAAGTCACCGCGGAAGTCCACGGTCCATGCCGCCGCCCTACCCATCCACCCACTCACGACAGCCAATCGTCGGACGATAATCGAAGGGAAAGGTAATGACTAGAGTCAAAGTTCGTGATGACAACTTCCGCATAGTAACGGCCTTTGAGCCGGGCCCCGCGGGCACGGCTCAGAATGTTTAAAGAAATTTGATGTTCCAGATAAACTAATTAGATTAATGGCCTTAACATTAATACACACAAGAGCAAGGGTTAAGGTAAACAGAGACTTTACAGAAGAATTTATAGTAAATTGCGGAGTCAAACAAGGAGATCCGTTATCAGCAACCTTGTTTAGCTTAGTTATTGATACATTACTAAAACAGATGGAACTAAGAGGAAATATTACCACACGTCTGAAACAATGTATTGCATATGCAGATGACATCCTGCTAACAATAAGAACTAAACAGTCCTTATTAGACACATTCCAGAAACTAAAAGAAATATCTGCACAATATGGGCTAATTGTAAATGGTCAGAAAACAAAATATCTAAGATGCACGAGGAAAAATTATAAACTAGAAGAATTACAAATTGACTCGAAGTACCCAGAACAAGTCCATTCCTGTAAATGTCTCGGATCAACTGTAAATAGTGATAACTCAATAGAAGAAAAGATCCATTGTAGAATAACACTTGGAAATAAAGCATATTATGCAAACCAATTTCTCTTTAAAAGTAGATTGGTCTGCAAGAAATCAGAATTGAAACTGGAGTATTATAAGACCAGTAGTAACATTTGCTAGTGGTATTTGAAAGGAAAGTGTTACGAAAGATCTTTGATCCTACAGAAGAAAGAGATGGTACGTGGAGAAGCAAAACAAATGAATTAGCTGAATTAATAAGACATAAAAATCTAATAAATCATATAAGAACACAACAATTAAGATGGCTTGGCCATTTACATCGAATGCCTGAAGAGAGAATGGTAAAAAAAGTGTATAAGTGGAAACTGATGTCACTATGACACAAGGAAGACCAAAGAACAGATGGGAAGATGACGTAAGAAGTGACATGCAGAAATTGAAAATAAAGAGTTGGATTAGCTGCATCCAGGATCATAATAAGAGGAAATCATATGTTGAGAAGGCCAAAACATTCAAAGATTGAAATTGTAGCACCTAAAGAAGAAGAATAACAGTGAAGGCAAATAAACTGTTTCTTTTAATTTAATTTAGTTTAGTTTCTTACATTTGCATAAAATTCAGAAGTAGAGAAGTTGGGTGCACAATGATTTAGGGCTTCATCCTACTAATGTGACAGGTGTGCTTGAAAGTCTAGATAATGATGTTGATATTTGGGTCAGGCCAGAAATTTAACACTAAACAGAATGCATGAACACTGTCATTTTTATTGTTTTCTCACATCAGGCAGCTATCTGTGGCCTGTCAGGTAGGTGGCTCTTTGGCCCCATAGAGTATTTGTAAACATGTTTAACTGGTTATTGACTAATGTCATTCCAGTATGATTTTGGCTGTTTCAGAACAAGTGCGGAAATTTCCCAATAAAGTTTACTCTTTGCGTATGCTGGCATTTCTTCTTTTCATTAAATGATACAGACCGTATGCTCTCTCTCTCTCTCTCTCTCTTTTTTTTTTGGGGGGGGGGGGGGCATTTTTTTTTCCACATTTTTTTGTTTTTTT
>Ga0123355_10011232_pt1 | contig 13786 bp, 13 predicted proteins | sample TergutEmb28metaG_3_FD_89872 | JGI IMG/M metagenome (GOLD analysis project Ga0123355, IMG submission 89872) | Embiratermes neotenicus P1 segment gut microbial communities from Petit-Saut dam, French Guiana - Emb289 P1 | ecosystem: Host-associated > Arthropoda: Insects > Digestive system > Gut ... | reverse complement strand
GGTTCGTGGCGCTTGACTCGATGAACCTGTGGATCGAGATAGCGAAGGACTCGCTGGTCGCCGCGATCTCCGAGGTCGACTGCCTGATGCTCAACGACGCCGAGCTGCGTCAGCTGACCGGCGCGCCGAATCTGATCAGGGCCGCTCGGCAGGTGCTCGAATGGGGCCCCCGGGTGGTCGTCGCCAAGCAGGGTGAGTACGGTGCCGCGATGGTCACCGAGGACTCCTTCTTCTCGCTGCCCGCGTACCCGCTGGAGGACGTGATCGACCCGACGGGAGCCGGAGACACGTTCGCCGGCGGCTTCGTCGGATATGTCGCGGCCCATCTGGACATGCCGCTCGCGGACGACGTACTGCGGCGGGCGATGGCGTACGGGACCGCGCTGGCCTCGTACAACGTCGAGGAGTTCGGGACCGAGCGGGTGGCGCGGCTACGACGCGAGGAGATCGGCGAGCGCGTCGGACAGCTGGGCCGGCTCACCCAGTTCGTCGACAAACCGCTCGTGCTGCGCGACTAGTACACGTGTACTAGCGGCCGCGAGCCTCGCCCGGTAGGGTGCGCGGCGCACGCATGCCCACCCGGGAAATCCGCTCATATCTGATTGACATGGACGGCGTGCTGATCCGAGAGGAGCACGGCATTCCGGGGGCGGCCGAGTTCATCGAGAGACTGCGGGAGCATCAGATCCCGTTCCTGGTGCTGACGAACAACTCGATCTACACGCCGCGGGACCTGTCGGCGCGGCTGCGCGCGAACCAGATCGACATCGGCGAGGAGAACCTCTGGACCTCCGCGCTGGCGACGGCGCGGTTCCTCGAGGATCAGCGGCCGGGCGGGGCAGCGTTCGTGATCGGTGAGGCCGGGCTGACGACCGCTCTGCACAACGCCGGCTACACGATGACGGAGGCTGAGCCCGATTACGTCGTGCTGGGCGAGACCCGCACCTACAGCTTCGAGCGGATCACCCAGGCGATCCGGCTGATCGAGGCGGGCGCGCGCTTCATCGCCACCAACCCGGACCCGACCGGCCCGTCGGTGCGGGGGTCGGTCCCGGCGACCGGTTCGGTGGCGGCGCTGATCACCCGGGCCACGGGGAGGGAGCCGTACTTCGTCGGCAAGCCCAACCCGCTGATGATGCGCACGGCGCTGAACGCGATCGACGCCCACTCGGAGTCATCGGCGATGATCGGGGATCGGATGGACACCGACGTCGTCTCGGGCATGGAAGCCGGCCTGCAGACGATCCTGGTCCTCTCGGGCGTAACCACCCGAGAGCAGGCCGAGCGCCAGCCCTACCGGGCCTCGCGTGTGGTCGGGTCGGTCGCGGACCTGATCGGCGACCTGGGTTGAGGTGACCTCGGCCCCGTGGGGCGGCGGCGTTAGAACCGCCGCCACCCCCCGGTGGTCCGCAGGTAGGTCTCAAACGCCGCCTCACGGGCGGCGTCCGCCCGCGCGGCGCGCTGGTCGGGCAGGCGTGTGGGTCGGGCTGAACGGCCGCGGACGAACGCCGACCACAGGGGTCGCCAGACGGCGCCCCAGGGATCGAGCCGCCGAGACCGCAGCTCGATGGGTTGCTCTTGCATGGTTACCTCTTGCTTGTTGTCGGACATGTCAGGGAAATTGCCCAGGGGTGATCGCCGTGGTCACGATGGGTGCCCACAGGGGTGACTGACACCCCATTGCGGCAGGTGTCATTGCGACTCGGCAGCTACGCGCGAGTCACAGTTGAACAGGTGAAAGTGGGGTTATCGGTCCGCGGAGGCCTGCGCCGAGCGGGGGTCCCGGTCCCGGAGCGGCATCGACGGATCGGTCAGTGGTGAGAGTCTGCGGTCATTGGTGTGCTCTTTCGTTCCGTGGAGACTTGGGAGTGTTGGGACAAAAAAAGGGCGGGCCCGATTTCGGGTCCGCCCTCGCTGTCTGGCCTATGTACGCTTGTCTCAGCGTCTACGCCTCACAGCGAGGGGCGGCTTGGGATCGGAGGTGAACTCGGTCGAGGCAACGATCCACTTTCCGGTGAGCCCGAGCCCCATGACGACACCCGCGGCTGCCGCCGCGGCGTTCACTTCAGTCGTGTGGTCGGGTGCACAGATCATCAAGAGAGACCTCGGTTCGGGGTCTGGAGCAGAGTAACAGAGCGCAGTGTCACTTTGCAAGGGGCGCGAGTGACATTTTTGTGAACCCCAGGGGTTCGGCAGACGCCCAGCCGCCTGGCCCGGCCGGCGACGACGGGGATCGATCAGCTGGCACGTGACTTTCAGATTCCTTAAGATTAGGATCTGAAGGCCGATGCTGCACACGATCTGGACAGCGCTCGAGATGAAGCTACCGCTGGTCCTGCTCGTCCTGGCCGTGTGGTGGGCGATCCACGAGGAGCCAGACGAGCCGGGCAAGAAGGACGACGACGGCGGGATCCGGCGTCCCGGCCAGCGCTGCCATCCGCTGAAGCCGTTCCCGCGCCCACCCCGGCGCGGTCCTCATGGCGAGCCGGCGCCGCCGTCGCCCCCTCGGATCCGGACCGTGCACGCCCGCGCTCGGACCTACGGCCGCTAGCCGCCGTCCCGCCGCGCCCGGCAGCGATCCGTACGTACTGGCAGACTCCGAACCGATGACGCCGGCGCCGATCTCGGTCCTGTCCGACGGGACGATTCTGGAGCTGGTCGAACAGGGGCGGATCCGGATCGACCCCTGGGATCCGGAGATGGTCCAGCCAGCCAGTGTCGACCTGCGCCTGGGAGACTCGTTCCGGGTCTTCCACAATCACCGTGCGTCGGCGATCGACCTGCGCCATCCCCCCTCCAACCTCACCGAGGAGGTGGTCGTCCCTCCCGATGAGCCGTTCGTCATCCACCCCGGCGAGTTCTGCCTCGGGCGCACGCTCGAATGGGTCGAGCTGCCCGACGACATCGTCGCGAGGATCGAGGGCAAAAGTTCTCTGGGGCGTCTCGGCCTGATCGTCCACGCGACCGCGGGCTTCTGCGACCCCGGCTGGAAGGGGACGCTGACGCTCGAGCTCAACAACCTCACCCGCGTCCCGATTCGGCTGTACCCAGGGCTCCCGATCGCGCAGCTGTCGTTCATGGCGCTCGACCGACCGGCGCGCCGCCCCTACGGGAGCTCCGGCCTCGGCAGCCACTATCAGGGCCAGCGGGCCGCGACCGAGAGCCGCTACGAGGGCGGGCCGGCCAGGCGATAGGCCCCGGTTTCGCCAGTACCCGCCCCGCTTTTGCCGCCTGGGGGAAGTTCGGGCCGGGCGTGCTGTACCACCTATTAACCCGTCGGTACTAATCTCCGCAAGACCCGCCCCGAGAGGAATTCCATGACCACAGAGACTGCTGAGACCCGTGGTGGCGCTGGAGTAGGTGCTCCCGAGACCCTGACGATCACGGACAACCGGACCGGCCAGACCTACGAGGTTCCGATCGAGGACGGCACGATCCGTGCGACGGAGCTTCGGAACATCAAGGTAGGCGACGACGACTTCGGGATCATGACCTACGACCCGGCGTACATGAACACCGCGTCGTGTCGCTCGGCGATCACGTTCCTCGACGGCGAGAAGGGCATCCTCGAGTACCGCGGATATCCGATCGAGCAGTTGGCGGAGAAGTCGAACTACCTCGAGGTCGCCTACCTGCTGGTTCACGGGCGGCTCCCCAGCACGCCCGAGCTCGAGGAGTGGGAGCACCAGATCACGATCCACACGTTCGTCCACGAGAACGTCAAGGAGTTCATCCAGGGTTTCCGCTACGACGCCCACCCGATGGGGATGCTGCTGGCCTCGGTCGGCGCGCTGTCGACCTTCTACCCGGAGGCGAGCGCGATCAAGGACCCGGAGTCCCGCTACATCCAGGTGATCAGGCTGCTCGCGAAGATGCCGACGCTGGCGGCTTTCGCCTACCGCCACAACCGCGGCATGCCCTACGTGTATCCGGACAATGACCTCAGCTATGCCGGCAACTTCCTGTCGATGGTCTACAAGATCGCGGAGCTGAAGTACAAGCCCGACCCGCGGCTCGAGCGCGCGCTCGACGTGCTCTTCATCCTCCACGCCGACCACGAGCAGAACTGCTCCACCAGCGCGGTGCGTGGCGTCGGCTCCTCGCAGGTGGACCCGTACTCGGCGATCGCGGCCGGCGTCGCCGCGCTCTACGGACCGCTGCATGGCGGCGCCAATGAGGCGGTGCTGCGAATGCTGCGGCGGATCGAGACCAGGGACAACATCCCGGGCTTCATCGAAGGCGTGAAGAGCGGCAACGAGCGCCTGATGGGGTTCGGCCACCGCGTCTACAAGAACTTCGACCCGCGAGCCACGATCCTCAAGCGGGCGACCGAGGACGTGTTCGAGGTGACCGGCAAGAACCCGCTGCTCGACGTCGCCACCGAGCTCGAGAAGATCGCCCTCGAGGATGACTACTTCATCAGCCGCAAGCTCTATCCGAACGTCGACTTCTACTCGGGCCTGATCTACGAGGCACTGGGGATGCCGGTGGAGATGTTCCCGGTCCTGTTCGCGATCGGGCGGACCAGCGGCTGGATCGCTCAATGGCTCGAGATGATCGACGACCCCGAGCAGAAGATCGCCCGTCCGCGGCAGATCTACACCGGCGCGCGCGGGCTCGAGTACGTGCCGATCGGCGACCGCAGCTAGAGCTGGGCAGCCGCTCGCGACCGGCCGTCAGGGGCGAGCGGGGCGGGACCGGCCCTCAGGGGCGAGCGGGGAGCGTGGGAGCGGACCGATCGGGGCGGTCCTCGAGGCCGGGCGGTCGTTTGGCGCCGCGCTGGTCCAGGGCGGCGAGGACGAGCTCGATCGCCTTTTCGAGCTGCGGGTCGCGGCCCGCGGCCCAGTCGTGTGGGGCGATCGCGACCTCGACGTCGGGCGCGACCCCATAGTTCTCAACCGTCCAGCCGACGCCGTCCTCGAACCAGAACGCATACCTCGGCTGCGTCACCATCGAGCCGTCCGCCAGGCGGTAGCGCAGGTCGATGCCGATCACCCCGCCCCAGGTGCGGGTGCCCACGAGCGGGCCCAGACCACGCTGGCGAAAGCCCATCGAGACGATGTCGCCATCGGAGCCGGCGTACTGATCGCATAGCGCTACCAGCGGCCCTCGGGGGGCATCGACCGGGTATTGGAAGGCCTCGAAACCGCGTGAATTCTCCCAGGCCGTGATCACACCGGAGAGCCGCTCGAGGACGAGTTGCGAGGTGTGCCCGCCGCGGTTGCCGCGGAAGTCGCAGAGCAGGCCGTCGAGGCCAGTCTCGACCCGCAGGTCGCGATTCAGCTCGCCCCACCCCGGCGACATCATGTCCGGGACGTGCAGATAGCCGATGCGCCCGTCGGTCCGGGCCCGCACCTCGGCGCGGTTGGCGGCCACCCACGCGTGGTAGCGCAAGGGCCGTTCGTCCGCGAGCAGGGTCACGGCCGCCATGTGTCGCTCGCCCGCCTCGCTGCGCAGACCCACTTCGACCACCTTGCCGCCGGAGCCGACCAGCAGCGGGCCAGGTCCGATCACCGGGTCGACGGGGCGGCCGTCGATCGACTCCACCAGATCGCCGACCCGGGCGCCGACCGGCTCCAGGGGACTGCGCGAGCGCGGCACCGACGCCTCTGCCGCCGGCAGGCCCGTGATCCGCCATCCCCCGTCCGCCTCGCGGCGCAGGTCAGCGCCGAGATGTCCCATCCGCTGCACCGCCGGCAGCCCCGGGGGATCAGCCCACACGTAAGCGTGAGACGTGCCCAGCTCGCCGTGAAGCTCCCAGATCAGGTCGTGCAACTCGTCGCGGGTGGCGACCCGATCGGCCAGCGGGCGGTAGCGCGCGACGACGGCGTCCCAGTCGATGCCGGCCATGTCCTTCACCCAGAAGTGGTGACGGATGAGCCGCGCCACCTCCTCGTACATCTGCGCCCACTCCTCGCCCGGGTCGACGGTGATCCGGACCCGCTCGAGGTCGAGTTCGAACGGCGCCTTCGGATCGTCGTCGCCGTGCTTAGGTGGCTGGTCGGCACGCTGCACCGTCAGCGTGGCGTCGGCGCGGACGACGAGGGTGCGTCCGTCCAGCGACGCCTCCACCGCGTCGGCCGCGTCGGCGATCGTCTCGACCTGGCCGGTGGCGAAGTCCAGGCGCTCCAGCCGGCCCTTGGTCGCCTCGCCGAACGGCTCGACTCGATCTTCGCCCAGCTCGCCAGCCACGGGCAGCGATCGCCAGACGAGCCCGCCGGTGACGGCACGCAGGTCGGCCAGCCGCCCGGCGCCGACGGGAAGCTCGACCAGCCGGTTGCTGAGGCCGTCGGGTTCGACCAAAACCTCGGCGACGTCACCGTCCGGGGCGGGATCGGCGTCGGCCCGGCGCGAGTCCCATGGCAGCTCGCGACCGTCCGTCTCGGGCGCCAGCGGGCCGGGCGTCGCCGCCGCCAGGCGCAGGAGGTAGGGACGGGTCGCGGCTGGAAACGATAGATCGAAGCGCAGCTGGTCGTACACCGGGTCGAAGGTCCGCAGTGACAGGAAGGCCAGGTAGCGCCCGTCGAGCGTGAACACCGGCTCGCGATCGTCGAATCGGAGCGGCGTCGCGTCGTACACCGCCCCGTCGGCGATGCTGGCCAGCTTGATCTGTCGTAGGCCCGCCGCCTCGTCGCCGAGCGGGCCGGCCGAGGACCAGCTCAGCCACCGGGAGTCGGGCGAGAAGCACAGGCCCTTGGCGATATCGAACCTCGAGCGATCGAGCTCGCGGGTCGAGCCCCCGGCGATATCCGTGACCCGTACGGCCCCGTCGTCGCCCGCGGTGGCCACGCACGCGCCGTCGGGCGAAGCAGCAAGCCCGACCACCTGCCCAAGCTCGCCGCCGGCCAGCCGGCGACCTGGCCCGCCAGCGGTGTCCGCCACCTCGAGCGCATGCTCACCGTCGGCGTCGGTGACCCATACCACCTGGTCGGACCCGAGCGGCGTCGTGAACATAGCCCTGACCCGCCCCCCGGGCGACAGCACCCGTGCCGGGCCGTCACGGTGGGTGCACCACACCGCGGCTCCGCGGACGTCCAGGGCGCTTGCCCGTCCGGTCCGGTCCGGTGCAACCCGGGTGACCGCCTCGGCTGCAGGCAGGGGGTAGCGGACCCGGCCGTAGCGGGCCGAGCCAAGCCGGATCTCCAGCCGCCGGGGCGCCGAGTCGGAGGCGAGGCTGTCGAGGATCCAGAGGTCGCCGAAGCAGCCGTACACGAGCCGGGTGCCGTCGCCGTCGGCGTTGCGGGCGTACGCGTCGCCGTGGTCGCTGTGCCGGCGGAGATCGGTCCCGTCCGGGGCCAGCGAGTAGACGTTGCCCCACCCCTCGTGGTCAGACAGGAACACCACCCGCTCGCCCCACCACTGCGGATCCTCAATCTGACCGTCGAGATCGGCCGCGAACCGCGCAAACGAGCCCGTGCCCTCGGCATCGATCCACGCCTTGGGGGCCGTCCCGCCTCGATAGCGTTTCCAGCTGGCGGCTCCGAGCAGGCTCTGATCGGCGCCGAGCACGACCCCGCCGCCGGGCGCCTCGGACAGCGCCGACACCGGGCCGAACGGGAGCCGCTCCGGCTGCCCGCCGTCGAGCGGCACCGCCCAGGCCCACGTGCGCCAATGGAACGGTTGGCCAACCGCGCTCGCCGCGACCACCGTCTGCTCGCCCCGCCAGCCGAGAACCTGCGTGCTGGGATCACCCCACCAGGTCAAGCGCCGCGGCTCACCGCCGTCAAGCTCGGTCACCCACACCTCCGGGTGCCCTGCGGCATCCGAGCACCAGGCCACCCGCTCGCCTCCGGGCGACAGCTTCGGGGTGCGGATCCTCGCCCGCTCGGCACCGAGCCGCCACGCTGCCCCGCCATCGACCGGAGCGACCCAGAGGTCGTCATCGGCGACGAACACGAGCTGCTCGCCCCGGACCGCGGGGTACCTGAGGTATGCCCCTGACGCCATCGCCGCCTAGATCCTATGTGGATCTACAGGACCAGCGTCGCGCCATGCCGGCGCAACCAGGAGACCTGCTCGCGGTAGCCCGGGCAGCGGGCGGCGACCAGCGCCCAGAAGCTCGAGGAGTGGTTCAGCACCTCCAGGTGGCAGACCTCGTGCCAGACCACATAGTCAAGGACCGGCTCGGGCGCCAGCAGCAGCCGCCAGTTGAAGCTCATCGCCCCCGAGGACGAGCAACTGGCCCAGCGGGTCCGCTGGCCGCGGATCGTCAGTTTCGTGTAGGCGGTCCCGGCCTGCCGGCAGGCATCGTCGAGCCGGCGGCCGATCTCGGTCCGCGCGGCACGGCGGTACCAGCGCTCGAGCGCCGCGCGGCGCTCGGCGCCACGCGGCACCAGCACGATGTCGCCGCGCCGGTGCGCGCGCTGCCGGCCGGGCTGCTCGACGACCTGCAGCGCGGCTCCTAGATAGGGAACGGTGTCAATCAAAAGCGGAAAGATACGGACCGGACATGGCGAGGATCCCCGAACTGCACGAGCGCCTGAGCGACGGCCAAATCGAGCTGCGGACCGCGACCGAGTGGGACATCCCCGACATCCTGATCGCCCACCAGGACGATCCCGATCTGCACCGGAGGCTCGGCCTGGTGCGGCCGCCGAGCGGCGCGGAGCTGGGCAGCGCCGCCGAACGCGACCCGGCCGAGCGTGAGGCCGGGACCGCCGTCAAGCTGACGATCGTGGAGCCCGGCGGCGACGACTGCCGCGGCCGGATCGAGGCACACCGGATCGACTGGGAGCAGGGATCCGCCGAGCTCGCGGTCTGGGTCGCGCCGCAGCTGCGACGCCGCGGGGTGGCTCGCCGCGCGCTCCGGCTCGCCGCCGGCTGGCTGCTTGAGACGGTCGGGCTGCACAGCCTCACGCTGCGCGTCGAGGCGGACAACGTGGCGATGCTGCGGGCCGCCGAAGCCGCCGGTTTTGAGCGCCGGAGCGACGGGGCAATCGTCGTGCTCGGGCTCGACTCCAGAACATTGAGCAACACGTAGACTCCGCGGATGGCCTCGAGCTCGGAGATCGCCCGCCGGTACCTCGACGCCCTCGGCCGCCGCGACCTCGACGCCGCGGCCGCCTGCTGGGCCCCCGGCGGGACCGATCGGATGGTCGGGCAGATGGAGCTGACCGCACCCGACGGCGTCGTGCAGTACTTCCAGGAGCTGTTCGACGCGTTCCCGGACTTCAGTTTCGAGGTGGTCGACACGACCACGTATCGCGATCGCTGCGCCATTCGCTGGCGTGCGCAGGGGACCTTCGCGGGGCCCGGGCGCTTCCAGGGCTTCGTCGCAAACGGCGCCAAGCTGACGCTCGAGGGATGCGACGTGCTGACCGTCGCGAACGGCCTGATCGTGAGCAACGAGGTGTATACGGACAGCGGCGACGTCGCCCGCCAGCTGGGCCTGCTGCCGCCCGCGGGCTCGACTGCCGAGGCCCGCCTGACGCGGCTGCAGAACGCGCGCACGCGAATCCGGAACGCCCTCGGCGGCGCCGCGCCCGAGGCGATCGCCGCCGGCGTCTGGGTCGTCCGCGGCGGCCGGCCGAGGGCGATGAACGTGTTCCTGCTCGAGGACGACGGCGGCGTCACCCTGTTCGACGCGGGCGTCGCCGGGATGGCGACGAACCTGACGGCGGCGGCCGCCAGGCTCGGAGGCGTCCGGCGGGTTGTGCTGGGCCACGCCGACGCCGACCACCGCGGCGCGGCGCCGGGGCTGGAGGCTCCGGTCTACTGCCACCCGCAGGAGCAGCTGGCCGCCGAATCGCCGTCCAGCTTTCGCGATTACTGGGACCTCTCGAAGCTCTCGAGCTGGGCCCGCGCGGTCTATCCGAAGCTGCTGCGCCACTGGGACGGAGGGCCCGTGGAGATCGCCGGGACCCTCGAGGAGGGCGACGAGGTGGCCGGCTTCAGGGTGATCGAGCTGCCCGGCCACGCCCCCGGCCAGATCGGGCTGTTCCGCGAATCCGATCGCCTGGCGCTGGTGTCCGACTGCTTCTGCACGCTCGACGTTCAGACCGGGATCCGGCGGGCCGCCGAGGTGCCGCACCCGGCGCTCAACCAGGACACCGACCAGGCCCGCGAGTCGATCCGCAAGCTCGCGTCGCTCGACCCGGCTGCGGCCTGGCCGGGCCACGCCAGACCGGTCGTCGGTCCCGACCTCGAGGGGCAGCTGCGACACGCCGCCGCCGATGGGTAAGCGCAGCCGCCAGCGGGCCCGCGGCAACGCTTCTATCGAGCCCGCTGGCTCGCGGGCCAGCGGGCTCGGAGAGCCGCTCGGAGAGCCGCTCTCCGCCCCAACCAGCCGCTACACGGATGCCGAGGCGGGCGAACTCGAGCTGCGCGGCTCGCTGACGCCGAAGGCACGCGCCGAGTACTCAAGAACGCTCGCCGGTGGGCGGAACCAGGAGGACGCCTGGCAGCGCGCGACCGAGCTCTTGTTCGAGCGCCTGGCGGTTTCGTGGACGCTCAGTGGCCTGCGGATCGACCGCCAGCGGGAGCTGCTCGGCCGCTACCGGATGGCCAGCACGCAGGAGCGGCGCTTTGTCCGCGATTCACTGCGCGTGCACGTGCAGGAGAACTTCCCGGAGCTGCAGGCGCCGTGAGCGTCGCCGGCAAGCACGCCGCGCTGATCTGCGACTGGTGCCTGGAGGTGACGCCCGGCCAGCAGGTCCTGGTCGAGACGACGACGCTGGCGCAGGAGGTCGCCGTCGCGCTCCACAACGCGCTGTTGGACCGTGGCGCGTGGCCACTGCTGCGGCTGTCGCCAGCGGGACTCCAGGCGGACTTCTACGGGCATGCGAAGGACCGCCACCTGGACGGCTTCGCGCCGCTCGAGCTGACCGAGCACGAATCGGCTGACGCGTCGGTCCGGATCATTGCCCCCGCCAACACCAACGAGCTCGCCGGCATCGACCCGGCGCTGCCCGCCAGGTTCGCGACGGCCCGGACGGCGCTCCGGGAGGCGAGCATGGCCCGGCGGTGGTCGCTCTCGATCTGGCCGACCGCTGCGCTCGCCCAGCAGGCGCGGATGGGCGAGCGCGACTACGCCGAGTTCGTTCGCCGCGCGCTGTTCCTGGACCAGCCCGAGCCGATCGAGGCCTGGCGGTCGCTCTCGGAGCGCCAGGCCTCGATCGTGGATCGGCTCTCGACCGTCCGCGAGGTCCGGATCGAGTCCGACCGCACCGACCTGCGGCTGGACGTCGCAGGCCGGACCTGGATCAACTCGGATGGACGCCGGAACATGCCCAGCGGCGAGGTCTTCACGAGCCCGCTCGAGCGCTCCGCGACGGGCCAGATCTACTTCGACGTGCCGTCGACGAATCGCGGAGCCGACGTCTCCGGAGTCGAGCTGACGTTCAGGGACGGCGAGGTGGTGTCGGCCCGGGCCGACCTGGGCGACGAGCGGCTGCAGGCGGCGCTCGCCACCGACGACGGGGCTCGCCGGCTCGGCGAGCTTGGGATCGGCACCAATTCCGGGATCGATCGCGCCACCGGCTCGACGCTGCTCGACGAGAAGATCGCCGGGACGATCCATCTGGCGCTGGGGCGCTCGTATCCGGAGGCGGGCGGCGAGAATGGCTCGGCGATTCACTGGGACCTGATCTGCGACCTGCGGGGTGGCGGCCGGGTGTCGGTCGACGGCGAGGTGCTGATCGAGGACGGAGCGCTGGTCGGCTAACTTTCCGGGCGTGCATTCCCTCCGGGTTTCCCTCCGTTAGTGCGCCGGACCAAGATCGTCGCGACGATCGGCCCCGCGTCGCGTGAACCCGAGGTACTGCTGCAGATGGTCGAGGCCGGGCTCGACGTCGCCCGCCTGAACTTCTCGCACGGCAATCTCGAGCTCCACGCCGAGAACGCCGAACGCGTGCGGGCGGCCGCCAGCGCCGCCGGGCGCCAGGTCGCGATCCTCCAGGACCTGCCGGGACCGAAGCTGCGGATCGGGTCGCTCGAGAACGACCTCGCCGAGCTCCGGCGGGGCGAGCCGCTGGTGCTCGTGTGCGGTTCGGTCGAGGAGGGCAACGAACGCCGGATGCCGGTCAGCTGGCCGGGACTGGTCGAGGCGGTGTTTCCGGGCGACGTCGTCTACCTCGCCGACGGCAAGATCCGGCTGCGCGTCGACGCGGTTCGCGCCGGCGACGGCGAGGTTGACACGCAGGTCGAGGTCGGCGGTCTGATCGCGTCGCGCCAGGGGCTGAACCTTCCCGGGTCGACGCACGGGCTGCCGGCGGTCCCCGAGGAGGACCTGGAGATGCTGCGGTTCGGGGAGTCGATCGGGGTCGATCTGGTGGCGCTGTCGTTCGTGCGCACCGCCGAGGACATCACCGGCGTCCGCCGGCATACCCGGCTGCCACTGATCGCCAAGATCGAGAAGCCGCAGGCGGTCGACGCGGCCGAGGAGATCATCCGCGCCGCCGACTGCGTGATGGTCGCGCGCGGCGACCTCGGGATCGAGCTGCCGATCGAGGACGTCCCGATCGCGCAGAAGCGGCTGCTGAGGCTGGCCGGCCAAATCGCCCGTCCGGCGATCACCGCGACCCAGATGCTCGACTCGATGGTCGCCTCCCCGCGCCCGACCCGCGCCGAGGCGACCGACGTCGCCAACGCGATCTTCGACGGCACCGACGCGGTGATGCTGTCGCAGGAGACCGCGGTCGGACAGTACCCAGTGGAGGCGGTCGAGATGATGGCCTCGATCGCGGAGCGGACCGAGCAGAACCTCGATTATCAGGCCTGGAACGAGACCCGCGTCCGGCGCGACGCGCGCGACCCGGCGTACACGGTCGCCTACAGCGCGTGCGCCGCCGCCCGCGAGTTGCACCTGGCGGCGATCGTCGCCCCGACCCTGTCGGGCCGCTCGGCGCGCCTGGTCTCCGCGCACCGACCGCACGTGCCGATCCTGGCGCTGTCACCCGGGAGGGAGACGGTGCGCCGCTGCGGGCTGATGTGGGGCGTGCAGGCGGCCTCGATGCGCCGCCACGAGGTGACCGAGGCGCTGATCGCCGACGCGGCGCGCCGGGTCGTCGAGCTCGGCTGGGTCCAGCCGGGCGCCCGTGTCGCGATCATGGCCGGGCTTCCGAGCGGGCGGCCCGGGACGACCAGCCTGCTCCAGATCCAGCGCGTCTAGTCATCGTCCCGCGGGCTGGTGGAATCGTCAGGCCGCGACGCCGCCTGGCCAGACCCGCCGACCGATCCGTTTCCAGACGCCAGTGGTTCAGCGCCAGAACCGCCATGGTTCAGCGCCGTAACCCCGATGGTTCAGCGCCAGAACCCCGATAGTCAGGATTCTGGGCGACCAAAACGTCGAGAACGAGCCACCAATCGGCGGGGCTTGCGCCATTTGGGGCGCTGGAGGTCCCATATCGCGCCAACCCCTTCGCGCCCGCGCAGGTTTGCGACGTTTTGGCGCTCCCCTGACGTTTCCGTGGGTTGGTGGGCGGCTCGGGGGAGGGCGCACGCCGCGTGCCACCTGGAGTTCCGCCCCCTTTGCCTCCGGTGGTTGGTGGTTGCCGAGGCATCGAAGGGAGCGCGAGCATCCGCTCGCGCTCGAAGTTTGTCTCCGATGGTGAACGGCCGCTTCGCGGCCTTCGGCTGCGCCCGGGAGACGGGCGGTCGGATCGCCACCGACCGCGCGCGCGGTCGCATCGCTCGCCCACCCAACCCCGGGGTCAACGCGACGTGCCCACCCACCAAACCACGCCCGTGGCGAGCGATCCCAAGCCAGAAGCGGAGCGGCGTCCGACCGCGCAGCGCCCGACCACAAAGGCACACCCCACCCCCGCGCCTTCCCTGCCCAACCACGCCC
>Ga0123355_10011231_pt1 | contig 13786 bp, 12 predicted proteins | sample TergutEmb28metaG_3_FD_89872 | JGI IMG/M metagenome (GOLD analysis project Ga0123355, IMG submission 89872) | Embiratermes neotenicus P1 segment gut microbial communities from Petit-Saut dam, French Guiana - Emb289 P1 | ecosystem: Host-associated > Arthropoda: Insects > Digestive system > Gut ... | reverse complement strand
CGGCGCAGGCGTACCGGCAGCGACAGCGGCCGCCCCGGGGTCAGACAAGGTGGAGCTCACGGGCGTGCCGTCACCAGGTCCTTGAGCAGCCGTCTGGAGATCTTTCCGTTCGTGCCGAGCGGCATTTCGCCGACCAGGCAGAACTCACTAGGCTGCTTGTGCCGGGGCAGCAGCGCGGTGCACGCCGCGCGCAGTGTTGCCTCGACGTCGGCCAGTGCCGCCTCGCTTGCCGGGACGACGTAGGCCACGGGCCGTTCGCCGAGGACCTCATCGGGCGCGCCTACCACCGCGGCCGACCGGACCCCCGGCTGGGCGAGCAGGATCTCCTCGATCTCCCTCGGGTAGATCTTCTCCCCACCGCGGTTGATGACGTCGTCGGACCGGCCCACCAGGAACAGGTAGCCGTCGGCGTCCAGGTAGCCGAGGTCTCCGGTGTCGAGCCAGCCGTCAGCGTCGATCGCCCCCGGCTTCCCACCGGAGTCATAGGCGGTGATCACGCCCGCGCCGCGGATCTGCACCCGGCCGACGTCATCCGGCCCGCCGGAGGCGTCGAGGCCGGCGCCGATGCGCACTTCGGCGCCGGCCGCTCGTCCCGCCGACCCGGGCTTGCGCGGCCCTTCCACCGGGTTGGCGGTGATCATGCTGGCCGCCTCGGTCATCCCGTAGGTCTCCACGACCGGGACGCCAAGCGCGGACTCAAACCTCTCAAGCGCCGCGAGCGGCAGCGGCGCGGACGCCGACCGGACGAACCGGAGCCTGGACGGCCGCGGCGCCGGCGGGTCCATCGCGAGGATGGAGATGATCGCCGGGACCGCGTTGATCCAGGTGATCCGGCGTCCGGCGATCATCTCCCAGAAGCCGCGCCTGCTGAACTTCCGGTCGACCGCGAGGTACGCACCGGCCCGCAGCGTGGCGAGCACGCCGACGACCTCAGCGTTGACGTGGAACAGCGGCAGCGAGCAATAGCCGCGGTCCGCCCGCGTGAGCCGGTGGCTGTCCACCACACTGCTCGCGACGTGGGCGAGCTGCGTGTCGGAGAGCAGGATTCCCTTGGGCGTGCCGGTGGTGCCGCTTGTGGACAGGAAGATCCCGCCGCCGGCGGCCCGGGTAGCCCCGGAAAAGCCGAGCTCAATGATCCAGAACGGTCCCGTGGCTTCGGCGCCGCGGTCGAGTCCTTCGCTGACGGCGGCGGAACGGTGCCAGGTGGTGATCATGGCGGCCGGGCGGGCCACGCCGAGCACACGGGTGATGTCCGCGTCCGGCGCCCCAGGGTCAAGGGGAACCGCGACGCGGCCGGCCGCGACGATCGACACGAGCGCCGTCGCGTAGTCGAGCGGGTCGGCGATCTTGATGGCGATCCGGGAACCCGGCGGCAGTCCGGCCTCATCGAGCCTGCGCTCGGTCGCGCGCAGAGCGGCGCGCAGCCCGGCGTAGGTCAGCGTCGCGGAGCCGCGGGCGTCGGCCAGGTAGACGTCATCGCCGTGGCGGCTCGCGGCCGCGGAGATCCAATCGCGTATCACGGGGTTGGTCCGTCCGTTCAGTACATCATCCGGGGGTCGTTGTAGTGCTTGAACTCGAGCAGGTTCCCCGAGGGGTCGACAAGCACGAACGTGCGGTGCTCTTCCACGAGCCCGCCGAACCGGACGGACACCTCGTGGTAAAAGGGGATCTTCCGCATGACGGCACAGGCGTGCAGCGCCTCGAAATCGGCCGCCTCGCGGAAGGTGACGCCAAAGTGCCTTGGGTACAGGCTCTCCGGCTGAGCAGGCTCGCCGGGGGTCAGGTGGCACACGACCTGGTCCCCGAAGAAGTCGAGGGTAATCCGGTCATCGTACCGGCGGGCGAGCTTGCAACCGAGCTTGGTGACGTAGAAGTCCTGCGCCGCGTCCAGGTCGTGGGCCGGGATGGCCAGGTGGAAGGCGTCGGAGGTGTTTCGCACAGATGTTCCCTGGGGTGTTTCCTTGGCGGTGTTCCTGGGCGTGGGGCTGGTCACTCGAAGACGGTGAGGGTGTCGGCGCGCAGCCCGAGCCGGAGCGTCTCAAGCCCGATGACGCCGTCCGCGGGCACGTTCCCGAGGTTCACGTTGGGGCCGATCCTGGAGATCATGTGGGTCTGCAGCGCCGTGGTGGGCGCCTCGAAGATCAGCTTGTCCACGCCGATGCCGCCGGACAGGATGTCCTCGATCAGGCCGTAGCGCAGCGCCCCGTCCGGCCGGCAGATGCCTGACTTGCCGCTCTCCCTCGCCTCCAGCGTCACCAGCGACGCACCCGCGTCGAGGTCCTCGTTGATCGCGGCTACCCACTCACTCGGGGGCAGCATCTCCGAGCGGCCGGGATCCTTGAAGCCGACCTCGGAGATAACGGTGAAGTCAGGGGCGAGCTTACGGATGTAACCGCACTTCTCAGCGTTAGAAATCTCAATAGTGCCATTTGAAACCTCAACGTGGCGACATGAATGCTCCTCGCAGAAGCGGCGGAACTCCTCGAACCGGCCCTGGAGGATGAACTTCTCCAGCAGCGTTCCGCCGAAGTAGAAGTCAATGCCGTGCCCGGCGAGCACGCCGATCTTCTCGCTCAGGCAGCCGGTGACGACCGACGTGCCCCAGCCGAACTTGACGTAGTCGATGTACTCGGCGCCAAGTGAGATGAGATCGGTGAACAGCCCAAGCGGGAGGCCGCCATCGATCACCATCGTCAGGCCGGCCTGTCGTGGCCTTACCGGCCGCTCGGGCAGCGTAAGCGCTGTCCTGTTCATCGGGTTCCTCCTCGTAGCTGCGCGATGGCTGGCTGTGTGGTGTGCGGATGGGTGCCGTTCGATTGCGCGCCGGACTGGACAGCCTGCGGGACATGCACGACGGTGGCGTTGCCGACCGGGCCCCAGCGCATCTGCTCGACGCTGATGCCGTGCAGGTATGCCTCCAGGACCCGCAGCGTGCCGCCGTGCGCGACGATCAGCACATCGCCGTCGCCTGCAGCGGTGGACTCGCTCGTCTTGAGGTCGTCGCAGAACTCGGCGGCGCGCCGGTAGAGGTCGCGTACCGATTCGCCGCCAGCGGGTCGCGCGTCGGGGTCGAGCACCCGGCCCTCCCCGAGCCCGGTGACTTCAGGCCCGATCGCGCTGCTGGGAGAGCCCTCCAGCGTCCCGAGGGACCGCTCCCGCAGCCGCGCGTCCGTGGTGACCGGCAGGCCGAGCACCCGGCCGAAGGCCGTGGCCGTCTGCAGTGCACGGCGCAGGTCGCTGGAGTAGATGGCGCGGATGGCGCGGCCGCGGAACTCCTCGGCAGCCGCGGCCGCCTGGCGCCGGCCGCGGCTGGTCAGCTCGGCCTGGTCGTTGTGGCCCTGCGCGAGGCCCACCGTGTTCCAGGTCGACTCGCCGTGCCGGACCAGCCACAAGTCCAATGCGGCGGCGGACGACGGCGCAGCCGGGCTGGACACGGTACGGGGAGGCATGGGAGGCAGATTGCTCACCAATTGTTAAAAGTCACTGAAAATGTAACCACGTTCAGGCAACTCTTAAGAAACTCTAAAGGCAGCCTGGTTTACTACGTCACGTGGAACCAAGGCTGCTGGTGGTAGACGATGATCGCGACGTGCGGGACTCGCTGCACCGTGCCCTGGGTTACGCGGGTTTCACGGTGGCGACTGCGGCCGACGGCGCGGAGGCGCTGGCGTCAGTCGCCAGGTCGCCGGTGGACCTGATCATCCTGGACGTGCTGATGCCGATGCTGGACGGCCTGGAGACCTGCCGGGCGCTGCGCGGCCGCGGCGACAGCACTCCGGTGCTCATGCTCACGGCGCGCGAGGCGATCGACGACCGGGTGACCGGGCTCGCCTCCGGCGCCGACGATTACCTGGTCAAGCCGTTCGCGCTGCGCGAGCTGATTGCCCGGGTGGAGGCGCTGCTGCGGCGTACGAAGCCGGCTCGCGACGTGCTCGGCTACGCTGACCTGACGCTTGACCTGACGGCCAGGACGGTGAGCCGGGCCGGCCAGCCCGTCAGCCTCACCAAGATCGAGTTCTCCCTGCTCGAGCTCCTCGTCCGCAACGCCGAGCAGGTGCTCGGCTATGACATGATCCTGGACCGCGTGTGGGGCTATGGCGAGGCCCCGGCCTCGAACGCGCTCCAGGTCTTCGTCACGATGCTGCGGCGCAAGCTGGAGTCCGACGGACAGCCCCGCCTGGTGCACAACGTGCGCGGCGTGGGCTACGTGCTGCGGGTCGACCGGTGAGAGTCCGGCTCACCCTCAAGTCCCGGTTCACCCTGGTGGCGGCCGGTGCAGTGGCCACGGTCGCACTCGCCATCACCGCGGTCGCGTTCCTGGCGATCCGCACCGACCTGCAGAACCAGGTGCGCGAGGAGGTCGCGGCCCGCGCGGACAGCGTCGCCCACGCGGCCGCGCAGTATCACGGCCACATCCCCAGCAACTGGGTTCCCGCCCATTCGGCCGGGTTCGGAGTGCTCACCTACACCCAGGTCATCACCTCAGACGGCGGGGTGTGGGCGCCCCGGGGCGACAGCCACCTGCTGGTTCCCGGCCCCGAAGCCCTGGCCGTGGCGGCCGGGCATGCCGGGTCGTTCTACTTCACCACCGGGATCAACGGGGTCCGGGCGATGGTGCTGACCGCGCCGCTCGCCCCCGGGCTCGCCATGCAGGTAGCGGAGCCGCTCACCTCGACCGACAGCGAGGTCGCCACCGTCGGTACGACGCTCGCCGCGCTCAGCGCGGTTGGTGTCCTGCTCGCCACCCTGCTCGGCTGGGCGGTGGCGCGGACGGGACTCGCCCCGGTGGCCCGGCTGGCTAGCGTCGCCGAGGAGGTCACGCTGACCGGCGACCCGGATAGGCGGGTCGAGGTGGGCCGCCGCGACGAGCTTGGCCGCCTCGCCACGTCGTTCAACGCGATGCTCGGGGCGCTGCAGCGGTCGCTTGAGGCACAGCGGCGGCTGGTCAGTGACGCTAGCCATGAGTTGCGCACCCCGCTTGCCAGCATGCGCGTCAACGTGGACCTGCTGACGGAGAACGGCAACCTGCCTGCCGAGGAGCGGCAGGAGGTGCTTGCCCGGGTTGGCGATCAGGTCGCCGAGCTCAGCCGGCTGGTCGCCAGCGTCACGGACCTGGCCAGGGGCGAGCCGCCCGCGACCGACCGCGCGCCGCTGCGTTTCGACGAGGTGGCCGCCGAAGCCCTCGAGGCCGCCCGAAGGGACTGGCCGAAGACGGAGTTCAGCGCGGATCTCGGCGCCTGCACGGTGGATGGCACTGCCGAACGGCTCCGGGTGGCAGTCAAGAACCTGCTGGACAACGCGGCGAAGTTCGGCCCGCCGGAAGGCCCGGTCGAGGTGCGGCTGGCCGGCGGCGTGCTCACCGTCCGCGACCACGGCCCCGGCATCGACGCCGCCGACCTGCCATTGGTCTTCGACCGCTTTTACCGGGCGTCGTCGTCCCGCTCGGCGCCGGGGTCCGGCCTCGGCCTAGCGGTCGTCCGGGAGATCGCCCGTGGCCACGGCGGCACGATCGGCGCCGAATCCGCCGCGGGCGGGGGCACGGTCATGCGCCTCACCCTCCCCGCCTGCACCACGCGCGTGCTTCCCTCTCGCTAACCGCCACCCGGTCAGCGCCCGGGCCTGCCCGAGCCCCCATCCGTCCCGGTAGCCACGAATTGACCAGTGCCTAGGCACTGCCGTGGCGATGCAAAACGCCCCGCCGCTGCGAGGGCCAGGGGCTCGCAGCGGCGGGGCGTGACGGGTGAGCGGCCGTTACGCCGCACGGATGCCCGGCCGGGGAGTGCGCAGGGTAGTGAAGGCGATCACGGCGCCTGCCAGGCAGATGGCCGCCGCGGCGAGCACACCGCAGTCGGCACCGGAGATGAACGCCCCGGCAATGCTGTGCAACAGGCTGGCGGACTGACCGCCCGCGCGGTGCGCTGCCGCGACAGCTTGGCCGAGGGAGGTGCCGGGCACCCGGTGGGCGGTTAGCCTGCTGGCGAAGACCGATGCCGTGACCGAGCCGACGACCGCCACCCCGAGCACGCTGCCCATGTTCCGGGTGGCGTCGTTGACCGCCGAGCCGACGCCGGCGAGTGCGGGCGGAAGCTGTTCCATGGTGAGGGTGGTCGCCGCCGACATCGCGAACCCGATGCCGGCCGAGATCACGACCATCGCGATGACGTAGTGCAGGTACCCGGAGGAACCCGTCGCGGTCGCGAAGAATCCGAGTCCGGCGGCGACAAGGACCAGGCCGAGGGTGACCGGGATGCGCGCGCCCGCTTTCTTGGCAACGTGCGCGCCGCCCGCGGCCGCGATGGCCAGCGCCACGGCGGGCGGGACCGCCCGCAGGCCCGCGGCCAGCGGGCTGTAGCCGAGCACGACCTGGTAGACCTGCGTGGTCAGGAACACCGTGCCGGACAGTGCGAAGAACAGCGCGAGCAGCGCGATGGCCGCGCCGGCCAGGCGGCCGTTCCGGAAGAGCGACAGCGGCAGCATCGGGTGGTCGCTGCGAACCTCGATCGCGAAGAATGCCGCGAGCAGGATGCCGGCGCCCGCCAGCCGGGCAAGCGTCTCGGCCGACAGCCAGCCGCTCGCCGGAGCGGCGATCAGCGCCCAGGTCAGCACCGTGAATGCGGCCACCGAGGTGATGGCCCCGGTCACGTCAAGCCGCCGGGATTGCGGGGAGCGGGAGGCGGGGACTAGCCAGTGGCCGGCGATCAGCGCGACCGCGGTGAGCGGCAGGTTGACCAGGAAGATCGAGTCCCAGCCGAAGTGCGCGAGCAGCAGTCCGCCGGCCACCGGGCCGATCGCTACGCCAAGACCGCTGACCGCGGACCAGAGACCGATCGCCTTCGCGCGCTCGGCTGGGTTGGTGAACACGCTCGTCAGGATCGACAGCGTGGCGGGCATGATGAACGCGGCGCCGGTCCCCATCACGGCACGAGCGGCGATCAGCTCGGCGGTCGTCCGGGTGAGCGCGGCGGCGAGCGAGCCGATGGCGAAGACCGCCAGGCCGGACGCCAGTGCCCGCTGGCGGCCGAACCGGTCGGCGATCGCGCCAGCCAGCAGCAGCAGTGCGGCGAACGCGAGGGTGTAGGAGTCGGTGATCCACTGCAGGCCGGACGTTCCGGCCCGCAGCTCGCGGGCGAAGGTCGGCAGGGCCACGTTGATGATCGTGGCGTCGACGACCGTGATGAGCAGCGACAGGCAGAGCACGGCGAGCGTGTACCACCTGCGGCGGGACGTGCTGGAGACGGTCAGCCGGGCGCCTGCCTGCGGGGCGGCGACCGGCGCTTGGGTCATGGTGAGGGTGGCTGTCATGGAAGTTCTCCGGTCTCTTGATGTTCGACCGTAAGGCTACGGTCGTACAGTTACGATTTGACTGTACGCACGTAGCCTTACGGCTGTCAATAGATCGGCAAGATCAAAAGTTCACACGTAGCGCAACGGGTGTAGCCTTTAGGTATGGCTGATCGAGAAGGCACTGCTCATGAGGGCTCGCAGCGCCGCCGCAACCCGCGGGGTCAGGGCGACCGGCTGCGTGCCGACATCATCGATGCGGCGAGCCGCCTGCTCGCGGATCCGGCGGCACCACCGCTGACACTGCGCGGTGTCGCTCGCGCGGCGGGAGTCGCCGCGACCTCCGTGTACCTGCACTTCGACGACACCGACGCGCTGATCCTGGCGGTCGCTGACCGGCACTTCGACGAAATGATCAAGGCTCAGCAGGCCGCGCGTGACGGCGCCGGCCATCCGCGCGATGCCGTTCGCGCGATGGCGCTCGCCTACTGCGAGTTCGGGCTGGCGAACCCCGGGCTCTATCAGGTGATGTTCGGCGGCCCGCTGCCGCCGGTGGATGACCCGAGGCAGATTCCCGGGCGGGCGGCGTTCGAGCAGCGAACCCAGGCGGTGGCCGTCGCGCTCGGCACCGGCGACGCTGCCGCGTTCCGTGCGTCCGTGCTGATCTGGCAGTTCCTGCACGGCACGGTCGGCCTGCGGATCTCACGGCCGCTCTTCCCCTGGCCACCCCTCGCGGAGACGGTCACGGCGGGGGTCGACCTCATCCTCGACGGTGCGGAGGCGGCTAGCTAACGCCGCCCTAGAGGGTTAGCTGATCCTGCTAGGCCGGATAAAGGCCTCGTGCCGGTGGTGGTCGTCCTGGCCGGTGAAGGCCTTGAAGATGCCGAGCTTGTAGGCGTCACCGGAACGCCGGGTCTCGACCTCGATGTGGAAGTCGCGGCGCAGCTGCGCGAGGTGGCGTTCGAACGCGGGGACGTCCAGCGGGGCTGCCAGGTCTTGCGCGGACAGGCGGTGCAGGATCTGATCCATGGTGAGGAATCCGGCGTCCGCACGGAGCACCGCGTACACCGGGTCGTGCGTCACGCCTGGCTGCTCTGCGAGCGCGCGCGGGGCGCCCTCGTGCTCCAGGGCGCGCCGGATCCGGTCGCCAACCGCGCGGGCGACCGGCGGCGGGAAGGCGTTGCCGATCTGCCGGTACCTAGAGGTCTTCCTGCCGCTGAACGTCCACTGGTATTCGGGACCGGACCAGCCCTGCAGCCGGGCGACCATCTCGCAGGTGAGCTTCGGCAGCAGCGTCAGCGGGTCGTCCGCACCCGGAGCGGTGTCGGCCACACCGAGCGCGTCCACGCCCAGCGCGCGCCAGGCGCGCTTAGCTCGGGTGGGGCCGAGGTCGGCCCCGCCGTGCTTTTTGGAGCCGCCCACGATCGTGGGCGCGATGTCGTTCGCGCGCTGCGCCCAGGCGGAGGCGGCCGGCCACCCGTTCGCCGCCATCAGGTCGAGCAGCGTCTCGCCGACAGTCGCCGGGTCGCCGGGTCGCCGCACCGGTTCCGGCCAGCTGAAGTAGGCGAAGTCCGCCGGCCGCATTGCGACCAGCACGAACCGGGGCCGCAGTTGCGGCACCCCGTAGTCGGAGGCGTGCAGCAGCCGCCACTCGGCGGAGTACCCGAGTTCTGCCAGCCGGTCGAGCACATGCTGCCGGTAGGCGGCGAACCGCGGCAGCGACAGCCCGCGCACGTTCTCAAGCAGCAGCGCGCGTGGCTGCACTAGGACGCAGAGCTCAACCGCCCACGCGAACAGGTCCCGCTCGTCGGTCGCCCCAAGCTGCTTGCCTGCGACGGTAAACGGCGGGCACGGCACCCCGCCGGCCAGCAGGTCCACACCCGCGTACTCGGCCGGGTTCCAGACCCCGGGGTTGGCGGCATCCCCCTGCGCAACCTTCCACCGCGGCCGGTTGAACCGCAACGTGGCACACGCGTTCGGATCCAGCTCAACGCAGAGCTCATGCTCAAACCCGGCCACCTCAAGCCCGAGCGACTGCCCCCCGGCCCCCGCGCAAACCTCCACCACCCGGTACCCCGCCACCTCACCTCCCGCTTCCGTCACGCCGCCGGCTTTGATCGAGGAATTGCCGCTATGACAACCGCAAACTCGATCAAAGCCGCCGAATCAGTATTGCGGGCCGCGGCGGAGAAGCGTTGTCTAACACGCCGCCTTGGCGCGGGTGCAGCCGGCCGCGATCTGTGCGGAATTCCGCGCGTCTATTGACATAGCGGGCGCGCGAATCCCCGTTCCGCTAGGCTCTGCGGGGCGGAAGGAGCGCATGTTGCGTTTGCTGGGATCTGCGACGTCTGCAGTCGGCAAGATCGGTTACGCGGCGGCTTGTATCGCATCGGCTGTCGTCCTCGTATCGGCGGGTTACGCGCACGACGTCGTCGGGTTGGCCCATGACATCAGCGACGGGGCCTCGATCGGTAACAGCCCGTCCGTTGGCCCGATGAACATCCTCGTGATGGGGCTGGAAAGCCGGACTAACTTCGAAGGGCAGTACCTGACGGCCCAGCAGCTCACGGAGACGCACTCAGGTAAAGAATCAAAGGTCCAGTCGACGGGCTCGCAGGACACCGACACGCTGATCCTCATCCACATCTTCGCGGGCGGCCAGAAGGCGGTCGGCTTCTCGATTCCGCGCGACGATCTGGTCAACTACCCGCACGCCACCCTGGACGGGCTGACCGAGGGAAAGATCGACGCCGCCTACGCATACGCCTACGCCCAGTACGTCGGCGACAACTACGGCAAGATGAGCAGCAAGTCGCTCTACCTAGGGGCCAATCAGGCGGGCCAGGCGTTCGAGGTCCAGACGGTCGAGTCGGTCACCGGCGTGCACATCGACCACTTCGTGGAGTCGAACATCATCGGCTTTTACTACCTGGCCCAGCAGTTCGGCGGCATCGAGGTGTGCATCAAGCCGGCGCCTGCCCAGGGCGGATTCGGCGCGGGCGCGAACCTGACCGACTTCGACCCGCAGACCGGCTCCAACAACTCCGGCTTCAACGCCTTCAAGGACGGATACAACCGGAGCAAAGGCGGCGCGCAGTACCTGCATCTGTCGGCGGCGCAGTCGCTCGCGTACGTCCGGGCGCGGGACACGCTTCCCGGCGTCGACATCGGCAGGACGGCCAGGCAGCAGGCCGCCCTCGACTATGTCATCTACGCACTCAAGCACGATAACTACTTCAGCGACGCCACCAAGCTCCCCGATCTGCTCGGCAGCGCCAGCCAGTACCTCATCGCCGACCAGTCCTTCAGCCTGCTCGACTTCGCCACCGACATGAAGGCATTCTCCGGCAGGAACCTCTCGTTTACCACGCTGCCCTCGGCACCCGTGAACAACGTGCCGGTTCCCGGCTATCCCTCTCCGCAGAGCGTGAACTACATCGACGTGCCCGGCATCCAGCGGGAGGTCAACGGCGCGTTCTACGGAGTCACGTCGACCACCCCGCAGGCCTCGCCGGTGACCGTGGACGTCTACAACGGCAGCGAGCAGCCCGGCCTGGCCGGGGAAGTCTCGACGGCCATCGAAGCCCTGGGCTACAAGGCAGGAAAGGCCGAAAACTCAACCGCCCAGTCGCAGCCGCTCACAGCTGACACGCAGGTCTTCTACGGAACCGGCGCGGAACTGAGCGCGGATAGCCTCGCGAACGACCTGGGCTCGTCGGCCACCGCGCTCTCGTCGCTGCCCGCGGGCCGCGTGGAGGTGCTGCTCGGCTCGACCGTGACCGCGCTTTCCGCCGGACTGATGACGTACGGCGCCGCCACTGTCAGCGCCCAGGACTATGCCAGCGCCGCGGCAAGCGATGGCCTGCCGGCCGCCGGAACCCAGTCGGTGAGCGCCGAAATTCTGGGCGCGCGGGCCACGACCGTTAGCGCAGCGGACAAGTCCAAGCCGAAGGCGCAAAAGAGCTCCGGCGGGGGCGATAACGCCGTGACCGTGGCGCCGAATGCGAAGTACGGCATCCCCTGCGTCTACTGATGTGCGCCGGCGTGGAGGCTGTTGACCCGGTGAGACCAGGTCACCTCCAGCAGCCCGATCAGCCGGGCGATAAGCGCGTTGGCCGGCGCGTCGATGCCGTGCTTGGCGGCGCGGGCCGCGATCGTGCCGTTGAGCTGGGCGATCTCCGTGCGGCGGCCGTTCATCAGGTCCTGGAGCATTGACGCGAGGTGCGACCCCGATGCCGACGGGTCGAACTGTGCCTTCATGACGCCGAGCGCCGCCGCCGTGTCCACCGTCACGCCCTCGGCGCGCGCGACGGCCGCGATCTCGTCGAGGATGCTCATGGCGAGGGCGTCGAAGTCGTCGTACAGGGCGAGCGCTGACACCGGGATCGAGCCGATCGAGCACACCGTGTTCATCACGCAGTTGAACGCGACCTTGGCCCAGATGAGCTCCAGCGCGTCGTCCCTCACCCGGGTCGGGATGCCAGCCGCGGCTAGCGCGGAGCCGACCTGATCGGCGGCGGCCCGGCCGGACGGCGCGACCGGGCCGAACAGTGTCTCGCCCGATCCCAGAGCGGTGATGTGCCCGGGCCCGACCAGCTCGGTGCCGTACATGGAAACCCCGGCCAGCAGCCGCTCGTCGGGCGCGTGGGCGCGCAGCGCCTCCACATTGCCCAGGCCGTTCTGCAGCGTTAGCAGCAGTGTGGACGGCCCGATCGCGCCCACCGCGGCGGCCGCCACCGAAGCGGTCGCGGTGGCCTTGGTGAACACGATGACCAGGTCGACCGGGTCGGGGACCGCAGGAAAAAGCGCCGCGCGAACCGGCAGCACCCGGGTCCCGGTCTCGTCCGTCACCCGCAGCCCGTCGGCGTTGATAGCGGCCACGTGCTCGGCCCACCCGTCGAGCAGCAGGACATCATGGCCCGCCTCAAACAGCGCACCGCCGTACCGGCACCCCATCGCCCCGGACCCCGCGATCACGATCCTCATAAGGACCAGTCAGCACCTTCCCGGCTGCACTGACAAGACCGCCCGTGAGCACCCTGTGGCTCCGCCCAAACAGCTGGCCGGATAAGTGGGTCGCCGCGCAGCTGGGAGCATCTCCCTCGGGTCGCGAGTCGCGCAGGGTCCTTCCGGTGCGGGCCAGTCGGGACCTGCCGCAGGGTGCGGCTACGGAAGAGCGGAGCGGCGCCAGCCTGCCGCAGCCGGGTGCACCGGTGTCCGCAGCTGCCGGGCGCGCGAACCCCATTCCCGAGGTACGAACCGTGGCTTCGCGTTCCGTCCGGCCGCGGACCTGGCCGCTGCGATGGCGGTGAGGGTGGCGACGAGCGCGGCTATCTCCTCGTCGCTCGCGCCGCCGCGGACGACGCTGAGGAACGGAACCTCGTCAGCCACGCGACTTGCCGATGGTGATCCCGAACTCCCGGTGGACCCGCGCCCAGAACGCGTCCCGGAGCCACTCGCGGGCCTCCTGGTATGGGCGCAGCGACTGGCCGAGTTCCTTCTCGGCCTCGACAAGCAGTTCCTTGTCGATGACCGGGGGCAGGATCGGGCCCGGCAGCAGGTCGCGGATGTTGTCCGCGCCACGGGTGAGGATCCACTTGTGCGCGACGTGCTCACCGGCCTCCTCGACATGCCGCCGGTCGGGACCGAGGCGCGGCATGCCTCCGGTGGACGTGATGTGCGAGTTCCTGCCGAGCTGCACGGGCGGGCGTGCGTGACGTTCGCCGAACAGCTGTGCGGGCGATGGCACCGTCGCCTGCACGTCGGGCCGTGGCGGCTCGGTGACGGGGTTGCGCGTGAAGTACGGCCGGACGAACGCGGCGTCCAGCACGTCGACCGTGTCTGACTCCCAGACGAGGCGCTCGGCCTGGTTGGTGCCGTACGGCGGTTCGACGCCCCACAGGTGGACCCGGACGCCGTAGGCCTGGGCGGCCTCGACCGCGGGCACCATGTCCTCGTCGCCGGCGATCAGCACCGCGTCGGTGATCGCCCGGTGCCTGGCCAGGGCTTCGATGTCGGCGCGGATGTTGGCGTCGACGCCCTTCTGCTGACCACGGGCGTTGAGGTTGCCCAGGCGAAGCTTGACCCACGCCATCTGGGCGACAACACGCTGGTCGATCGTCGGCACCCGGTCCCGCGCCGCGTCGTACCAGTAGACCCGCAGCAGTTCGCCGCGGAAGAGTTCGTCAGTGTGCTTGGTGACGGCCTGAATGAGGCCGACCGCGTCGACCCGGTAGTCCCGGCGCGAGCTCGTGCCGAAGAGCAACTCACCCGCGGCCGCGTAGATATACCCGACGTCAACCATGACCGCATATCTGGCGAGGACGGGCATCGGGGCGGCGAATTCGCTCATCGTCTTCTGACTCTAGGGCAGTTTGGGGCGTGCGCGCGCCACTTGGCTGGGGATTGTCGGGCGAAGACCTGGACGGGATTACTCATGGTGATACCAGTTACTGCGCGTCTACAACGGGATGTTGCCGTGCTTCTTGGGGGGGAGGGTTTCGCG
>Ga0123355_10011230_pt1 | contig 13788 bp, 12 predicted proteins | sample TergutEmb28metaG_3_FD_89872 | JGI IMG/M metagenome (GOLD analysis project Ga0123355, IMG submission 89872) | Embiratermes neotenicus P1 segment gut microbial communities from Petit-Saut dam, French Guiana - Emb289 P1 | ecosystem: Host-associated > Arthropoda: Insects > Digestive system > Gut ... | reverse complement strand
TCGGCAATTGTAGCTGGGTTGCGTGGGTCGTCTTCGGGGATTCCTGCTTCAACTTTACCCACAAGGTCTGCGCCAACGTCTGCGGCCTTTGTGAAAATTCCGCCGCCAACACGCGCAAACAACGCGAATACAGCAACACCAACGCCAAACATAACCATGTTTTCAGCAATTTGGTAAGGGGGAACGTTAAACACAAAACGCAGTAACAAAAACCATAGTGAAACGTCCAAAATGGACAAACCAACAACTGTGAAACTCAAAACGGTACCAGAGGCAAAAGCAACTTTAAGCCCCTTGTTTAGGCTCTCGCCAGCCGCGTTGGCAGTGCGCACATTAGCTCGTGTAGCAATGCGCATTCCAATAAACGCGGAAAGCTGCGAAAAAATACCGCCAGACAAAAACGCAAAAGGTATAAACGGCGAAGCGTGTCCAAGCACCGCAAGTACCCCAAGCGCGATAACAACAATTACGTAGAAAATTGCAACTACCCGAAACTGCCTGCGCAAGTAAGCACTAGCACCTTGACGGATAGCGTCGGCGAGTTTTTTCATTTTGTCTGTACCCTCGCCAAACTTCATTACCTTGCGACTTTGGATAAACGCGAAAAGCAGAGCAATCAATGCTCCCGCAATACCAATCGCAAATGCGTAGCTGAAATCCATTCCCTAACTTCCTTTCGTTTAAGCGTTGCCCATGGTTTTTAACGCCTAAAATTAGGCGAAATGCGGTTGCGCCGCTCACAGGGCAATCGTTAATTTATGGGGAATATTTTACATCACGATTCTACGCCCTTATCCTAGCTTTTGTCAACGCCTTTTAAACATTTTCAACGCAGCAAATGTTTAAATGCTGTTGATATTTTTTAATTTTACAAGTATCATCATGTTTACGATAAAATTTAAGCCAAGGAGATTAAAATGCTAACAACTAAACCACTTACAAAAGCTATAAAAAATGATAAAGAAACTTTTGCGCATGTAAAAGACTTGTACTACTCTGCATTTCCGCGGCAAGAGCAAGTAAATTTATCATTTTTAATTAACCAAACAAAAAAAGACACCGTAAACTTTAATGTCTTCTATGATGAAGATGTTTTTGTGGGATTAACCTACGACATTTCATTTAAAGATACAACCTATCTATGGTATCTTGCGACGCGGGCAGACCTGCGCTCAAAAGGTTATGGCTCGCAAATTATGCAGTATCTTCGCGAGGCGTATTCAAGCAATCGCATTGTTCTAAACCTTGATGTTCAAGATGAATCCGCCGCAGACAGCGAAATCAGAAAAAAACGCAAAGAATTTTACATTAAAAATGGCTACACTCTAGCCGATTACTCTTGCGTTTTTAATCGCAACAAACTTGATGTAATGTCCATAAACGGCAACGTAACCTCTGATGAGTTTCTTTCCATTTTTAAAAATTATTTTGGCCCAATTGTATATCTTCTTGCTAAACCAAAAATTATCCCCCTCGCCAAATAACATAAACAACAAAAACCGAAAAAGCCCAACAATGGGAAGCATTCACGCTTTCTATTGTTGGGCTTTTTTGAAATTCATATTGATTTATGGGCTATAGTCCAATAACTTTTGCTCTAGGAGTTTGAAATCGCAGCATCTTGCTTTTACTTTCATATCGTTGGGGGTAAGTGCTTTTTTGCTTGTACATAGTGTGTATAACTTTTTTGCTTTGTCAATGATTAACGAACTCATTCGGTTTAGCTCATGAAATTGGTTGTATAACAATTCTCTGTACTGAATATCTGATTCATTATCTATATCTATTTCTGTCAATTCAGTTGTTTTTACGGGTATCATGTTATTTAAGTTTAATGCGCCATATTTGCCATTTCCAATTTTATGAAAGTCTATAGTATTTTTCATATTAATATGTTTTGGTTTTGGCGAAGCTAACGGTATGTAATAGTCCAAATTATTTATACTAAAAACCACACCAACATATGGTCTGCTTTCGTCCTTATTAAATACCACTTTTGAATCATGATTTCCCAAATATTTAATGTACTTGTCAGACACCCTGTATAATATCATGTAAATCTCTCCTTATGATAAATGGAAGCCTTTGTGGGCTTCCATCCATCGCTTTTTTCGCCCCTCGCTTAAATTGGTGGAGGTTCACCGCTTTTTTCGCCCCTCGCTTGAATTGGTGGAGGTTCACCGCTTTTTTCGCCCCTCGCTTAAATTGGTGGAGGTTCACCGCTTTTTTCATTCCTCGCTTAAATTGGTGGAGGTTCACCGCTTTTTTTTGTAATGGTGTAACAATATTATTGTACGCAAATTTCTTATTTCTGATACTCACACTAACAGATTAACACTCTTTCATGCTTTTTGCAAATTTTTTTCATGTGTTACAATGGGCATAGATTAGAGATTAGAGCGATTGCAGAATTTTTTGAAGTGTGTTAGTATTATCCCGCAACAAAAAAAGAACCGCAGAGACTGAAAGGGCTTGAGCCCCCTTCCAGCTGAACTTAGGGATTCCACTTATCACCTATGTCCAAAGGCTTTAAGCCTGCAATGCGGCGGAATTAGTTTACCTCAAAAATGCCATTACTTCAATGCGCAAATTTATTTGGTTGCAGTTTTGTTGGTTTGCTTGCGTTATTTGATTGGCGGCTTTGTTCAACTATTTCGCTTTGTATGGCAAAATGCTAATGGTTTGGCTAGTATTTTTAGGCCCGTAGGTGTGTTCCCCTGCGGGTCTTTTTGTTGACATAGGTATGGGCGTGTCTTTTTTGTCATTTTTTTGTCAAAGACCCGCCCCATACCATTCATGCTTTTTCCGCTAAAACCATGACATATCCACCTTGCAAAAAAATTGCAAATTTGCAAGATTGTGCGAAGCGGATATGTCACGGTTTTATAGCAAACGACATTAGACCTGTCCTAGAACTCTGCAACGCCGCCTTTGCGGTCAATTTTCCGCAATCCTGCGTCACAAAAAGCCTTGCGTGTGCAGTGACACCAGCACGCTGCGGTTTTTGCTCCTTGTCTTGCGAAAAATTGCCGCGCAAATTCGGCATTTCAGAGTTCTAGGACAGGTCTATTGAAAAACGTGATTGAAGGAGGGCTACCAAAAACGCGAAATGAGCGTTTTTGGTTGGTTTTGCCCGACGCGCAATCACGATTTTGAAAGTCGTTTGCTATACAGGAAAATATCAAATGGAGGTCACATATGGATTTAAACCGCGAAATTGGCGAGCGTATAATAAGACTTCGCAAACGTCAAAACCTATCGCGCCGCGCACTTGCAAAACAACTAGGCATATCCCATGCACACCTAGGCATGATTGAACGCGGCGAAAGAGGGCTAACCATTGAAAAATGCATACTCCTAAGCTCCACTTGCAGCGTATCAATTGATTATATTGTAACCGGCGACTCATACCCGCCACGCCCCACAGATAAACATTTACCATCTAATACAACAACTTTCGGCTGGATAGAAATTGCCGAGTTTATTCTAAGCGAAGCTAAGGCATCATTATGACGCAAAAGGACATCTCTATGTTTCATGTGCTACAAGGTTTACGAGTATCAATGATGAAATATACTCGCTTACAGTCTTAGCATCCTTACTGGCATTATAGCGAATAACATCTGCGGCTTCATACGGTAAACTAAGTGATTTAAGCAATAACTCATCTTTTGCGGCATTTACAACATACCCTACATTCCTTGGCATCTCGCTATCACCTTTACGCCAAACCACTTCAAAATCATTTTTCATATTGCCTCCTAAAAATGTTTTTGATACTGCTTAGTAACCTTATCGGCATGTATTACGAATATCTGCCCATCTGCTCCAGTATCTGTTATAATTTCCAAGGCTCTCGCCTTTGAGTCGAAGCCTAAGAAAAGTAATTTTTCTGGTGCAGTTCTTAGCTGCAAAACAGTATGCGGGTCAGATACAACTTCAAGTATATCCATATCAGAAATATTATGTTTTCTCGCAGAATTAAGAATAATCAAGTTGCCACCTCACTGATAGCGGTTTTTTTCTGTATAGTTGTTTCAGTTGAAAACGGTCTTGGGCTTGCGAGGATTTTTGTCGCAATACAAGGAGCAAAAACCGCCGCGCCCTAGCAGGGCGCAAGGTTTTTCGCGACGCAGGATTGCGACAAAAAGACCGCAAGCACAAGACCGTTTTCAACTGAAACAACTATAATAGCCCCTTGGCGAAATGCGGCTGTGTCGTCCGCCTAAAAATACTGTTGATGGAAATTCTCAAACAAGCGCGAAATACTCGCGAATGTGCCGAACGCACCATCAGACATATTTGAAAGGATTACCAGAATGTAAGGAGAATCGGCGTAAACAATTGCCATATCATGAAAAGAGTTTGTAGCCCAGCCATATTTATTGGCGATAGGGTAGCTTGCGCGAATCAACTGCGCGTTAGTATTCATAAGGTCGTGCAGAAAGATAGGAGCGTATTCACCATCAGATGAAACATACTGAAACACCGCATACGCCCAAACACCAGCATCACGAGCAGTAATATTCGCGCCCGTAATGTTGCGAACCAAAGTTTCGTCGGCTTCTATTTCGCGAACGAAATTCATATAGCCATACAAACCATAATCGCGCACTAGCATTCTGAACGCCACGTTATCGCTAAATCTTATAGAATACGTAAGCAATTCCTGCGTAGTAAATTGACGACCAAAAGGCATGTGTCGGATTCTTCCAGTGCCGCCGCTATAATCTCTTGAGGTGTATGTGTGAACGCGGTTTAAGTCAATCCCGCCCAACTCGGCAAGATGATACATATATAACGCATGTTGAATTTTATTCACAGACGCAGAGAAAAACACTCTGTCGGGGTTAAACATATACGTAAAACCCGTTTCGGTGTTCATATAAAACACCGCAACATTACTTCCATAACGTCGCAAATGCGCATCTAGTGCCTCGGTGCATGGGGTGAAATTGCGATTAATCCACATTGGGCCAACCCAAGTGTCAACCTTTATCCAAGTATCTTGCGCGTACAAAACATTCACAACCTGCGAAGAAATACGCGACTCTGGACGCGCCTGCCCTTTGTAAGCAAACAGTCCAGTTGAATGCGGCACAAAAAAACGATTATTTGGCAAATACACCCAGCCGTCACCCCTGTATGTATAAACAAACCCCCAGCCATCGGCGGTTTGTTCCGTGAAGATAATCCTTTGTGGGGTAAAGCTTGCAACTACTTCGGATTCAAAATCGGGATATGCATGGACGAAAAAATCCCAGTACATTTGTTGGTATTGATGCGGCGGTTGCCACACAGGCAATGGTATTGGTGGCGGAACAAAATCCGCATACGTCCCAGAATCAACAACATCATAAGACGGCAAATCCGCAGGATATTCCAAATATTCCTCCGCCTGCACCACCATACCCCCACCATAAATCACACACAAAACCAAAAAACAAAACAATCCACGCATAACCGAACCTCCAAAAAAAATCAAAACTACACAACACTACAGCAATACCCACTCAATGCAAAACCCAAAAAAAGCGGGTCAAGGGGCGCGCCCCTTGCAGGGGCATTGGGGACAGCGTCCCCAAGGTCTTAAATCTTTTGACCTTAAATCTCTTGACCTTAAATCTTGAAATATGAAACCAGCTGTAGCAGTATCTCTGATTGGGAATCTAGCTCCTCTGCCGTGGCTGCCGCGTCGTGAGCAAACTTTGAGTTGTCTTGTACTGTGTTGGCCGTGTATAAAAGGGTCTTGCTTATTTGTGCAATCATGTCTGCCTGCTCGGTGGCGGCTTGGCTTATGTTGTTTATTAGGGCTAACACCTCGTCGGCATTTTTTACTATTACGTCTAGTGACTCGGAGGTTGTTTGGGCTACGCTTGCGCCAGAATCTACGCGGGTTATGGAGTCGTTTATTAGGGTGGTTGTTTCGGCGGCGGCGGCGGAACTTCTTGCGGCTAGGTTGCGAACCTCTTCTGCAACTACGCCAAAGCCCTTTCCGTGTTCGCCAGCGCGTGCGGCCTCAACGGCGGCGTTAAGCGAAAGCAAATTCGTTTGGAAAGCAATATCCTGTATGACCTTGTTGATTTTGGAAATAGCCGACGACGACTCCTTAATTTGAGTCATAGCTTCCATCATTTCCTTCATAGCAGAATGCCCAACTTGCGCATTCTCTGTGGACTTGGCAGAAAGCTTATTCGCGTCCTTAGCGTTTCCAGCAAACTCACGCGTTTGCAGGTTGATAAACTCTACGGAAGTGTTCAACTCCTCCAAAGAAGCCGCCTGCGCCGAAGAACCATCTGCAAGCACCTGCGCATTTGTAGTAATCTTGTTCGCGCCTTCCAGCACATACTTTGCGGCTAGGTTAATCTCGGACATTGCGCGACGCAAAGTATCGGAAATACTGTTGATAGACTCTTTAATTTCCGCAAAATTACCAACGTATTCGCGCTGAATACTTTGGGATAAGTCGCCACCTGCAATAGCAGTAAGCGTTTGCGAAATCTCGGATACATAACCTTCAAGGGTATCCATAGTCTCGTTTACCGCAATGCTGATTACCTTGAAATCGCCCGAATAATTTTTGCTAACCTTTTTGTCAAACTTACCCTTTGCAAGGTTTTCCATTACGTCACGGATTTCTACAATTGGCGCGTCTACGGACTTTGCAAGGCGGTTAAGACCTGCGGCAAGTTCTCGCCAGCCACCTTCGTACTTGCTTTCGTCAAGGGAAACAGCAAGGTCGCCTTTGACTGCCGCCGCCGCAATCATTTCGTCTACGTCTTTGTCGATATTAGACAAATTTTCGCGCAATGCATCCACTTGCTGATTGATTACGGCTTTTTTCCCTGGTAATTGGGCTATTTGCAGGTTGAAGTCACCCTTGCCTATTTTGTCAAGCAAACCCGTCATCATCATCATGTCATCTACAACATGCCCTGCGAAGTTGTTCAAACGCTCGGCCATTTCCTTGTAACCACCGCGATATTCGCTTATGTCCATGCGATGTTCGATGTCGCCTGTTTCTTCAAAGGCATATACTAGCTTGTCGATGTCCGTTACCAGTTTGCGGTTCATCTCAACTAAATCGTACACATTGCCTGTCATTTCGCCGATTTCGTCGGTTCTCAAACCAGAGCGGTTTATGTTTACATTCATGTTGCCGTTTTTTACATCTCTCATAAGCTTCATAAGAGATGTAATAGGGTGCAACCGATACAACACATATGCAAATCCCAAAAACATAGACCCTACCGCAAGCCATGTCATCAAAAGCGAACGTCCGTTAAACCCCGTAAAAAACATCATCACGGTGTTTATAGACCCCAAGGAAAGTGCTAAACCCATGCACATCTTAATCAGCGTTGAAATTCGCATAACTGCCTCCTCTAAACCGAACTACTCGCGTTCGGTTACGTTTAAACCAGCGTTGGCAAAGAACTTGTGCATCCATTCGTCCCAAGCAATATCCAGCGACTTATCCAGCGCAAATTCCTTCTGTGCCGCCGCCGTTGTAAATGAAACGCTGTCATTCTCATACACCATATTTAGGAAAAGTGCCGCGGCATTCTCACTAATATCTTGTGTATTTTTGTGCGAAAATATTATCTTGATAAAACGGGGTTTTGCACAATGTTTTATAATTTCATACACCAAAGAACGCATGTCGCTCCATGCAGAAAACCCGCCTTTTGAAGCGTCTTCGCCTTCCACTTCCAAAGCCCCGTCAATGGAAATATTCACCCCTGCCGAAATTTCCACCACTCGTGCTTCAAAACTGTCAAACAATTCCTCTTTTAACAGCTTGCTCATAAATTCCTTTACGTCTGTTTTTTCCAGTTCCAATGCTAACATTTTTCTCACTCCTATATAATTTTTATTTATGCACCTTTTCAACCAAGCCTCATATTATACAAGTAGAAGTGTACAATCCTTCGCAACTAACACTATGTATCTATAGGAGGTTTATCATGGTAGACTTTGCAAAATGTCTTGTTGACAGCATGATTAGGCATATTGGCCAAACTGTTACAATTTTCACAACCAGCGGTGGACTATCTGGCAATGGTTTCAGCGGCGTATTACTTTCCGCCGATTGCAATTGCATTCGCCTTTTGGCTGACATTGGCGCGCCACCAGCTTGCCCAATAGGAAGTTCCTGCACCGACGTTATGACTTCAACTGGTATCGACAACGATATGGGCGGATTCTGGGGCAACCCTTTAGGCGCAGTATGTGTGATTCCTATTACCGACAACAAATTCACAACGCAATTATATCATAGATTATGTCCTTTATCTATGCAATAAGAAATTAAAAATAATCCCAAACCCACAAGCATATAAATTGATGAGGGGGTGCGAGATGAAATCTGTACTAAAAGCCCGTTTATTGCTGGGTGCAATGCTAATTTGCGTAGCGATAGCCTTAACTGCAAGGGCGTGGCGAAACGAAAATTCGGACGACAACATAACAATAACAACAAGAATACCACAACAAAACAACGCAGGCGCGACAGAAAATAATTCTTTAGTCGGGCTGAATGACGTAATTTTTACACCAGCAGGCGAAAGGCAAATTCGCCCACAGCTTACCCCGCTTTCCACAGAATATATAGCAAGACTGTCAAATTTTAACTACCTAACACATAATATTTTTCTAACAGACCCCCGCACAAAATTATTACCAACCGACATAAACATTCCAGAATTTTTGGAAAAAGACCTTACAATTGATACATCTGTGCAAGGCCCACAGGTTTTGATATTTCACGCGCATTCAATGGAGATGTTTGTAGACAGCAACCCCAACGACCCCATGACAGGAGTTTTTGGCGTAGGGCGATACTTGGCAGAAATTTTAGCCAACGACCACGGAATAGAAGTAATGCACTACATGGGACGCTTCGACGTAGTAAATGGCCAACCACACCGACCAGGCTCTTACGAACGCCTAGAACCAGTAATCCGCCAAATACTAGAGGACAACCCTTCAATTCAAATGGTAATAGACCTGCACCGAGACGGCGTTCCAGAACATTTACCGCCATTCGTAACATATGTAGACGGCCAACGCACCGCACAAATAATGTTCGTAAACGGCCTAAGCCGCCGCTACCGAAACGGCGAAATCTTACCAGTACCGTGGCTTCCAAACCCATACCAACAAGAAAACCTAGCCCTTAGCCTAAACCTGCAACTAGCCGCCAATCAATTATACCCAAACCTAACCCGCCGCATTTACTTGCTGGAATTTAGATACAGCCTTCACATGTCACCACTAAGCATCTTGTTAGAAGTAGGCGCGCAAAATAATACACTGCAAGAAGCCCTAAACGCCATGCATCCCACCGCAAATGTTATCGCCGCTGTAGTTCTTGCTGATTGATGCTTTTAACACCTAGGGCGTGTTTCCACTACGGAAACGACACGCTTTTGGTCAACTTTGCGCCACTCTGCGTCGGGATTTCGCTTGCGTCCTTCTAGGACGCGGCGCGAAACCCTCCTTGATTGGCACAAAATTGCCGCAAAAATCGTGTCGTTTCCGTAGTGGAACACGCCCTAAATTGACTGGCGATAGCGCAAAATGATGCGCTTTCGCCAGATTTTTGTTCACGCCCTATTTATTCAACCGCGCATACAATGCATTAAGCCCATTGCGGACATGTTCCACATAAACACCACCCATATCCAGTACCGTGCCATCAGTGAGCCATAGTTTCCTTTTATCGGGATTAAAGTTAAGAATCTTTCCCACATTTACAATAAAAGATTTATGGCATCGCACAAATTTTTCGTCCAGTAAAGAGATTACCTTGTTTAAGTCATTCCGCGACATGTACTTTGCAGAAATGCAATTAACAATAATCTGATGCGTCTTGCTAGGTGTTGTTTCGATAAACAAAATATCCGCAAAATCCACATACACCGTACTGCCCCGCGTTAATTCAGTGTCGCCTGAAATTACTGTATCTTCCGACAATTTCAAACATAACTTTTCCGACATACACTTGTTACGTTCTGTATAGCGTGAATGCGCAGTGCAGAGACAATTACATATGCGTTCTTCAAAATTGAATATACCTTTGGTAATGTAATCCATTGCTTCAATTATGTATTCAAATGAAAGCGACTTTGATTCCGAGTCGCTTGTAATAATTACTATAAACGCCCGTGGGTCGTGTTTTCGTATTTCATCGGCAAGCTGAAAACCGTTCATGTCACATTTAAGGTCTAAGTCCAAAAAATACAGCCCAAATACTTTATTTTGTTTAATATATTGCAAAATTTTTTTCGGATGCGTGGTGGTACATGCAATTGTGGCGTTAAGCTTTTCGGTTTTGATGCAATTGCCCACAATTTTTTCAATGCGATACAAAAACTCGCTTGAATCCTCGCAAATAAATATATCTAACAACGGAATGTTCCTTCCAGTCTCGTACACGCCCTACGGTAATATCGAAAGAACATGAACAAAATAGTCATCTTTTATATTCATTACCAATGACAAATTCGGATTTTTTGAAATGGTATTAGATACCGTATGCAAACCAATACCTCGTCCCTCTCCTTTTGTAGTATATCCAGCTTCGCATATTTTGTCCATGTCTGGAGGGGTGGCAAAGGTATTTTTTATTATTATCAAAGTTGCAGGGCCTTTGTTAAATGCGCCAAACAATAATGTAGGTTCTTCCGTTTCTTTGCAAGCTTCTGCTGCGTTATCAAAAAGAATACTTACAACCCGACAAACATCTATTAAATGCTCACATGGAATGGGTTTCATATTCTCCGACACTTCGGTAATTATTTTTATTCCTGCCCGTTGTGCTGAGGGTATTTTGTGCGAAAGTATACTCTTTAATTCGGGTGATTTGATATTGCCAAGCATATCCAAACTTTTGTTGATGTTAGCAACACTTTCGTAAAACGTCGTCATGTATTTTTCGTAATATTTGCGAATGCCATTTATGTCGTTGTTTTGTATATGCTCGCGAAAGCCCAACATAAGGTTTTCATGGTCGTGGCGAAACGTCCTTGCTTCAAGGGATATGCTTTCAAGATGCTCTGTGTCTTTACGAAGGTTTTTAATATCTTCGTCTTTTTTGCGAAAATTAAACCACATTGTCAAACCAATGGTTATGGCCCATATCATTAGGACAGACAGAACTAAAACAAAGGCAATATTCACTGCGAATGTACCTTGTATATAATGCGCTACCAACTGTCCACGCGGCATAACGTTTGCTTGGAGTGCTACTAAAATAAAGAAGGTAATAAGCGCGAATACACTTACCATAAAAAGGATTGCAGAAAATGTTTTTCTGCTTCGTTCATCAAACACCGTAAATCCCTTTTGAAAAATTCGCCCCGAAACATATGCTAATAAAATACAAACAATCGTCTGAAGGATATTACGAATGTTCATTCCTACAACATCTGTACTCCATTCAGACGCGTGATTAAGGGGACCCCATGCATTAATAACAGCACCAGACGCGTGATTAAAGATAAGTATAAAAGTAGCAAAAAAAGCACTTGTTGATAAAATTACATTTTTTCTATAAGCAATCAAAGTGAGTAAACCTATAAGCACGACATTGGTCATTATTGAATGAAACATCAAAGATGTGTACAGCACACCTACAGCAAATTGCAATGCCACCAGAGCCGCATAAATTATAACAATATTTCGGGCAATTTCCCCCATGCGGAATTTAATTTTTGACACACAAATAAGCGCGACTACCATCGTAGGCGCGACTGGCAATACCATTGTCATTAATATGGATAGACTTATGTTCATGTCAATCCCTCCTTAGGTTGTAGCAGTTTTGAGAACCAGCGGTCAATAATTCTGCGCTAGGGCGGCGCGAAATTATTGACCGCCAGTTCTGAGATTATCTTATCACACGCAGGGAAAAACATGTATTTCTTGTCGCGAAATAGGGCTATTACGCCGTGAAATTATTTTACGCTGTAGCAGTTCTATTTCGCGGTAAATCTATTATTAGGGGTTTATTACCCGACGATAAACTAAACGCAGGTGTATTGGGCATGTTCCTCCTTGACTGCTCTTGTGAGAATACGCCCTAGTACTCCAACCCACTCAAATTTCATGAATCTTTGCGGTTGCCGCAATCTCCGCAAATCTTCATGGAATTGGGTGGGTTAGTGTACTAGATACACCTAAATCTAATAAGAGGTATACGGAAGTGCGAAAACATTAACCTCCTCTGTCGCTCAAGTCTGCGTAAAACCCCACAGACTTAGCTCGCCGTCGGTAAATGTTTTCGGCATTCCGTATAAAAGGAGGTTTTGAAAATGAGTACAACAAGCAAGAAAAGGGTTTTTTCCAAGCACATTGCAATGCTTTTAGCATTTTTATTAATGCTAAACACATTGCAAGTCACAGTACTAGCGTCATACGCATACTCATACCCACGCGAACAGCCAAGCTATGACTATGACTACGGAATGGAAATACCTGGGTTTGAGCCACTATTCATTACAATAGCGGCATTATCGGCTAATCATAGTTTGCATGATGGTAATGCGTTTATTATGCCGATATATCCGCTAACTGTGCCTGCTGGAGCTATTAGCATTTCTACAGAGCAGGAACTTAGGGATATAATAGCCACCATCAATGCAGCACCAGCGGCCGAGAGAAACAATTTATACTTCTACTTGGCAAACGACATTCAACTTACGGGGCTATGGACACCGATTAATAACTTCCGCGGTACATTTGACGGGCGAGGACATACTATTAGCAACTTGGATATTTTATTTACTACGCCCGTGCCAGTGAATTTTGGGTTGTTTGGACTTATCGACCAAAGCACAACAATAAAAAATTTAGGTGTGGAAGTTGATTTCGATTTTACCGCCGTTGGACGTAGAGTTCCTGTTAATGGTGCGGTGGGCGGTATAGTGGGTAATGTGACCAGAGGAGCTGCCGTCGATTTTACAATCCACAACTCGTTTGTAACTGGGTCTATTGCTGCCCAAGGTAACGGGAATATTGCCGTAGGAAGCCTTGTAGGTCAAATTTCTGGAACTACTCCCGCAATGATAACCTACAGCTACTCAAATGTTGATATTAACGCAATAACCAGTTCTTCCGTTGGCGTGAGAGTTTCCGCAGGTGGATTAATAGGAAGAAACGGTGGTACGACCACTATTACAAGCAGTTATGCATTGGGCGATGTTGTAGCAACAAATCTTTCACAAATGGTTGCTAATGGAGGTCTTCCACGGCAAGAAGCATATGCTGGCGGATTGGTAGGCTTGGGTGGTCTTGTGTCTACCCTCACTTTAACACGCGTTTATGCCGCTGGAAATGTTTCGGCATCTGCTCCATGGGTTCCAGCTAATCAGGCATCAATTTTTGCAGGGGGTTTAGTGTCAGGTCAAGCGTTTACCCTAAATCAAAGCCTCGTTAATATCCAAAACGGTTATTTTAGCGACACGCAAACAGTAACTGTCAACCACGGTAATAACATTACAGCATATGGCGAACCTACAGCTTACTTCTCCTTGGGCCAACTGCAATCACTGATGACAGCTAATATCCCTGCACTAACTGGTATTCCGAATATAAATGTTTTCGGAACTGTCAACCGCGCAGAGATTAACGCATCAGAAGTAACGGTTTACCTTAATGGGCTACTGTTGCAAACAGTCCCTGTGTCTGCCGCAGGCGACTTTAGTACAACTATAGTGCTTCCAAACACAGGACAGCATCAAGTTAGGGTAAACGCAAGCGCAAACGGAAGAAGCACTTTTGTTG
>Ga0123355_10011229_pt1 | contig 13788 bp, 14 predicted proteins | sample TergutEmb28metaG_3_FD_89872 | JGI IMG/M metagenome (GOLD analysis project Ga0123355, IMG submission 89872) | Embiratermes neotenicus P1 segment gut microbial communities from Petit-Saut dam, French Guiana - Emb289 P1 | ecosystem: Host-associated > Arthropoda: Insects > Digestive system > Gut ... | reverse complement strand
TAGCAGTAGTAGCAGTAGTAGCAGTAGTAGCAGTAGTAGCAGTAGTAGCAGTAGTAGCAGTAGTAGCAGTAGCAGTAGCAGTAGCAGTAGCAGTAGCAGTAGCAGTAGTAGTAGTAGTAGTAGTTATTAAAGTACTTATTTGTGTCATATATATATGTGTGTGTGATGTATATATACATCAAGGTAATTAAGCTGTTTAGCTCTTTAAGGCTCAGTGGTTGCACCATACACTACCAGCTTAAATATTAAAAAAAATATATACATTCTGCCCACACAGTGTATTTTAGGGGTTTTGCATGATATCATAACAACGAGCTATTATTTACCTGTACTGGATCAACTGATTTTTTCTTTCTATTTTTGTATTGATGTGGTGTGTGTTTACTGTGCAGCATGATCTGAGGCTTTGAATACAGTTCAAGTTAATTTTCATCTTTAAAGGGTTAAGAGAGGGCTGTGTTCACGTGTTGGCAATCAACAACTCTTGATTCGTACGGAGTTTAATTAATAATATAATATAATCTTCATTTTGTAGATACTTCACGTGGGATCCTGTTAAATTCCCTCAGCCCATGGACATGATTAATAATTTGACAGCCAAGGGTAGGAAGATGGTGACTATTGTTGATCCCCACATTAAAAGAGACAATAATTACTTTCTTCATAATGAAGCAGAAAATAATGATTATTATGTAAGAATGAAGGATGGCAAAGTTTTTGAAGGTGAGTAACTTTTTTTTGGTAGATTGTTTTCATAGTGTACTTTGAATACTTGTGTGTACCCAGTCTGCAAGTCACAGTCAAAGATATGCTTTGTGACAGCTATAGATTGCTGTGAATTACATAACTCATTTATGGAATTTGATTTAGCAACCATGTGGTTTGCACCATAGACCAAAACAGACAGTTCAGGATGTGTGAAGCTATATACTTTTGTGTGTTTTGGACAAAAATGAGAAGTTACTACATGTATGCACCTGTAACTCCCAGGGTACATAAGCCTGAACTGAAACCATATGTATTTTTTATGCATAATGTATTTACCTGAATATAAGACAAGAATTTTCCCCAGGTCATCGTAAAAATTGGGGGGCTTTGCCTTATAAGTGTAGAAAGTCACATTCTCTGTAGGTATTGCTGTGAAAATTGAAGATTGTGAAGGAGGGGTCATCTAATATGCAAGTTTGTGTAGTGTCTGGTTCAGTGTGGTATTTTGCAAGGTAATATGGTAAAACCATGATTTTGTGTTCCCACATTTTGCAGTCCCACAACTTTATGCACTTTTTTCAGTCTAAGCCAAATGCCCATAAAAAAAAGTGTTCCAGATTTTACACTTTCCTGGATTTATTGCAGTAGTTGGTTTACACGAAAGTGTAAAATCAAGGTTTTACTATATATAGAAGAAGGCCACAAAAATGCTTCTTATCTTTGTGTGTTTGAACATGCAACACTTTTTACATCTGCTGGCACTTTCACCACGCTTCCTATTGCTTGATAATTCTTGTGCGAAACTATCACATTTTAATTGTCCTTGTTTTGTGAGGTTGCAGATTTACAGAATACTTAATGTTACACAGTTCAAATGCCATTGGTTTCCCAGAAAAAAAAATTGTGGATTTGTCAAAAAAACGTTTCAGGCATTGGGCCATGCCCCAGCTCATATGGTAAGTTGCCATTCCCACACCACAGAGGCCTGGGTTCAAATCCCAGGCCAGTCCTGTCCATATGGGATTTATGGTAAGCGTTGTGGAATTGGAACAGGTTTTCCTCCAATTATTGTGGTTTACTCCTGTCAGTATTATTCCATCAGTGCTCCATACTCATATTTTATTCACCTACCACTGATGTTGTATGATCTGCATGCCTGAGAGCATCATTGAATATAACGCTGTCTTTCTCATTCTCCACCAGTCACACACCAAGAAACACAAAATGATGCAGGATGATGTAGTAGTAACACATGCATCACAGCCAGGACATAACCCATGCTAATTGAAGTTCCTTGTGGTTTTTTCCCCCTTCGCTCTCTTCAAGAATCATAATAAGCCTGGACAACTCCTTCCAGATCCTTTCCACTTTGTAATTCATCAGTCACTGTACAGTCTGACTCTGGTGTGTAATGTTGGAAGGGTTGTAAAATAAACCATGGAAAAAGGATAAATTCAGATGTTATAAATGACAAGATTACTAAAACCACCACAGCTGTTTGCCACAAGGGAATGTTTTATCCATGAAGACTTAAAATCACTGTGCTTTGAACATGATAAAGTCCATTAAGTTAAAGTGTTACTTACTAGACAGCAGAACTGTTGACATGAGTGGTCAGCATCATGTGTACCATGTGTCACTTCAGCTCCCAATAGTGTGTTTATATGTATGCATCTTTCCATTGCACTGTCCACCACTTCTATACCTTGTGCAATGTGGACAATATATAAATAACAGTTTAAGGCATTTCCTTTTTAACACATTTAGCATGTAAGTGCAAGGGGCCACTTATATTTGTACTTTAAAAATTAAGTTATTTCCTGAATTAGAAAATGAGAAAGCTTCTAGAGAAAAGTATCATTCATGTGTGTCGTCTACACCTTGGGCAGTGAGCTAAATAGTGTGACTATGGCATAGGGAGCATAGCTGAAAAGGTCATTTGCCTTAAATAACACACAACTGGATTGCATGCCTCCATGTCCATCTAATTCCTAATTCTTCAGGGCCTGGCTAGAGTTTAAGCTTACCTGGCTTGACATGTCGTACATGGGTTCTTTGGAGATGAGGGTTTACTCATCCTTAATGATACAGGACACCTGCAGTTTACCATTTATACAAAATAAGTCAAGAATGGTGTGCAGCAATCTATCACACTTTAATACATAATCAGAACTGTGCACTTTGCTTTTTCTTGGGTACATTGTGGCAAAGTTGGTTGAGGCACTGCGATACAAGCCAGAAGGTCATGAGTTCGATTCCCGTTGGTGTCATAGGAATTTTTCATTGACATAATCCTTCTGGCCACACTATGGACCTGGGGTCAACTCAGCCTCTAACAGAAATGAGTACCAGGAATATTTCCTGGGGAGTAAAGACGGCTAGTGCGTAGGGCTGACAGCCTTACCACCTTCTTGTGCCGACTTTTTTGAAATCTGGGAGGCCCTGCCTCCTGGAAGCCTCAGGACCTCTCTGGCCTGTACAAGGATTGCTTTACCCTTTAGTGTTCTTCCTTTAAATGTAAACCAAATACTGTGGTGTCTTATCCAATCCATACTAATAATCACTGTTACTTTGCTCTCTGTTTACATAATCAGAGACAGTGACACTGATCTGCTGACAGTGTGTGTTTGTTACAGGCACTTGATGTCACAAATGTTAAATATGTTGTTCAGAGCGCATACATATAGATGTGATTTATGCCTCTTAACTTTCCACTTTTTGATTATTTATGTTTGCTACAGGTTGGTGTTGGCCAGGCTCTTCAAGTTACTTGGACCTGTTGAACCCAGCAATTCGCAGCTACCTCTCTTCACTGTATTTGCTGCAGAATTACCGTGGATCAACATTAGATTTGTACATTTGGAATGACATGAATGAACCATCAGTTTTTAATGGACCAGAGATCACAATGAATAAAGACTGTGTGCACTATGGAGGCTGGGAACATCGTGATATTCACAATATTTATGGTTTGCTTCATGTATGTTGTCTTTTAAAATTATCTCAGTTTTTGGGAATAATAACAACAGGTGCCACATTCTGATTCATAATTGCATGTTGTGTTGCAATGTATAGAATAATTTCTGTGCATGAAGCACTGTAATATGGTTGAAATGATACAAATCTCTGTTTGGTCTTAACCCCAGCACTAGACATAGACAAATTATCATCTTTGCATTCTGTTTACCTAAGCATTTAAGTGCTGTGGTTACTGTATGTACCCTGCTGTAGCATTTAAAGAGTCTCCATTTATTCTACAGAGTGTCTTTATGTGTTTTGTATGATTTATGTAGTAGAAAAAGAGTGCAGCCATACCCTGCAGAACCTCTCCCGAATTAACATTTTCCCAGTAGAATGCCATTTGGTTTTTAATGTACAAACTTCATAGAACATATGCATTTCTCAATACAGTGTTTATTGGCCAATGTTTATGTGGGGTAATTTTGTATTAACCGTCCAAAAACTCAATACAGCATTATTAAGAAAATGATGTGCATGCAAACTGTACATTGTACTGCATACAGAGCAGCTGTTTGTGAACAACCATATTAGTTGTTTTATGATCAGGAAGCATTGGTTTAAGCATATTACATTATACACATGATAGTTTGTTACTTGTATATGGGTATTATACTGTGCTTTAGGTGTGGTTTAGGAAATTGGTTTGTGGTTTTGGGTTGTCATAATGCATTATAATTTTTCCCATTTAAAATAATGGGAAATAGGCCCACAGTTAGTGTTTGAGTGCAGAACATCTGATTTTCAGGAAATGAATACTGACATTACGCAGGAGATGACTGTGTATTTCCAGTTGGCATTAGCTAGTAGTTGTCGGTGTTACAGTGAATTGTGTGTGATATATGTAGCAAATTTTGAAGTATTTTATGTAAATGAACTTTCAGATTTCAGTGTATTAGTTCTAAGTAACTGGTGGAAGGCACACTCCATAGGTCCTGATCCATCCTCAATATATCAGTCATAAAAATTTCAAGCACTTCTATAAGGAATTTAATTCCAGTCACACCTACGTACTCTGCGCATTTATTTTGCCTAACTGTCTTACAGAAAGTGACCGTTAGCTTTGTCATGTCTCTGTCCGTCCATCCGTTCGCCTGGAAGAGCTTGGCTTCCATTGGATGGGTTTTCATTAAATCTGATTTTTAAGTATTTTTCAAAAACCTGTCAAGAAAACTGAAGTTTCGTTAAAATCTGACAAGAATAATGGATACATTACATGAAGACCGATATACATTTTTGATCATATTTCCCTCATTTCTTCTTAGAGTGAGAAATATTTCAGGCAAAATTTGCAGAGAAAATCATAGTGCACATTTTATGAAAGTCATGCTGTTTATGAGATATGTAGAAAAATATAGTAGAGCCACACAGGCCACAGATTGCAATATGGCACATGCATATTGCATGCTGGATACCTAAGGCTACAAACACACTCTTAGAATATGTAATAGTTATTGCTTTTCCACTGCAACAATGGTTGCATGAATGTGACTCATTGTTCTGCTGTTTGTACACTGCCTGTCTTGTTTAATGTTCCCTGCAATATTTTATGCAGTTTTACTTTTATCTTCAGATCTTGTTTTGCTATAAACAGCCACATTCTCCACTCACAATGTATTGTGATACTATTTTGCATGATAAGAAATATCTTATTCTTGATTGCAACATTTTCCATTCGATAGTAGTGTCTGTGGTTTGTGTATTGTTTGTTTTGTTGCATATATGATGCCAAAGCTTGGATAGGACAGTTTGTATAGTGACTAGACTATGGGCCAGATGCCTGAGGAATCATGATTCAATCCCAGACAGGGGCAAGAGATTTTTTTCTCCAGAACACACAGATTGGCTTTAGGGTCCACCCAACCTGGTACTCGGCAGATAACAATAGCTCTTTCACCAGGTGTCAGGTGGCTGGGACATGAAACTTGCCACTTACCTCCATGTCGTGCTGAGAGATGTGGGGAGCAATACATTCACTCATGCTTATGCCTTCATGGCTTGCACAGGGACAGCTTTCCTTACTTTACTCATGAGTGTGTGGTAGAATGCTTAATCTGATCATTTCCACGTCATTCTTAGTTTCTCCATACCTTGTGAAGGTAATTTATATCTAATAATGTTAATTCTGCCCATGTGTCAGGGACCTAGTATCTGTGCATGTTGATACTTGCACTGTTTTTCCATCCATATCTCAGCACTATACAAGTATGCACATCCACCATAATGATTATTTACTACCTACATTAGATGTTACCACAGATTAGGGATGTTCACTGATGCAACGAATTGTACAGTGTCTACAAATTTCTGTTCTCATTTGAAAGATTTCTTAAGTGGTAACAACAGATGTAAGTGTGTAGTTTTTTCTAAATTATTCCTTAACTCAGAAAGTGCTGACATGGGAACTGACCCTGAACACATCAATCCAGTAAGCCATTTCTGCACACACTTCAGATTGTTTGAATTATCCTGCACAGAATTTTCCAGTGTCACCCACAGATGTTCTGCAAACATAATCCTTCACATACTCCTACAGGAAGACATCCTAGGCCATGATACCAGGGAAGTATGGGAGACAGGAGACTGGTCTACCACAGCCATTCCATCTGCTAGGAAATCTTTGGTCAAGAAATGTCCACACATTGTTACTCCAGTATGGTGGCATGCCATCCTGTTTGAAAATGACAAGCAGTTGGAGTTCTTCCAGCTCTGGGACCACACACAGCTTATCAAGTCAGACACCCCATGTGATAGCCTTCTCATAAAAGAAATATGGGTCTGTCACCCTATTGTGCACCACATACTTAACTTTGGACTGTCGTGAACATCTTCACATATCACGTGTGGTTTTGGTACCCCATATCTGAATATGAAGGCAGTTAACATGCCCAGACACATGGAAAGTGGCTTCATCAGAAAATAACTCCCATTTCAGGTAGTCTTCTTGGATTGACTCCAGCAAGAAACAAGTAGATTCTTAGCACAATAGTTCCTCATTTGGCTGCAAAGCTTGGCTTATATGAAGTTTATGTGCATATAGACATAATCGTAATGCAAGACATGGACTGTTGGTTTTGGTAATAGCAATTTACATGAAACATGAAGAATCAAATTCTGAGGGCTGCATTTGAATTATGCATGCTCTGTATCATTGGGATTATCAGTCTTGCCTGGACGTCCATTTTGAGGCTGTACCTGTTTCGTGAAAATCCCAGAACCATTTCCTTATGGTTGGTATAGAGGAAGAGTTTTTCCGTGTTGACAACGATAATTTTGTTGCAAAGTCATCACAGATCTCAACTCTCCAAACCAAATGATATATTCATCCTTCTCCTATGGATCTGCCTTGTTTATATTCAATACGCAGAACAAAAACAGAAAATTGCCTTAACTTTTTGAGTTAAGTAATATTATTCAAAAGATTGCTTATTTCTGTTTTGGCTATCATGTAATAAATTTTTAAAATTGGAACAGGACTTTGTGGACATACTGTGCATTAATGCGACTGTACTGGTGCCTTGTGAAATGTCCCTTGCAATTTAGTATGATTTTGGAATTGTGTGATGAAAGTGATGAAGCTTGACTAGCAGAGCAGAATGTCAACAAGTACATTTTATGATTTTCAGACAATGTCAACGTTTGAAGGCTTGCTGCAGCGGTCAGAAGGTAAACTTCGACCATTTATCCTGACGCGGTCTCATTATGCAGGCTCACAACGTTATGCTGCAGTGTGGACTGGGGACAATGCAGCAGAATGGGGTCATCTCCAGTTCACTATACCCATGTGCCTCTCGCTCTCGGTGGCAGGTATCTCATTTTGTGGAGCAGATGTGGGTGGATTTTTCAAAAATCCAGATACTGAACTGTTCACCAGGTGGTACCAGGTAACCACACAGGGACTTTATTATAGTATAAACCCTTGAGCTGCCATATAACAAAGTTTTGTGCTCTTCCTTACTACATGCACTCTGTTCTTATGCATCTAAGTTATATTTTTTATTCCAAAATTTGTGTGTGTGTGTGTGTGTACTTGCACACCAGTGCACACCCATTTCAATTTGTAGGACTACACAAATGAATGACATACACTCAGTGTGCTGACTCAACATATGGCGTATATGGACATGTAGAGATGCAAAATTTCTGTAATTTAAAGGTGAGGTCTAATGTAAAATAATTTTAAGAGAAGCTGAAGGAAAATATAAATAAAAATGTTTTAAATGAGATGTTTACTTCAAACAAGGAGGTTAATTGCAGAATGTTTTCATTATTTTTTATGCCTATGCAGTGAGTTTATACAAGTACATGTCACCTACAGTTAGAAACAACAGAAGTTATAGAAGCTGTTTACAAAAGAGGCGTATCAAATTGAAAATAGTTTTGCACACTGACCTAGAATCATACAGTATGTAAGATTTAATCTGTTGGAAGGAATTAGTACAGTAAAACTTCAGTAATTCATAATGCTTGGCACTGAAAAATACAAACTTTGAATTGATTGAATTATAATTGTGTGATTGTTGTAGCACTTGTAAACCATAAACACTGGTTCTAAAATTGGAAGATATGGTTTCTAAATTAAAATTAACTAATTTGGTTTGAACATTGATGTACATATGTTGCAATTTCATGTGTGGTGTTTTCATATTATATTATTATCTTTGATCATCATCTTGCACGGTTCTGTTGTTTCTCCCTTAGGCTGGAGCTTTTCAGCCCTTCTACAGAACACACTCTCATATTGACACCAGGCGGCGGGAACCATGGCTGTTTGATGAGCGTACATTGTTACTAATAAGGGAAGCTATACGCAAACGATATTCCTTTTTGCCTTTGTGGTACACATTATTTTTTGAGCATGAACAAGATGGTGCACCTGTGATGCGTCCACTCTGGGTTGAATATCCGTCTGAAGTGCCTACATTCACTTTGGATGATGAGTATTTGTTGGGTGAGTTGCGAGTTTTTTTGTATTAATTTCACTTCCTTTTTCTTTATTGTGTTATTTAATGAATTTGTGAAATTTATTGTTGGTGAAATGTCAAATTAGACTAGTTAGGATGATCACAATTAATGAATTCCAAGAGGCTCTCCTCAGGAGAAACTTGTCATGATGGAAGTGTCACAGGTCTAGCGTTTGCTTTGTTGTAATACTCATTAATGTTTCTTACTATGCACATAAAATACTTGAGTCAGTTTTTGTGAATGTCTGTAAATTGTAATTGAAGTTTTATGGGTTTATTAGTAAAGGATTTGTAATTTAAAATCATTTATGGAGTCCTGAGTAATGAAGTAGGTAGGGAATGGCAGATAATTATATAATGACAAACTTTCAGTTTTATGCAATTCATGTAATATGTTTAGAGCAGTTAAGTGAAGCAGGCTACAGTGGTTTAAAAGTTCAGCTTAGGTGGAGAAGCAAGTAATGTGCATAGAAATGTGATGTAGAAGCATCTCGCAAAGTTATTATGTTACTTTAATTTCTGTGCCACTTGCCATATTTCATTGTGTTTTCTAGAAAACTGATAAGTACTAAAATGATGCATTATTTTGAATTGTGAATTGATTATTTCTTGCATTGTATTTGTTCTAAAATGTTGTATTTATCTGAATATAAGATGAGCATTTTTTACTATTCCATCATCATTTGAGAAGCGATGGTCTCCTTATAATAGTGCACAAAAGTAAACATATTCTGTGTAGGTATTTTCCTCAAAATACTCGATTGAAAGTGGGGGTTATCATATTTTCAGGTAAATATGATACCTGCAGAAGAATAAAAAATGTAATGTTGGATAGCATAACATTTTTGCTGTTAGATAATTCATTTGACATCACCTATGCTAAGACTAAATGATTTTGTTACAGGTGATAAGTTGCTTGTGCATCCTGTGACTCATCCTGGAGTGTCAGAAGTAAGCATTTATTTCCCTGGATCTCAGGATATTTGGTATGACATAGACACCAATAAGAAGATTCAAGGAGGTGGCACAGTTAAGATTGCAGTGACAATTAGTAAGGTACTGTAACATGCATAAATTTGATTTCATGAATTGCTCGTACTGTGTTACAAATATTATCCATAACTGTTACATAAATAGCTCGAAGTATGTACTCATATATGTCTTAAGTTTTGGTATCATGAGGGAGGATACCTTTTATTAAAATGGAGTCTGATCATATTGGAGAAAATTTTGATTAAAGAGGGCATCAATTTCCTTGAAATAACCTCTCTGTTTGTCTTGTTCTGCAAAAGTAAAAATGTTTCAGAGGAAGTTTGCGGAAGATAAAGAACATAATTTGAATGATTGAGCAAGTACTTTCTATATACATTTTTTCAGATAGCATGAATCATGAAGATTCTCTCTTTCAGGATGTTACACCTTGCAGTCTCTGAGAAATTTACTGATATGTTGAATGATCCTGAGGGAGAGAGGACAGGTCTGTGGGTGAAGTGGGATGTGTTGCAATTGAGAAGGGGTGGGGCCAAAAGGCAATACAAAGATCAGAAATGTGTTGGCGAGAAAAGACATGATAAGAAGAGGGCTGTATTAAACTGATTATCCAGTGAAACGAAAGGAAAGGAGGAAAGCAAGGAAAAGAAGATCCTGCAGATCAGTGTATAGTCATGCATCGCTCTTCAATGGGGATACATTCTGAGAAATGCATCATTAGGTGATTTTGTCATTGTGCAAACGTCATAGAGTGTACTTACACAAACCTTGAAACCTGGCATTGACTTTGCCTCCTTAAGGATGAAAGTCCTTTCAGGCATCCGTTTCCAGAATAGGGAGGTTTCATCCATATTGAAGATTTGCTCTGGCAAGTGATTTTCCTCCACAATCAGCTTATCTAGAGTTTCCAGAAATTCTTACCACCATAGTATTTGCGATCCGTCATTGACCGAAACGTCGCTATGTGACACATGACTTCAAGGCCTGCCAAAGGGCATCCACAAGATCTGAAGTGGTCACTGTTCAGGAAGTAACTTTGCCCCCTGTGGCTTAACTGTGGTGGGTAGAGCAGAGAAAAGGGGAAAAGAAAGCAGAGGAGGGACTGGGGAAAAGAGCAGTGTACAGGGGCATGCAAAAGGTAGGCACATACTAAATAGTGGACATGACAAAAGGAGAAGGAGGACCTGGGCCTCTAACAGGAGACAGTTTCCATTCAGGGGGTATTCTTGCATTCATTTAGCAAGTGGATAAGCAGCATTTATGACTTGTTCAGTCATCATTCTGTTTTGGATATTGTGTTGAAAACTTAACACTACTCCTCCCTTGTGTGCCATCTGTATGTGTGCATTTGTGGAGATGATGTTAGTGGTCTGGCGATGATACCAATCATTCTATCTGCCCCTTCTTACGTTTCCTGAAGAATATTTTTCTTGACCACCTTCATTCCTTAAAAGTTGTGATTCATCATTGGTTGTTCAACAGCCCCTGGAATTCTCTAAGCACATGGTGTTTATGGCTGCATCTCTCTGGCTTCCTTATAAAGAAACAATTCAGTATTTCAGGTATTGTTGTGTTCATACTAGTGAATTTTCAGCAGTACTTAGCAATTGCATGTTGCATATTTCTTTTCCTAGATTCCAGTTTTCCAAAGAGGTGGGACCATTATTCCAAAAAAGGAGAGGATTCGCAGATCATCGGCACTTACACAAAATGACCCCTACACACTATATGTGGCATTAGATAGAAATGTAAGTATCTTTCTCTAAAATAGTGTAATATAAAATTTAAAGCATTTTCTTAAATAGTGTTTATCGTGTAATCAGTGCGGGACTTTTTTTTTTGCTATGTCTCATTAAGCCTTTGTCACATAGTTTATGTTCAGCCCAGTAGCTGGATGTATTTGTACAGGTGCAAGTGTATTTGGATTCTCTTTTTGACCTCAATTTACTGATACAGTCAACCTCACTTATAGTGGCCTCAGTTGTAATGGAATTCGATTTGAACAGATCTTTTATTATTCCCTGTTTCTGTATGCTTTATCTTAGTACCTGCCTCGGTTACACCAGTCTGTCATATATCAGATCTTCTTTTACATTAGATTTCATCAGTTTTCCCTAATAGACTATTTCCAACCTCTTTACTGTTTTTGGCAAAACAATGGACAGTTCACGGTGGTTAAAGCGTGTTTGCATGTAGGTGGTTTACGTATTACTTGTACAGAGACATGAAGACTGAATATGTAATTTGATATCATTTTTTTACTCACAGACAAGGATATTACTCAGCATAACCATGCAATCAAATACCTTCTGTGTCCTGAGCGCAAATAGCCATCATACTGTAAATATTTCAACCTCCTGCTATGATTTTTAGTTTTGCTTATAGCGGCACACAGGTATCATATTACATAGGCTACTTATGTGTACTGCTGCATGGGATATGAGGCGATTTCCTGCTTTGTTATTTAGTCGCGATAGTATGTAACTTTGTGTCACTTGGTTCACTGTGATCTGTTTCAACTAGCAGAAGTTTCCTTAATAATGACAAGAGAAATGAAGGAGATAAGACATGATTCATCAGATTTTGCAAGCTCTGACTCTGACAGAAGTGACTGGGATGCACTTACAGGCTGTATTTCCAATCCCAATTCAGTTGACTTCAATGATGATGTCATTGCTGCTATGTCTGGCCATGCTGTAGTGGTTGACAGCAATGATGAAACCAAAATCAGTACTTGTGAAGTAGAATGTAAATGCCAAATTGTCACAGCAAAGGAAGGTCTGAGAGCTTTGAACATAGTTACACAGTATTATGACACACGTGGTTCTGATGATGAATTACAGTTTAATCTGTTCTCTGTTGAGGAGGGCATGTAAAGGCGATTATCAAGGTCAAAGAAGCAAATGAACATAACTGAATTTTCGAATGAAAACAAAGTAAAGTGTAATATATGATCTTCTTATGTGCAGAATGTATCCATTCATGTCCTAGCAGCAGCACTACAACTGAGCATTACAGATGCCATGCAACCTTTTTAGCTCTGCTCTTGAACACCTGGTAATAGTGAAGCTTTGCATACATTTTCTGTATGCACACAGTGCACAGACCTTGCTCTCATTTTACTGAACAAATGAAACAAGTGAAGCAAAGCTATCCCTTTATGCAGACTTTTTTTACTTGCCCAGTTCTTTGATATCAGTGTTGTATTAGTTTCTGTCCCAATTGTAACTGGTAAGTCTCTTGAAGCATGTGTCTCCTTTTCAGAAGTATCCTTTTTTCACACCCATGTCTGTAGATGTAAAGATGTCATAAAACTACACCTAGTAGCATTTTCCCACAATACTTTTCATTCATTACATAGACAGGCTTGCTCCACTAAAAGAAGATTTTTGTCTTTTTATGCTAGTCTTTTATAAATGTGTAACTTAATACATAACCATTCATACTTATAGTAATACCCTAGGCCTTGAACCTTCATATTGTTGGTTTCTGTAGAATGATTATGATGTATTCTAAGAGCGCTGCAAGTATGAAGACGCTTAAGTCTGAGCATTCTAAAATGGTGGTAAGTGGAGAGGGTTAAATGTTTTGTACATGTAAGATAAAAATAAAATCGTGTAAGATAAAAATAAAAGCTAAGTAATTAATTGCTACCATCTTTACTACATTGACTTAGTATAAGTGATGAAAAACAGGACACTTACCCCATATATGCAAGCAATTGGTGTGAACATTGTGACCAGAACAGGCATCAGATTTTACCAGAAGAATTTTGGGATTCATTTATAGTGGAAGATATTCAAAAGTATGAATTGATATTTTTGGAATTTGGTAACATCAGTCATGTAATTAAATGTGTACTTCACTGTGCCATGCCCAACAGAAGTATATCATTATTTATTTATATATATGTATCAGTGGTGAATCCTGATCTGGAAGTCAGGTCTAGTGGAACTGCCACTGGGTAACAACCCAATTGCAGTAAATTATTATTATTATTATTATTATTATTATTATTATTATTATACGATATGGATGTCTCTTGTCACAGGCTTTTTCTTCCCGGCACTTCTCTTGAACCAGCGGTGATCCCCACCGCTCAGGCTTC
>Ga0123355_10011228_pt1 | contig 13789 bp, 9 predicted proteins | sample TergutEmb28metaG_3_FD_89872 | JGI IMG/M metagenome (GOLD analysis project Ga0123355, IMG submission 89872) | Embiratermes neotenicus P1 segment gut microbial communities from Petit-Saut dam, French Guiana - Emb289 P1 | ecosystem: Host-associated > Arthropoda: Insects > Digestive system > Gut ... | reverse complement strand
GGCTTAATTAAGACATCATCAGGGGTTTGGCAAGGTTGCCTTCTGTCACCATTATTGTTCCTGCTGGTTATGGATGGTGTATTGTGCAGAGCCTTGGATGGAAAGAAAAGAGGATCAACCTGGAGATTACAGGAATCACTTGAAGATACGGAATATGCAGATGATGTATGTCTTGTATCTCATAAATATGAACACATGTACAGGAAATTGGATTACCTCTGGTAGGAATCCAAGAAGGCTGACCTTGAAATTAATTTCTCAAAGACAGAAGAAATACGGGTTAATACAATAGAAAACCAAGGGTTCAGACTGAATGGAGAGGATATTAAAAGATCATCAGATTTTTGTTATTTGGGCAGTATCGTAGCTGAAAATGGAGGCACCAGTAGGGAAGTCAATGCAAGAATACAGAAGGCTAGGGGATCATTCTCCAAACTGAGAAGAGTAGGGCTATCAAAGTCATTACGAAAAGCTACTAAGATTAGGATATTTAATGCCTGTGTGAAATCCGTACTTTTGTATGGATGTGAAACTTGGCTTGTTACAAATGAAATTCAGCATAAAATACAAACCTTTGTGAATACATGTCTAAGATTTATACTAAGAACATGGTGGCCAAATATTATTTCCAACAAAGATCTATGGAAAGCAACAGGACAAGAAGATATAAACTTAGAAATAAGAAAAAGAAAATTTAGATGGACTGGTCACACATTAAGAAAAGAGGATGGAGAGATATCAAAAGCTGCCCTATTCTGGAACCCTCAGGGAAGCAGGCAGAGAGGAAGACCGAGAAACAGCTGGAGAAGATCCGTAATCAAGGAAGTGGGTAGAAGCTGGAATGAACTAAGGTACTTAGCAGCCGATAGGCAGAAGTGGAAAGGACTCATATACAACCTATGTTCCTAGAAGGAACAATGGACTCAATTATTATTATTATTATTATTATTTTATTATGAAATGCAGACATTTTCCTATACAAACCTGACTGTAGATTCCATTAAAATACATTTCTTGGTTTAAAATGCAGCTCATTGTTTTTCTGATGTGCTAATGTGTAAATGCTAAGAACTGCCTTGCTGCATATCAAATACATAGTCTATCAGACATTATAACTGCTGATACTGCGTGCATTCACTATGCCTATCAAGCAGATCAGCCCAGAGAATTCTGATGTTTCAAGATCATTGTACGACCAATGTTTATGTTTTTCCTCAGAAACACCCGTTAGCATCATGCCCACCACATCTACCCTACAAAGTTTCCATATGCACAACCTTACGTGGTATGAATTTAACTATCCCACAAATGCAACTACTACACACGCAAATCCAAATATACTATCTGAACAGACTTCTACATTCAAGTTACATGCCTGCATGGTGATAGTGCATCAGTCCTGTAATCAGCATTCTACACAGCAGATTCAGTAAAACATCAGAACAATGTTCCACACACACACACACACACACACACACACACACACTAATGGTCCTTTCCTGTATTAAGAAATACAATGTGTGCAATATAAGCAAACGTAACAAGGTAACCTCACTCAAATATGCAGACAAAAACTTCATAAATCCAACAGTGATGCTATACAAACATGCAATTTAGATACACAACAATCCCTGTGCTCATGTTCGCACTACAAGAGAATAAAATTCAAAAGTCAGTGTTTCCTCCCCGTTGTCATTTACGTATGTACGGTTACATAACACGTGTCCTAAAACCAGCTGCCTCCCACTCTCCTTTATTCAAAAGGGACAGAGCAGCAGTCTGAATATGTACACAGGTATGGAACGTTGACACAGCACAGTGCTGTCTTTGGGTGTGAATCAAAGTACTTTAAAAATAAATGTATGAAGATGAGCCACTCACTACAAGGTCCATATCTAACAGCTAATGAATAATGCAAAATACACGCACGTGTGCATAATGTTCACTTCCATGCACTCTGTTATGTTCAAATCATGTAGAAAATTTTCTCAATAAGAAATGAGATCAATGTTTCATAGTTTGTACAAATTTTTAACATGAGGAATCATTTTTAACAGAAATTTGGGTTTTAATGTAAGCTTCATACATGTACTAAAAAAATGTTTAGTTAGACCTGAATGAGTAGTTTGACATAAAACAAAACCTGCCATAACCTTCACATTATGTATTTAATTCAAGCACTTCATATAAAGAAAGCATAAGAATTATAAATTACAACATGCCAACAAATTTTGACCTATAACTGCACCATGGAACTTATCAATCAGAATACATATAAATCCAGACAGAGTTTCAGATTTGAGGGTTGTTTGACCGTGCATCTTCCTCATGAAATAAAGTGAAATACCAACTTGATGCAACTAGGTAATTTTATTGATGTATTCTTAGCTCGACATGTTCCGGGTACATACACCCATCATCAGGAGCATTAGATGTTGAGTTGCAGCATATGGTTTTCTGCGCCGAGTTTTTGGGTGGGTGGTGGTCTTGAGAGCTGCTGCGTGGGTCTCCAGACCACCACCCATCCAAAAACTCGGTGCAGAAAACCATATCCTGCAACTCAACATCTAATGCTCGTGATGATGTACCTGGAACATGTCGAGCTAAGAATACATCAATAAAATTACCTAGATGCATCAAGTTGGCATTTCACTCTATTTCAAGAGTTCCTGATTTTAGACAGGTGATTTTAATGCTAAGCAATCTAGGTTTTCCATTATTCTGAAAAGGCTATTCACATCAACAAATGTGGATTTGTGAAGTTTCATGGCATATTTTTCATTACTATAGAGAAACAAATGTATTACAACATAAAACTTAAAACAGTGCACTATCATGACTCATTACAATGACTACCGATCAGGTATCAGATACAAGCTGGGCATTTCATGGGTACACGAAATTCCTGCCAATTACAAAAACATTACTATGATTCAATGGAAAAAAAAAAAGAAGAAAAAAAAAACTTTACTATTTGAAAGAGAAATCATCGTATTTACTTGTGCATCTTTCTGAAGTATTTGGAAAGAGATTTCTACATTTCCTACCTTATTTCAGCTGACAATGCCCAATGGCATCAGTCAAAATATTGTTTATTTTTGATAACATTATAAATCCCAAACATTGCAAAAGCTGAACAAAAACCTACTAAACAACTGCGTCAAGGTTATCTGCATTATTATGAAAGCCCCTCTACACCCACACATTGGGATCGTACATTTTCCCCAAGTCCATAACAATATTAGAAGGATGGTATCATTTTTGTTTTTCCAGCTAAAGTTTTAGGTCCAAACATCCTTCGTACCTAGCGACATCAGGAACATGATCACTAACATGTTCTTTATACAGCCCTGTAGATTTTCTCACAATGATTAAACATGAAACCGAAAGCCTTTTTAAATGAACATTATTCAATTATGAACACGTTCTAATCAGTAACAAGGCATGGTCTGGGGTACAGCAGCACAACTTTTGAATATGCAGAATATGGCAGTTATGACCCATTTTCATTTAACATTCTGTTTGACTTCATCTCCCATACAGGAGTTACAGCTTAAACCGCATTTACTCAAATGCAAGACAAAGTTTATTCCTTACATTTGGAGCGCCAATATGTTACAACTGTGCATGAAACACCAAACTGGACCATGCCAAATCGGATGGCTCGGAATCAGACCATGCAGAGCCAAACCAAGGCCTGCATCGCCATATCCTCATGTTTAGAAAAAAGAACAAAACTGAACATGAGTGAAGTTAACTGATAATCATCTTTTTATGGACTCTGTCCTATGACTGATTCTTTAAAGAAGCATGACACTCAGAAGATGGCTCTGTTTCCATCTTCAGGCCAAGAAGCACCTGACCTTATGGGCCCCTTACAACAAGTTATTCTCCGTCACCGGGCACCACAGAAACAGTACAACTTGTTACAATATGCAACCCACAAACAGATCTAGTCCAAAATTAGTAACAGAAAAATGGCTAATGAAAAATTAAAAAGTAACTACAAGACTCAAAAATAAAACCTGGACCAATCCACATTTTAAAAACGATGAAAAGAGCCATGATCTTAGACTGATCAGACCACAGACGCAACACAAAAATCCACAAAACAAGTATTTAAAATTCTTAACACCACTAACATCATCTGTGGAGAAAAGTATGAATCTTAATGGGTTCAGGTAAGTTTACACACCAAGAAACGTAACTATAATTTAGTCAATGCGGATTACAACAGCACTGCAGGGCATCTCACCATGCAAGTGACTGTGAAGGGTTTTAAAGTGTTGTATATCCAATGCAATGGAGGGGACTGATAATAGGTTATGAAGGACAGTGATGAGGATGGAAATGTTACAAGGGAGTGTGGGGAAGATGAAAGCACTGACTGTGAAGATGAAGATAGTGACACTGATTGGTAAAGTTACATAGAATTCAACACGATATGTGCATTTAATATATGAAATCAATAGTAAAATATTTTTTCATAGCAGACGTTTTATTTCTGGGGTGTCGTCTTAAATTTGGATAAATACACTTTTCCTTGGCAGACGTGTTTATATGGGGGGGCTGTCTTAGACTACAGATGTCTTGCATTTGGGTAACTAAGCTAATTATTTACAATGTTTGTGCTTTCCAGTGACAAATTAAAGTGAATTAAAATACTTAACTCAAAGAAATAAATGAACAAAATTAATTTCCATTGCTGCAGTTACCCATTCATTTGAGTTCTACATGGTATTCACATACGTTTGCATCAATAGAAGAAAATGCAGCACACTATGAATGGAAATTCTGCAGTGAATGATCTTTTTCACCCCACCTGGAAGCAAGGGTGGTCGTGGCCTAAAATATTTTGACTGTTGAATACTTGCAGTACACTATCCCTCATTCCACATGTTTGGATAGCACACCATACTACACCTGTTTCTAGGATGTTCTGATGGGGCAACAAAATGCTATAGCAATGGCCAGTCTGGGATTTCCAACATGTGGCAGTCACAGGATTAATCTGAGGACTGCCAGCTTCATTTCTTTTCTTCCAAGGCAATTTGTAAATTATTCGTGCACTTCTGTAAACCCTTCTAATTCCCACACTTACTGCACCACACTAAAGTTTCTAACCCCATTATTAAGCTGATCATAAACTAAACAATGCACATGTAAACAGGGCTCCTAGGTTTCTTTTTTCAGGTGGAATTCCCAGTTTTTATCACGTGAAACACAAATGCAAAATTAACACAGAAATAAAGACAACACAAAATGCTGTCATTCCCTCTCCCAAAATAGGACCTGGAAGTAATGACTTGCAAACCGAGGTACTATCGTAACATTTACCTGGAGGGACTGAAGGAAAGCATAAAAACCCTCTGTAAGATAGCCAAGTCTCAGACAAGATACCAGTTTCAAGCATTATCACTACACCAGCCTGTTGGATGAACAAGGTTAATGGGTGGCTGAAACTGATGGTAGAAATATCTGTTCATATACCTACTGTTTTCAAGGTTGACAATGTAATACATATGCCCTATACCATCAAAACATTTGATGTCCAGCAGCCATACAACAAACTTTAGTCCTAACTTTCCTGGATCAGAGATGTAAATGCCACGATAAAAGGAAACAATATTCCCACTTAAATCTTCAAATACAATGTGCTGGAGGATTCAGACCAATTCAATTAAAAGTGTATGTAGGAATGACATACTACCCTGACCCAGATTAATATGAAAACCTGTATTTCAAAGAATCTGAAAAATTACACAAGTAAATACGATACATTTTGTATCCATTTGTTAAATGGTGAATGCCAAGTGCATGCACTTTACAAGAGAAATGTAACCACTGAAAACGTATTTCAACTCAGTACACAAATCAAACAAATTTTCAAATAAAGTTAACATTCTTGTACAGAATGTATAAATTCAGTAGTGTACTTGCCCTGCCCACAATTCGAGTACCCAACTAACGCTTACTCAGCACTTGCTTCATTCACCGAGACAGGGAATGGCTGCGTTCTCGTCCCTCGTCGCCTGCAGCACAGAAGTCATCTAATCGTTGGTGTGGTGGAAGTTTGTCAAAGAATGGATGGTGCAAAGCCTCCCCCAAAGTCAGGCGCGAACTAGGTTCATACTCTAGCATCCGAGCTATCAGATCAAATAGCTGGCGATGGTCATCATCATCTGCATTCTGGTATCTCTGTAACACAAAAACACTCCTCTACTGTTTACACTTACTTAATGGAGAAGGGTGCACAAAATACCAGCAAATTACACAGTAAATACAACTAATGCTGTCAATTTTGTGGAACTATTTACATTTTCCTTCCAAACAGAATAAAATAAAAAAAAAACACGATTTGCAAGAATTCAAGTGTTTAATGAACTTACATGCAGGGGCTTGCAATTTTCACGAACATATCGACCAGCAGAACTCTTCTCATCCCAGTCCAACTTCCCATGGTAAAAGTACTTGGTCTTGGTTTTCCTTGCCATTCTACAGAAACAAGTTTCAGACATTATTATATGTATTGCAAGTGCAAATAAATATCCATCACATGTCACAGTTTTAATGTAAAATGCATCTAGCACACCAACATGTTTTCCTGAAATTGTGTGTTCATACAACACCTGATCGTTAGCTATCTGATATAAAGAAACAGAAGGACCAATTGACAGTTTATTGGCATCAAGTGAAAGTGTGAAAAACCTTTCAAAGCAACAGACATTGAAAAAAGCCTGAAGTAGCGCAACTGGATGTGCTAAGGAAAACCTGTCACTGGACTTGTGGTAACTGAAAAAGCTAGTCTTTTTATAGGAAAATGAAAATAACTGACGAATGCACAGTTTGAGACGGCTGGTTATGAAATTTTAATAACCAACAGCTGAAGGATATATCCCAAAAAGAATACTCCTCTGATACAACATACAAGACAAGCACTGTAATTACACTATAACATTTAGGCATGTTTGTGTAGCCACTGTTGCTATAGAAAAGCGATAAGTTTTATGTATTCTGAGTGAGTGTCTGTAGCCTTAGTTATCCAGCATGCAAAGCATGTGCGCTGTATTATATCATCTGTGGGCTGTTTGGCTCTAGCACATTATTCCACATTTTCTCATAAACGGCACAATTTTCAGGGGGGAAAAAACTTACTGAATATAAACTGTGTTTTTTGACTTTCTCTACAACTTTTTTTTTTTTAAAACATTTCTTATTCTGACAAAAATTAAGCGAGATATTATCACAAATGTACACAGGTCTTAATGTAAATTACCTGCAATTCTGGTCAGATACTAACTTTGAATTTTCTCAACAGATTTTCAGAAAATCCTCACAATATCAAATTTCATGAAGATCTGTCCAATGGGGGCCAAGATGTTCCATGCAGGTAGACAGACAGGACAAAGCTAATAGTCGCTTTTCACAATTTTGCAAGCACACCTAAAATATTACCATTATCAACTCAGGTCAGTATATGTATTAACTTATAATCTGGTACCTGTAGGTCCCGCATTACAGGAATTCTACGGTAACTGCTATATACACAATAAGTTGTGGAAGCAATGTTAAACTGTTAATAATAAATGTCTTGCTACAAGCCATACTCATAATAACTTCCACTGTACTTCATTATAATGTCTGTTCTCCAAACCTTAAACCATACTGTGTATGTCACACTGTTATGTTATGTATCCTTTCAGTGCAAGGGTGCACAAATTTACCATACATCTAAAAGCAACCTCAAAATTCTAGGCACCAGAAAGGTGAGATGAAGCAAGTTCTATGCTGAGGAAAACATGTACTAGGTACCACCCTACAAAACTTAGTCACCTGGACAACCTGGCTCCTGGAACACGTGTACCCCCATTTTAGCGACAATGTCACAAAAGTTCCAACAAACCCACATAAATACTTACCTATGTGGAATAGGCCCAAGAATCCTTTCCATCATGGCCAGGTGCTCTCTGTTATCATGGGTTTGGAATAATGTTATACCAAGGTACAATTCAAAAATTATACATCCAATGGACCAAACATCACATGGTTGTGACCATCCTAGCTCTGAAATACAAACAGATTATTACTAAGGCTGTATGGAAGCTCAGCATATGTACATAGACATTTGGCAGTTTTCTAACTTCTGGACAGTCATTATGTCTAAGTGAACAAATTCTGCTCACCTTTTTTTTATTAAGAATAAAAATATAACCTCACCAAACACTATATACACTTGTAACAATAATAAATGTGTGTGCACGTCACACCATAAAGCACATTTTTTAATGCTCAACTACTAAACAGAAGAAATTGATATATATTATTGTTGGGTGCAACAGAGCCATCATATGTTGGAAAAAAAGCAATGTTTAGCCTGTCATTACATACAGCAAGTTACTCATGTATAAAGTATGTTAAGGAACAGCAACACGCATAAAGTGGCAAAGTGGGAAGCTCCTCGAACTCTAAAACATCAACATAAATTGATATCCTACTTCAAAAATATTTGCTTACCAAGAATGACTTCAGGTGCTCTGTAATGCCTTGTAGACACAATGGTACTATGGTGTTCATGGTCAAAAGTTGCACTGCCAAAATCGATCAATCTTACATCCGTCCTTTTCACACGCCTGATATCACGTTTCTGCACACAGATGGAAAAAACATAGAACACCATATAAGAATCATATAAACCCTGGTTTCTCACACTATGGTAGGTATAACACTATTGTGACACAAACCACCATTCACAGTTAAGCAGCCTTACTAAAAATCTATACAAAAAGGACAAAACATTAAAAAATAAATAAAGCAAAAGCCACTCATCCCCACTATAAGTCAATTTTTAAATAAACACAAAAACATGATGGTGGTATATTGAAATTCTTAAATTTCATTTAGTAGCATGATAATGATATAAACTGATTTATTTATTTACACACATATTTAGTATGAAAGCTAAAAAGATTGGACTGTCACCACTGCATGGCATGTCCGCAGGTTGCAGATGGAGGAACAGCCTCTAATATGGAGGGTAGATGCGAATATATCGAATAAGCAGTCGCGGACAGCCGACAAGGAATGGACCTCCAGGTTGGGGGTTGGGTGAGGTGCTAACAACTCACCATAAAAACATATCTTGTTATGAAATGTTTACATAGCAAGCCTCAGACCTGGACTTATACTTTGGTATGACCTAAGCAACAAAAAAGGAGCCTATATGGGGCAGGTTCACTTAAAGCAGCAGCCAGGGAATTAGCAAGATATAAATTAGATTTAGTGGGTGGAGAGGAGGTTATGTAGGATAAAGGCAGCATGATAAGAGCACGGGATTATAATTTTTTCTATGGAAAAGGAAACGAATATCAATCGGGAACGGGATTTTTTGTACACCACAGAAATATATTAGCAGTTAAGTGAGTGGAGTATGTTAGCGATAGGATGTCATATTTAGTTCTGAGAGGTCGATGGAGTAATGTCATTGTTCTGAATGTGCATGCACCAAGTAAACAGAAAAGTGATGATTCAAAAGACTGTTTTTATGTGGAATTACAGCAGGTTTCTTTTAATTTTTCTAAGTACCATATGAAAATTCTATCAGGAGATTTTAATGCAAAAGTGGGAAGAGAGAACACTTTCAAACTGACAACTGGGAATGACAGTCCATATCAGGATAATAATGATAATGGTGTTAGAATAATAAATTTGCCACATCAAAAAATCTGGTTGTTAAGAGCACGATGTTACCACACCGAACTTTTGTAAGTATACCTAGACCTCTCCTGATGGGAAGACTCACAATCAGATCGATCACATATTGACAGATAGGACATGGCATTCGAATATACTAGATTTGCGAAGTTTCAGGGGAGCTGACTGCGATCCTGATCACTATCTGGTGGTTGAAAAAGTTACAGAAAGATTGGCAATAAATAAACAAGAAGCACAAAAGTTGGACGGGGAAAGATTTAATCTCAGGAAGCTAAATGAGCTGGAGGATAGTAAACAGTATCAGCTTGAGATTTCAAACAGGTTTGCAGCTTTGGAGAACGTAAGTGATAGCGAGGATATAAACAGGGCTTGGGAGAACATTAAAGAGAATATTAAAACGTCAGTAAAGAGGGTCTAGGTCTGCATGAACTGAAGCAGCATAAACCATGGTCTGAAGAAGAATGTTTACGTTTTGTAGATCAAAGGAACCAGGCTAAAATGCAGTGGGTACAGGATCCAAGCAAAAGCAGCGTAGATAATCTCAACAACATAAGATGTGAAGCTAGCAGACATTTCAGGAACAAAAAGAAGGCATATCTGAAAGCTAAACTGAGGAACTTGAAACTAACAGTAAGATAAAAAATATTACAGACTTGTATAGGGGCATCAATGATTTTAGAAGGGTTACCAGCATAGAATTAATACAGTAAAGGATTAATGGGGTGATTTGGATTCAAATTCCCACAGTATTTTGGCTAGGTGGAGGAACTATTTCGCTCAGCTACTGAATGTACATGGGGTTAATGATGTTAGGCAGAGAGAATTACACACAACAGAACCACTGGTGCCTGAGCCAAATGCCTTTGAGGTTGCATTGGCTATTGAAAATTAAAATCACAAATCAACAGGTAATGATCAAATCCCAGCAGAACTGATTCAAGCAGGGGGTAGAACAATTTGCTACCTGATCCATAAACTTATTATTCCTAGTTGGAATAAGGAGGAATTGCCGGAGGAGTGGAATGAGTCGATTAATGTACCCACCTACCTATCTATGAGGGACAATAAAACAGACTAGTTATTACAGGTGCATATCTCTTTTGCCAACTATGTACAAAATTTTATCCAACATCCTGCTGTTAAGATTAACTCCAGATGCAGAGGAAATTATTGGGGATCATCAATGTGGATTTCAACACAGCAGGTCAACTACTGTTTACATATTCTGCAGACGTCAAATACTTGAGAAAAAGCGGGAATACAATGAAGCAGTGCATCAGTTCTTTACAGACTTCAAGAAGGCTTATGATTCAGTGAGGCAGGAGGTCTTGTATAACATTCTCATAGCGTTCGGTATCCCCATAAAACTGGTAAGGGTGATAAAAATGTGTTCTAAATGAAACCTACAGCGGAGTCCGGGTAGGCAAGCATCTGCCTGACAAGTTTCCTATTAAGAATGGTTTGTAACAAGGAGATGCTTTATCACCACTGCTTTTCAACTTTGTTTTAGAGTATGCCATTAGGAGGGTTCAGGTAAACCAGGATGGATTGAAATTAAATGGTACTCATCAGCCTCTGGTGTATGGTGATGATGTTACTGTATTGGGAGGAAGCGTACATACTATAAAGGAAAATGCATAAGCTTTGATAGTTGCCAGTAAGGAGACTGGACTAGAAGTAAATGCACATAAGACTAACTACATGGTCATGTCTCCAGATCAGAATGCAGGACAAAGACATAATAGCTACTTTGAAAGGGTGGAAGATTTCAAATATTTGGGAACAACCTTATCAACTCAAAATTCTATTCAGGAAGAAATTAAGAGCAGACTGATATCAGGGAATGCTTGGTATCATTTGGTGCAGAATCTTTTGTCTTCCAGTTTGATACACAAAAATGTAGAGATTAAGATATACAAAACTATCATTTTCCCAGTTGTTTTGTATGGGTGTGAAACTTGGTTGCTGACAGTCAGGGAGGAATGTAGGCTGAGGGTGTTTGAAATAGGGTGTTGTGGAGAATATTTGGGCCAAAGAGGGACAAGGTAACGGGAGTGGAGAAAACTACATAAGGAGGAACTCAATGATCTGTACTCCTCACCAAATATTATTCGGGTGATCAAATCAAGAAGAATGAGATAGGCGGGGCATGTAGTGCATATGTGGTAAAGGAGAAGCATATATACAGTTTTGGTGGGGAACATGCGGGAAAGAGACCATTTGGGAGACCCAGGCGTAGATGGGAGGATAATGTTAAGATTGATTTCAGGAAGTGGGATGTGGGGGTATGGACTGGATCAAGCTGGCTCAGGAGAGGGACAGGTGGTGGGAACTTGTGAATGAGGTAATGAACTTTTGGTTTCCATAAAATGAGGGGAATTTCTTGACTAGCTGAAAACCGGTTAGATTCTCAAGAACGACTCTGCTCCATATAGTAATTAAGTAAGGAAAGAGTTTGGAAAAGCTTACCTTTTTATTGTTGTAGCAAATTTCAAAGTCAGAGTCCACAAACAGAATGTTTTCTGGTTTGAGATCAGTGTGGGTCAATTTGTTATCATGAAGAAATTTGACAGAATAGCACAACTGGTAAGCAACATGACGAACAGCTTCTAGTGGGTAGGGCTGGTAACTATTATCCTTCTGAAATACAGAACAAAAAACTTTATTATTATTATTATTTCTATAATTTCTTCTCACACACAAAACTGACCAACATTAGAATGACACACTGAGCAATCTACTCTTCTCTTTTCATAGACGTAATTAAGTAATTAATTCAGTTATTTACTATTATGCCCTCCTTGTGTGATATACATATGTACACATGTATGGCCAGTCATGTCTGTCCAACCACATGTTTCTTGAAGAACAAGTGGATAAATTTTGATACTGGAGATTGTCCCAGAAAGAGTCAAGCCATGTTCATTTCCATTTTTATCTAACAATTTTAACAGCTATTGTCCATAAAAATGTACTTGCATTCCTGTGCATCTGCAGCTCCTATTATGGTCTGAACGGAAGCACAACAAGCCTGACACTGTGTGTCACTTAAATTTTATGTACAAAACAGAAATATGCTTCTGCAGACAGTTCACAATTCCCTATATCTTAGCAACAGTGCTAAAAATCAAGTGTAACAGCAACTGAGATTACCAAAAACTAGCTATACACACATATTCAAAGCTAAACTTCATCCTCCCAATGTCACCAATGCAATTCAGGAGAATTAATGCTGCTGAAGTGCAAAGTATGTGAACATAAATAATGTGTACTGCAGTACAGATTACACCTTTCCTAGCTTATCATCATCACCACCATATCACAATAATCTGTTGTGGAACACACTGACATTTTGAACATGAAGTTTATTTTCTGACATTCCATAAGCTGAAACTTAACTACACACTGCTTTTCATACCCCTAGCACATTCGTTGATCAGAATGTTCAAGTTCTATTGCTTCACAATAACTACACTAAATTTAAAAAATGAGAAAGCCATTTTTTTTCAAGGGGTTTTTACTGCGCTTCTAAAACTAACCTACATGTATTAAAAATCTGAGCCTACAGAATTCACAGTACCTAACTGTGCCTAATTCAACCAGTGCTGCAGGCTCACACACAAAATCAACAGTATCTAGCTGTGATTAATTCCTTCAATGATGCAGGCTCTTACACAGTTATCACTACCAACTCTTCCCATGTCACCAACATCCCCCAAAATTTCAAAGCCCCATTCAATTTTCTGCCAGTCTTAAAGTAACTCAGTACTTCTTCCCTGTCATCTCAGTCCAGTAAGGTAAAAGAACCACTATTCCCACCAAGGCCCATCACAGTAACTAAAACAGCACGTAAATTAAAGGCAGACAGACATTTATGGAATATCAGATATGATGTGCTAGCACCACTTCATGTGCAGAATGTATTATACATGAAATCAGAAGGTTTAATAAGTAGAATTGTAATGCGCATTGGTAATGCACATTTGAAATTTTTGGTAGCTAAGAAACTTTTGTAATTTATGATTTGCCAACTTTGAAAATTGTGTAAAATGAGGAAACGACACGCTTTATTAGAAGC
>Ga0123355_10011227_pt1 | contig 13789 bp, 8 predicted proteins | sample TergutEmb28metaG_3_FD_89872 | JGI IMG/M metagenome (GOLD analysis project Ga0123355, IMG submission 89872) | Embiratermes neotenicus P1 segment gut microbial communities from Petit-Saut dam, French Guiana - Emb289 P1 | ecosystem: Host-associated > Arthropoda: Insects > Digestive system > Gut ... | reverse complement strand
GGTGGCCCGAAACATGTTGAGCAACCTATAAAGGAAAAATAAACATAATACCAAAAGTGACATCTAGTTGGTCTCTTTATCCACATTGAACTACGATGCACGGTCAACCATACATCAAAACCCCTGTTGTTGAAACTTACGGCCTAGTGGACAACTGAAGGTTAATGGACCTGCGACCATGAACACTCACTACATTATGAGTTGTCTGTTCTTTCACTAAGCATAAAAATATCCAATATTATACGTAAAATTATTACGTGTTCAGAAAACGTGCTAAATACAAATGAGATAATCTTTTATCACATATCTTTAACACACTATTACCGTGCTATTCAAACGGTGGTACGTGGAGAGTCACCTGGTGGTACGCGAAGAAATTTAGCAATTATTGTTATTGGTAACAAAAATTTAGAGGCGTTAATTGTTTTAAATATCTTTACGTTTAGAGAAAAATATTTATAAAGTGTGTACAAAGATCCTATTTCATTGTTCGACTCTCCTCTGTCTAGTCGCGTTAAATTAGAAAATTAGCAACTGTGAATTCTGAAGTTTCCTCAGTGTTGTAGTTTCGCTTGATGGCAGGTTTTCATTTCAAATCTGCCGACCTTCGAATCCTCCTAGAAGACCATTATCCTAAATGTAGACCTATGCTTTAACATCTACAGTATCTAGTCGTACGAGTACATGCTTTGTATTGAGAGAGTGGTAGGAGTACATGTTTTGTATTGTGACAGTGGCAAGCCAGGAAAAAAAGAAAGTTTGAAAGCCACTGCATTAGCGCATCCCGAATTTGAAGACATATGATGGTGAAAAGAGAACTGATACGTTACTACTCTACTCACACAGACCCGCCACTGGAATGTCATGAGCTACTTTTCAGCCCACTCTCTTAAGCTAACGCCTTATTTTTCTCAAATACTCAGTTCAACATTATCTTCCAATATAAGTAAGGATCTCCAATTTATATTTTCCTCTGAAATCTCCCGACCAAAAAATTATCAGAATTTTTCACTGCGTACCTTCAACATGATTTACTTACTGAATCGGAATTATTAAAGCTGATAGCAGAATAACTAAACGCAATAAAAATATGTTGCGATGCTACCCTACCTAGAGATGCAAGAAGCGATCAAAATTTTTAACACTTCCCTTTAAACCTGATCAGAGCCGCAAACCAGTATAATAACATGCCACCCCATGCCGAGAGACAACAAATGCTCAAAATTCTCCACTCTGTACCGAAGTCTGAGCACAGCCCAGTAAGAGTTTTGATCCAGTGAATTCCGGGTTAGTGCTTTCCTGCACGGACGGTGAAGTAGTGGCATAGCATCATGTTACATGTGCAGGCAAACAACATTCCTCTGGCTGATAGCGGGCCTTGTCGAGCGTGTTCGTAGGCCCTACACCTACCAATTGGCTCACACCTCGTTATTTACAACTACCGACATCCGCCATTATAGACAGCTCCATACCGCCCTACGTTTTGGTGAGTAAACCATAAAATTAAACTGTACAGTCTTGCAAGAACACTGACCGACTAACAAACCTATTTTGACATTAAATTCTGTTCCAGCTTCATCAGCAATTAAAATTATAATTAAATGACAATAATGCGAGCGGAAGGGCATTAGAAAACAAGAGAGAAAGCGATAAATGCATATAGAGTTTTGATTGGAAAAGTTCAGCGTAAGAGACTGCGTGACAGATCTATTATTGAATGGACAGTATTAAAAATCAACTTAGAAAAACAGGATAAAAACACGTGGAAAAGATAGAGCCGTTTCAAGATAGAGTAACATGGAGAAATACTGTGAACCAAATAATAAACTTGCGGGTGCAACGAACGCACAAAATTTCTTCACCCGATGATTAACATTAAACTTCCCAACACAATCCCGCGCCACGGAATTAATTTAGCTAATCCGACGTCAGATTAACAAAACCATTATACATAACTGCAATGTATTTTTATGACACGGAGTGAAGTATTTATGGCCGGCGCACATGACGGCGAAACTATGAGAGCCGAATCGACAACAGCGCCTCTGAACGAACATGAATGAAACACTATGATGTTTTATGTCAGTGCCATGTTGACCTCAGATGACGTATATTTAAAGGCAGCGGAAGGTGGTGACATCTTTATTTTAATGATCCCTGTAAGAGGACGAATAGGCGTAGCAATATAACGGATAATAAGATGCGGAAAACTGGGGATGGTTTACGATAATTATGTACACTATTTTATGAAATACGTAACATACAATAACAGGAAATTAGAAGAATACTGCAAAATGTCTTGACGAACAGTTCGATATTTCCAACTCATTAAATTAGCAGTAGAGAGAGAAACTACTCCTTTCTTCATGTCTCTCTTTCTTGGTCGGACTTCTACCTACTCATAGTAGGTGTAGGGGTTATAGTTACACCTCATCACAATGACACACACAAACATTCGGCCCGATGCAGAGACCTCCACCTGACAACACAACAACACACACACACACACGACAGGCGTCCGTGCCCCGACAGAATTCGAACTCACAGTCCCAGCAAGTGAGCGCCAGCAAACCAACGCCTCAGACCGCGCGACCACCGGGATCAGCTAAGAAAACTGTTGACTAGGAAATTCATATGACTAGAAATTTAAAACATTGCCACAAAATAGACCGCTGTACATTGTGCACATCTTAGACAACGCGTTAAGAATTAAGCATTATATACAGCTATCCAATTATGCACTTCCCCTATTGGAAATGAGCTGTTTGTGAGGGAGGATAATCCGTTACCCTGGTCAACATACTTTACAAACATCGAGGCATCTGGACTATTCATAGTGCCATGGCAACCTTGGACTGTAACTGGAAGTAATTAGTCGCTTTAAAAAAACGTAAACAATTTCTCCAAAACCTACCATAGACACGTAATGTTCTAATTATTTTAACATATTAACTAATTTTAAACTTAATAAAACTATTTGTACATTCTAACTCATTATGCTTTTAAAACGGTTTGTGAACCTGACGATGGCCTAGCCTAGGCCGAAACATGTCACTCTATTAAATAACGTAGAATTTAGTTGTGTTTAGACTGATATCCACTTTTCATATTGAGGTACTGCATAAAAAAGGGATGTCACGCGTCGAAAAATATGGGAAACTCATTTTCTTTTTTAATTCATACTCTTCCTGCTACGAAAAGCAGCCAGACAGAAGAATGTTGGCGGGGAAGTCTAAGAACAAGGGCGGGGCAGTAAAATATTAAAGATACGAGAGATGGAGTGCACACCCCACAAAAATACAGGGAATTATACAAGACTAATGAGAGTCAGCTAAAATGGAATGAGACGCTGAATTTTGGTAGTATGTAAAAAAAACTCGTTTAAAGTGTTTTCACGAAATAATTTCAAAACGGCGGTGAACATAAAACATGTCGTAACATGTTACTATGGTACTCCTATTGATTTTTTTATATTTTTTCATTAAAATATAACACTATAAGATACGACCTTGTGGGACAGTGTCTCTGGCTTCAAAACATTGAATATTATATGCTGCGAGTGATGTATTTGGATCTGAGAGTGCGCAAATGAAACTATGACTGATCCTATATTTACAAACAATATTCCCAATGTAATGATCAAATAAATGCCAAGAAAGTACACAAACTTCAAAACCAACAATTTAAATAAGAATTGCTGAAGGGCGCTGTTGTATTCAATTGCGACATCAACATATCCTAACCTGTCCATATTTATAGTAATAAAAATTGTAAGGAACGAAGGTGAATAAAAATGTGGGAAATTACTAGAATAAAAGTACGTATGTGCATACAGAGATTGTGGTGGTTGCTGGGATTTACAGAAAAACAGATATTCCAGGATGGTATTTCGACGTAGGCATATACTGCAACAGGTATGGCGATTTGCACTCGAATTTAAAAAAAATCGCCGCTTTGTGGAGGATGGGGGTCTTTCATAGACTCACGATGTTCACGACTTTTGTAGAAATTTAAGTTCCGGATTTGCGTACAGAGATTTTATGAGACTGTAAAGTATTGTGCACATGGATATAAAGACGTATAGTTAGGTTTCTTTACACATGAAGTTTTCCTGCTAAACTCTAATTAATCCTACTTGGTAAAATGAATAACAGTGAGTTAGTGGGAATTTTAAAATCTAATCCATCCTATCCTACAACAAATTCAGTACGTTCGCTTGTTCACTTCATCCCTTAGCGGTCAGTAACGTACATACACGGCCAGGTTTAACTTAAAGTCGAAATTTCCTTCACGCAGGGTATTTATGTATCCCATGTCATTCCTATAACAAATAGCTACTAATTTTCTATATAGCACTTGCGAAATTGTCTTTTTTTAATGCAAGCAAACTGTCCCTACTGAGGAACGAACTAATCTTTATATGAAACTTCGATTAATTTGGTACTCAAAGAGTTAATGCGAATATGATACAGTAAACTAGAAGCATCCAAGCTCTCTTCTCTGACGGATATCTGTTTACTTGCGACAAGCTAATAGTATTGTTCTGAGGACATTAGACATAACAGTTAATTCTATTCATTCCCTCTCTGTTCCTCGAATGAAGCGACTTTACCGACGCTGAACTTTCGTGTCCTACGGCTTCGTTTACCTATAAATAACATACATATTTACGCTTGTCGAATAACTCATTGATTCATTTATTCATTCATTACGTAGTATGTCTTATGAGAGGTCCATAGCCTGTTCCAAACCAAGTTCTTCTCTTTCAATTTCCAGTCAGGATCCTCTCTTTCCTTAAGATTAACCAATAGCTCTCCTTCCTCGCCTTCCCTCACTTCTACCCTACCTCTATTAATCCTTCAATGCTACGTTATAGAGGGCGGTTTCTAGCAATATGTGACCAATCCAGTTAGCCTTCTTTCTCTTTATTGTTTGTAGGATACTCCTTTCTTCCTGGACTCTTTGTAATACTTCCTTCCCCACACGATCGGACTAATTGATATCTCTTCTTCTCCAGCACCATATTCAAAAACTTTCCAGGTATTTCTGATTTGCTTTACGAAGTTTCCAATTTCAGGCACCATACAAATGTAGCATTTTACTTGTTTGTTCCTCAAATTTATGTCCAATTCGCAGGCGAAAAGGGTCTTCCTCCTCCTCCTCCTCCTCCTCCTCCTCCTCCTCCTCTTCTTCTTATTCTTGCTGAATCCTACCTTTGCAATTGCTATCCTGATTTTAATTTCGTGTGCATGTCTTGCATCATTTGTTATCATGCTAACCAAAGAGTTGATATATTCCACATTCTCAAATTGTTTTTGATTCATCAAATCTGTACTGGGAATGGTTGCCTTGAGATTCTCATTATCTCAGTCTGAATAACAACTAATATTGAATCATATTAGCAATACTGATTTCGAGGCTTTAAAGTGAACCGAATTTGTTCTTATATACGTGTACATATATATGTATACATAAGAAGAAATATATATACATATATATGTATATATATACATATGAATTTCGACGTTCATTTATTTTAAAGCTTCGAAAACAATATATATATATATATATATATATATATATATAAGAAGTGTCCGTTACCCGTCTATTAGATTAACTAAACATCGGAGATGTTACATCACACGCAATAAAAGTTCCCCTTGTGGAATTAATTTTCTTTGTACTTGCTGACTGTGACTGATATTAGAAAATACAGTCTACTGCCGCCGAAAACAGCTCAAGTAAAGACTTCTTTCCGTTGTCGTCCACTTAAAAGTACGATGGATTTCGCCACGCATATTTCGCTATACCACACCCAGTACAAAAATACCGTCTTCCAAACATTTCCGCCAGTTTCTTCCACCCGGAGTTGCTTCAGTCCGTTACTTCGCGCCAGGTTTTCAAAAAAAGAAATATATCTTTTTAGAAAAAATATACTTAACGTCCTTCATGTTTATTTCATTTAGGGCCACTGAGGGAATTTGTAAGTTCTTGTTCTAACTGTACATCACGGATCTGAACTGTTCTGATTACTACCGAACAATTAAGGTTAACAAGAGTACGAAGTATTTTGTCTGTTTGTTTCGATGTAATAAATCTTCAGAGTTTCAGCTTTATTAAAATATTTTCCAGCTACATACACCAGCAATTACCGTTTAACTTTACTTTCGCAATAGAATTTTATCCCTCTAGAGGTGACAGATTTTGCTGAACAAACAGTCGCTGAACGTTGTCCAGGCTCGAACTGCAGTTGTATCCGCTGTCAGCTGGTCAAAAATGCAAAAACAAGGCTCCCGTACTTTTTTAATGTTTGCCATCCCGAAGTATTTAACACATATATAAATATATAATGATGTATCAGTCAAACACAATAAAACTTTATTATGTTTATTATTGTATTGGGGCAACATGTTTCGATTCTTATAGAATCATCTTCAGGCCCTTCTAAGATACAGATCCTTACTTAGCATTGCATTTTATACATAATTTTATCAAGAGTGCATTGGTTTGGGATCCCACAGCGCATTTTAAACATTGTTAAGTAAGGATCTGTATCTTAGAAGGGCCTGAAGATGATTCTATAAGAATCGAAACATGTTGCCATAATACAATAATAAACGTAATAAAGTTCTGTTGTGTTTGACTGATACATCATTTTATATCTATATAAAGCTCCCGTACATTTTAAGGGGAAAATGTTCGCTGTTGTTCCGCAGTAAGTTGTGATTTTTTTTTACTACAACCCCAACGTTAAACGAGGACTTGCTGTAATGTCATTGTTATGTTAAAAAGCGCACACTTTGAAATTTTAAATAACAGGAAGATAAAGACTAGAATACATACAATGCAACACAACTTCAGTAACGTTACAGTGGAGTCGATGCTATTGCACTGCAAAGTATGGAAATGTGTACCACTAACATCACTCCGTAAGAGAGATGGCCTTGAAAACGTCATGTGTTTGACATTGGTCCTGCAAATCTACATCAACTGTTGTAAGCAGCAAACGGTATCACAACAGTTCTGTTCTAGTTTCATACATTTAATTTGCAATATACCAAGCGTCACTCTGCTCCTGACACAGTTTGAAGGAACAGGATGTGAAGCAGAATACATATATGTGGACTCAAGAAAAAAGTAAGTATGAAGGGATTGAAGTAAACTGCATAATGAGCGACTTCGTAAAATTTACTCGTCACCAGCTATAATCAGGATAATAAAATGAAGCTTTCTCATTTGAAAAGGCAATTTACCACTTATTAGAAATATGGGAACTTCGTACAAACTGTGGCCGGAAAATCCGAAAAAAATAACATTTCAAAATCCTGCATGTAGGCAGAATGCTAATATTAATATGGATGTTAAAGAAATAGAGTATGAGGGTGTGCACTGGATTGAACTAATTAGGGATATGAGTTTTGCGGTCTTCTGTAAGTTAGGTAATTATCTCCGGGTTCCGTTACAGACGGAGAATTTCTTCAGCAGACCATCGACTATTAAGTTCCGGAGAAGCGCTCTGTTTCATAGAATTGTTTACTTTCTAGAATATCGTCGGATTTATTTTTATTACTCTCGTAAGCCTGACGAAATCTGAAGGTCGCGGATACTTCAGTTTAGCCTTAATTCACGTCAATTCAAACCTACAAGCTACTTCTTCTCCAGAAGCGCACGCATATGTATGATAAGACACCATTCTAACAACAACGTTCACAATTCTACGAACCAGTGTTTACTAGGCTGTAGAGTACTGTGATCTGTTTCCCCACAGCCCTCTACGAATATCCAAAACATAATAAAATCAAACCCCAAAATTTGCTCTGCACTGGGTTGTTATGATTTCCAGTTCTGTTACAGTATGTCGTTATTTCTTTATGAAATACTACTTGGAATCAGAACTGATTAAATAAAAATGTCAACATAATTTTTACAATCCGATCGCTTCAACTTATGTCATGTAATTTCACTAAAATAACACGTATGCCTATCTCGTTATCAGTATAGATTTGAGTTCAAAAACTGCGAATAGACAGGAGTTGTTTTTAATGTTTCCTATGAGTAGCTGAAATAATGCTTTATACAAATAGGAATGTTTTTTTTATTGTGTATATTCCTTTGCACGTTATTCAGTGTCACCTGTAGAGGTGATATAAAAGAAGACAAATTTATTCATATCCTTAATTAATCACCGTGTCTTCAAAGTATGGGATGCAGTGGAGGTAGAGCTCCATAAATAATCTCAAAGGATTAAAATGTCCTATTAAGTCAGCCGTATGCAGGAAAGAAGTGTTAATAACACTTTTCAAAGCACCATCCCAATATTCGCCTGTATCGCCTGAGGAAGACCACGAGAAACTGCAAAACAGCAGATAATTCCCTGCACAGACACATCTCCAGGGAAGTCAAAACATATAACATTCGTTCCACTTTACCAGTGTATGTATTAGTCTGTCTGCTTTGAAGATTAGCAACTAAACAATGGATGGTACGCGTGACATCCCTTTGTGTGTTAATAATATCAATAGGCAACATCAGTATCAGTCCCAACACAACTGTCTTTCTTCATTGTTGCACCGTGCATTTCGTAGAATCGTTTTAATTATCAACCAACAAATGCACTTACATAAAATTTTATGTAAGTGCATTTGTTGGTTGATAATTAAAGTGAACAACTGTCTTTTTTAGGCAATAAGTATACTGCCTGATAAAGATAGTTGTCTTGAGAATGATATTGTTTTTACCTATTCATATAACGTATATCGACAATTATACTTCACACTCACGTGCTAATGGAAATGGGTAACGCGAACACCAGCGCCTAGCAATGAGTGTCAAGCGGATGTTCACTGAGATGGAACAAATCTGAGTATCTGAAGAGGAGAAACAAACACAGGAATGAGATAAATTACAATAACCTATAATAACAACTGAAATAGATGGATGTTTAATAAGTACACACAATCCACACCCCACTCGGGAGTTTCTGATTCGTTTCTACATAAGACAGATTGTTTTCGGCTTTTACTTATGACAGAGACAGAAAAACCAGCTTCGTTTTGTATATCCTACAGAGTAAACGACTAAACTCTCCCATAAACAGTAATTATACATCAGTCTTGCCTCCTGGATGCGATACTATGGTTGTTATACGTACATTAATTCTTTCCTTAGAATTTGAGCTAATTAAAGGAAGAGCATAGATACAAGGTATTGCATAACAGAGTGCTGGGGGAATAATGGCACCTAGGGGAGTAATAGAAGGCTGGAGAGAACTGCATAATGAGGTCCCCCATAATTTGTACTCTTCACTAAATACTCTCGTGGCGAAGCCAAGGTCTGTGCGATCGTGGGGCATGTAGCGTGCCCATGGACATAAGAAGTTTATATGGATACCATGTAAACTGATCTTAAAGAAACGGAATGTCATTCACTTCGCTGTGTGTATGGTTTAGTGGCAAGTTCTTATGAGCACATTAATGTACGTTCGGATTCTATAAAAGGCAGGGAATTTCTTGCAACTTCAGTCACTATCACCTTCTGAAGGCGACTTTCCTTTATGGAACTAGTTATTTATAAGCTAAGTAACATTATGAATAAGAAGTTGAATAGCAAAAGTGGAGGACGAAAGTTTCGGACAGTAGCTATGAATAATACTGAACTTTTAAGTTCACGCTACTCACCCCCCGACATTTATGGAACCCGACGCTGTATCACCACGTTCACAAGAGCCCGCCACTGGTTCTGTCCTGAGCTAAGCGAACTCAGCTTAAATCCTCCCACCCTAAGTAATTAATATCCATTTTAATGTCGGTTATTTTGTTCGCCCCCGTGGCACAACAGTCCCTTGTGGTCGAGGACCTCCTTATTGTCCAGGCTTCAAGTCTACGCTAAGTTATACACATCGCAACTGGTAGGACTCCTCTGGACGAGTGATCAGCCCGACGCAAAGACCTCTACCTTAAACATACAGCACTGACAAGAGACAGACCTCATGCCTCCGGCGGGATTCCAACCCACAATCCCAGCAAGCGAGCGGCCGTAGACTCATGTCTTAGACCGGGCGGCCACTGGGATCGGCAGTGTGGGTTACAGTACTATGGCTACTCAGGTCCATGATACGGTTACTACGACGGGCACAGTGATAAAATTTCATACTTTTTTCCTGTCGTATTAAGAGAAAGTCAATTACTCTCGAAGAAAGTAAAGCTACTTAAAACTGTGAACACTGATGTTTATCGAAATTATATCTACATACAAAGTCAGTTCCTACCTCACAGAGAACACATTTCATCTCGACTACAGACACCTTTCAGTTAATGTTGTTTAGGTAAATAATTTTTGTTTGATTGTGAAAATCACATGGAAGACACAGATTCTCTGTATGGACAAAGTGCACTATTAATTACCGTTACAACACCCGGTATGCACAGTTACCACTGGACTTTCAACGCTTAACACTTGATATGTTTCGCCAAATTCGACAGTTTTTTGTCACATAAAAACAGGAAATTGAATCAAGAAGAATAACATATTTTTTTTGATAACTTACCAACTAACCCATAGAAATTCCCTGGTTCAGACTTTTTGTAGCATTTTTTTTATTCCATACTTAATGCTTCCAGCGATTCCAGCCTGTACTAATGAATGCGTATTTCTTTCAGGGACGAAGCGCTGGTACTACGATGAGGTTTGGAAGGAGTAGGATGCCGTTCTGGAAGCTCATTGGCTGTCTGTTGATATTCTCGGTGAGTAAAGTTGATGTTTCAATAACCCAAATAAACCGAACATTTATGATGCTTGTTGTTAAGTTTATGTCGTATTTAGATAGAATTCTTAGGTCACATTCCGACTTAGTAAAATTTATGCAAATATTGGAATAATAAAAGCACCCATTTTCTCAAAGGCATTATATAATTAAAACTGGATTGAGACTTGTTTGAAGAAAGGGCCCCAAATAATTTAAAAACATTTGCAACATCATTAAGCTGTAAAATGTCACCAGTCGTTTGGGCGAACAGCCTCTAAATCTGTGTCAGGCCTCTGAAGATAGCCTCCATGTAATGTCTCGAACCAATATCACATTAAGAATTGGTGCAATTCGCGTACAACGGCATGAAGGCTTTATTACTAGAAGATCTGGGAAGAATTTATGACCTCTCCTTTCTCCCCAACGCGTCAGTCAGTAAGGCAACGGCTGCACAAACTACAAATTAATAACTGCATCATTTATGATACATTTCTTCCATACTTTCTTTCCTTTGATTCCAACTGATTTAATTTTTTCGAATTAATATTGAAGTTTCACAACGGCGCCATCTGCCATCTCAGCGACTAACAGAAAAAGTTTTTTTTTTTAATATAAGCATTAACTTACATATATGAACCATAATAAAATCATGTCCCGAGCTCCACTATTCAATTAATTACCGCCATTAAACTTCAAGTTAAACATAAATATCGCTCTGCCCCTGTATTTTAACACGCTGTACAAAGAAAAATAACCTTAAGAAATGTTTAATATTATTGGAGGTTCCATTGTCACAGAAAATTTCAGAACTCCACGACATTAGGCTAGAAGTGGAGTTACTATTGCTTCCCAGTTTATCGGAAAACAGTTATTAGAAACCCAAGAACCTAGCAAGAATTTCACGACCACAGTCAGTGGTTCTCACTAACCGATTCCATGATGCCTGAGGCAAAATTTAAAAAATAAAAATTCGACACCCCCCTTTTAGGGGCCGCGACCCCATTTTTAAAATCTGTTGTTCCATGTATGCATCTACTCACCCTTTACTAGAATACATCATGTCTACCGTAGAGGATTCTATTTTTTTATACTCCGATATTTTCGCGAAGCTTTGGAGGGTATATGGTACACATACACAAAAAAATTATTTATGTATTTTACTAGTAATGTTGTATTTTCATGTTCATTGATATGTTTAGATTTCAAGAGCCAATTTTCATGCCTTATATAAATTTAAATTTTGACAGTAAATTTGTTCATTCCCTTTAACCTTTTAAAGACTAGCTTTTACTGACCACCAGTGGTAACATTTAAAAATTCTATATTCTGCCCGCAGAATATATATATATAGTATGTATATCAGAAAAAAGCATGGAACCTTTACCTATACTACACTCAATGACTGGCTTTTATAGACGAAGTAGCAAGTGTTCACTGCGCGGTACGACCTGGGTCTTTAAATAAATCGGATTACGTTATCTTCCTTCAAGGTTTAATTTTTCGAATATTATGACAACACTTCTTGCACAGTGCGGCACTCAGAAATAGTCAAGATATTATGCGCGTGTCCCACAGTTAGTTTTAACAGTTCTTTATCACACATAACGCGCGGTGCGAGGTTGCACCGTACAATGGGGCCACCTATGGAGAACTTAAGGTGTGCCACGGACAGCAGAGTTAAACAAACCTTGAACAAACATGTAAGCAAGCAAACACATATAATCGAACACATGCAGTGACGTAGAGAGTAGACGCCTATTCGTTAAACCATCACGTAGTTTGTTTTGCGACAGGTCCATAGCCTCTTCCAAAGTGCGTTTTCCAGGAAGTGCGATCTAGTGCTTCCTACTTCAAATTCAAGCATCTTCGCTTTTCCTTACGGCTAACCAGTAGCTGCTCATGCCCTCTCAGTCGCCTTCTCGTCCGTTCTATCTTTACCTAAACAACGTGTTTTAAAAGGCAGTTTCTAAGCAAGATGATGCCAATCAATTTAGCGTGTCTTCATTTTAATTTATGTGTATTGTTTGTTTCTCCCTATTCAGCTACTTGTAAAAATTAATTTAATAAATTTGGAAGTACGTATGTCAGCTGAGCTGTCAAAACTATCTCGCCTGTTGGGATGGACGTAGTCAAATGCATATAAGCATATTCAAAAAAGTTAAATGCGTATTTTAGCAACATTTCTTTAAGTTTTGAAACAAACAGTGCTCCCAACCTACACATCCGTCTCTGAGATATCTGTTCCTGACAAAGAAAATGCCGGTTAAAATAGAATTGCGTCTCTGAATACAGAATTACAGAAATAAACGTTGTGTAATTTTCTCATTTTTTGTACTGAAACTGCACTCACGTGAAAATGGCATATCGTCTGTTATTAACTCAAAACTCACAGCAGGCATTTTAAAATGCAAATTAGCATTAGTGTGTATTACAAGATTACAGGAATTCAGCATCTGTCTGTACGGACTATGTATGCCCTTAGCTAACAGACTTCAAAGAATGAAGTACTAAGCCCACTGTCATGTGTGGGAAAAGCAGACCGGTTTCATGCCGTCCTGTAAAATTTGCATTTTGTTATGTCAGTTATAACCGTCTACGAGAAAAATGCACGAATATAGACCAAAGTATGGTGCCACAGCGGACGACACATTCATGCAGATATATGTACTACACGTAACAGTTGTGAATGCCATGTTAAAAATAATGAAACAAATCATTAAATCAGTGGTGTGTCGCAGATAGTCTATTATTTGCAAATGTAAAGATCTGCATAGAACATTTACCGGAAACAGCTAAGGACAAATGAAACCGGTTAAAATATTTATACTCTTATTTTTATAGCTAAGACAGTTATTCTGAAGAGCATAAACGGGCGTAAATTACGTTTATGACATATTTGGGAAGACAATGAATTCTAGAATGATTGTTGAGTAAAGAGAAACCAACTTGATGCCACTTGTTTTATTATTATTTATTCAGTGCTCAACATGTTTCGGACGTCAATACGTCCATCTTCAGGAGCTTGCGACTAATTCGTAGTTATTT
>Ga0123355_10011225_pt1 | contig 13790 bp, 15 predicted proteins | sample TergutEmb28metaG_3_FD_89872 | JGI IMG/M metagenome (GOLD analysis project Ga0123355, IMG submission 89872) | Embiratermes neotenicus P1 segment gut microbial communities from Petit-Saut dam, French Guiana - Emb289 P1 | ecosystem: Host-associated > Arthropoda: Insects > Digestive system > Gut ... | reverse complement strand
TCCGCCTCGCTTTGCGCATACCCAATTATAAATACCGCAGTATCAAAGAGTCCGGAAAATTCCGTTTGAAATCTTTGATACTGCGGACTGCAGCTGTTCATGCTGAACAGCAAAATGATTAAAAGTGAAATAACAACCAGCTTTTTAAGCACGGATCACCTTTCTAACTTAAAACCTTGATGGATTTTGTTGGACACTTGTCCACACATACGCCGCACAATGTGCATTTGTCATAATCGATGATCGCGATGTTGTTTTCGATCACGATTGCTTCTTCAGAGCAATTCTTTTGGCAAAGGGTACAGGCTATGCAGCCGGCACGACAATTGTCTTTGACTGTTTTTCCTTTGTCTCTTGAATTACACATGACACGTATCTTTGCTTTGTCATAAACCATATCAATCAGGTTTTTCGGACATGCGTCAACACATTTTCCGCAAGCCACGCACTTCACCGTATCGATCTCGGCGATGCCATCAACCATGTTTACAGCATCGAACGGACATGCGTTTTTGCAGCTTTCAAGTCCCAGGCAAGCATAAGCGCAAGCTTTGCTTCCACCCAGAGCAAGTTGAGACGCTGAAATACAGCTTGTCGGTCCGCTGTAAATATAGTTTCGCTTCACGTTGTCGTCTACGCCGTTGCACTTGATAAAGGCAACTTTTCTCTCCGACACGGACGCTTCGATTCCCATAATTGCGGCAATCTGAATTGCGGCATCCGAACCTGCAACGGGACAACCGCTGTAATCCGCTGTGCCTTTTGCGACAGCATCAGCAAATACACCACATCCCGGAAGCCCGCATCCGCCGCAGTTTGCACCGGGCAAAACGTTTTGTATCTGCTCCACTTTCGGATCAACGTCAACATGAAATTTTTTACCGGCAAATCCAAGCAAACCTCCAAAGAGAAGTGCAAGCCCCGCAATGCTGAGAACCGGTAACAATATATCAAAAACCATTTGAACCCTCCCTTATATCAATCCTTGGAAACCCATAAACGCAATACTCATGAGTCCTGTTGAAAACAATGCAAGCGGGAACCCTTGAAATACGACAGGAATGCTGGGGTGATTGTCGTATTTCTCACGAATCGCAGCGAGTATGATAATCGCAAGCAAGAAACCTGAACCTGCCCCAACGCTGTTGAACATAGCTCCAGCAAAGCTGTACGTATCTCTGATGTTGATCAACGCAACACCCATGATTGCGCAATTTGTCGTCATGAGAGGAAGGAAAATTCCCAACATATCATACAATGATTTAAACATTTTCTTCATGTACAATTCGATAAACTGTACGATCGAAGATATGATCAAAATGAACACGACCGTTTGCAAAAATTCGATGCCAAAGCGCGCCAATATTTGATGATAAACAACATGCGTCAGCGCGGCACCAATCGTCATAACGAACAGAACTGAAAGCCCCATGCCGATCGCTGTATTCATTTTTTTGGAAACGCCTAAGAACGGACACACTCCTAAAAATTGCGTCAAGATAAAGTTGTTGATCAACGCAGCTCCTACAAAGATAAAAAACATACTCATGCGTTTGCCCTCCTCTTCGATGCCCTGTATTTCATGATCATGATGATTGTCCCAAGCGTGAAGAACGCGCCCGGTGCCATGATCATAATCAGCATATGCATGGACGAATCCGCAATAAGCTCAATCCCGAAAATGGATCCTGCGCCAAAAATTTCACGAATCGCTCCCAGTACAAACAAACCAAGCGTAACGCCAAGCCCCATCGCAAGCGCGTCAACGCCGCTAAAGAAAACGGGATTTTTTGACGCGAAGATCTCGATACGAGCGAAGACGATGCAGTTAACCGCAATAAGAGGAATAAAAATTCCAAGCATATTGTTGATGTCCGGTGGCGCAAACGCCGCCATCAACAGCTGGACAACCGTAACAAAACTCGCAACGATTACGATAAACGTCGCAATTCGTACTTGCGGTGAAATCGTTCTTTTCAGAAAAGAGATCGCGCCACTCGCGCACATCATGACCACCGTTGTACAAAGACCCATGACCACAGCATTGATCGCCGAGGTCGTAACCGCAAGAAGCGGACACAACGCAAGCAATTGCACAAAGATGGGATTTTCTTTAATGATTCCATTTTTCATCAATTGTGATACTTGTATTTGAACATTCTTCATTAAAAACCGCCTCCTTTATACCATTCGATTGCATCATTGACACCTTGCACGATGGCTTCTGTCGTAATCGTGGAAGCTGCGATTGAGTCAAGTTCATACTCGCCCGCACCGCTTCTGACGACTGTGATCGGATGAAGCGGCCTGTTGTCAAACTGACTGTAAAACCTTTCATTCGTAGCAACAGATCCAAACCCCGGCGTTTCAGTATGTCTAACGATACGCATGCCGGATATTACGTTTTCTTCTGACGAAATGCCCACGATCAGTTCAATGGGCCCCGCATAGCCCATAGGGGCAGCGGATACGACAAGCCCGACCCTTTGGCCATGCGCTGTCGCCTCAAATACGGATACCATCGTTCCGGACGTATCAACTGAAATTTCCTGAAACTCATCCGCTTGCGGAAGTACTGCTCTCATCATTCTGTCCTGCGTCTGTCTGACCTGATTTTGAATCGGCTCAAACGTAACTGCGTATGCCATGAGAAGCAATGTTGTTGAAACTGCCGCGATTACGAAAAGATATGCTGCGGGAGCTATGACATGTTTCATGCTTTCTTCCTCCTTCCGTAAATCCGTGGCCTTGTATACTTATCGATGATCGGTACAAAGATGTTCATGATCAAAATCGCATAGCAAACGCCCTCCGGATATCCACTGTAAAATCTGATCATTACAGCCAGAAAACCACAACCAATTGCAAAAACGATTTTTCCGTTTGGTGTTATCGGAGAAGTGGCGTAATCCGTAGCCATGAAAAACGCTCCAAGCATCAGGCCACCTGATAACAATTCAAACAAAAGATGCTCTCCGGAGAAAAATCCACCATGACGCCCGAACACGAACGCAAATAGTGCAAAGCTGCCTATGAAAAACACAGGGATCCTCCAGTTGATCACACGTCTGATCATCATGTAAATGCCGCCGATGATTAGCGCTACCGCGCTTGTCTCGCCAAAGCTTCCGCCTATTTTTCCGAAAAGCACGGCCATATAATCGGCATGCTCCGGCGCAAACAGCGGATTCCGCATGAGGGCAAGATATGTCGCGCTTGCGACGCTATCCGGCGCAAATGTCCAATTGGTCATATGTACAGGGAACGAAGCCAATAAGAACGCTCTCGCTCCAAGTGCAGGGTTGATAAAGTTAGAACCCAGACCACCAAATAATTGTTTTACTACGATAATTGCAAAAAAACTTCCCAAAATTGGGATCCAAAACGGTACAGCGGGCGGAAGATTGAACGCCAAAAGCAATCCCGTAAGTACGGCGCTGAGGTCGTTTATCGTGACTTTTTGCCCTGTCACCTTTTGATATAGAGCTTCTGCGAAAACAGCGGCTATAATGGCCAACGCTGTTATCATTAACCCCGGTATCCCATAATAATATATTCCTAGCAATAATGCCGGTGCAAGCGCTATCAGCACATCGCGCATACGTCTTGTCGTGGTGTCTTTACCATTGATGTGCGGCGGCGATGATACTGTCAACATTTGATGCTGCATACACGGTTCCTCCTTATTTTTTCTTCTTAGCAAGTTCGACTCTTCTCACCGTGCGGATTGACTGTGACAGTCTTCTTTTAGCCGGACATATATATGAACAGCTTCCACATTCGATACATTCAAGGCCGTTGTGCTTTAAAAAATTCTCGCTGTTTTCCCGTAAGACATCTGTATTCAGTTCGATCGGAATCAATCCAATCGGGCAATGTTCAACGCATTGTCCGCAACGGATACAGTTTTCCTCCGCCGGGATGTGCGCTTCCGCTTCAGTCAGGAATAACACTCCTCCGGTCGTTTTAACAACGGGAACGTCTAAATCAAAAATTGCCGTCCCCATCATGGGGCCACCTACCACTACTTTTGCAGGGTTGGTTTTGAAACCTCCGGCGATTTGAACCAAATCATTGAGCTTTGTGCCGATACGAACTTTATAGTTGCCCGGGTTTGCGATCGCTCCACCGGAGATCGTAACAACTTTTCGCATCAAAGGTCGTCCTCTGAAAAACGCACGGTGTATCGCGATGACCGTGTCACGTTGTTGACGATGCATCCAACGTCAGCCGGAATTCCGCCTGACGGCACCTCTCGCTTTGTGACCGCATTGATCAGCTGTTTTTCAGCACCCTGTGGGTACTTGGTCTTAACGACTGCAACTTCAATGCCGGGGGCATCCGCGCACGCTTTTTTCAGCGCTGCGATCGCTTCAGGCTTGTTGTCTTCGATCGCGATCAGACCTTTCGCACCCTCGATGATTTTCAAAATAATCTGGATGCCCAAGACAAGCTGTTCAGACTCTTCAATCATAAGTCTGTTATCGGTTGTCAGGTACGGTTCACATTCGCAACCATTTATGATCACGGTGTCCACTTTTTTGTCAGGTGGAGGCGAAAGTTTTACATGCGTCGGAAAGCCCGCTCCTCCAAGTCCTACTACTCCGGCTTCTCGAATAATTTTCAAGAGCTCTTCTTTTGAAACATCTGCTAAATTGCCGCGGGGGTCCATGTTATCACATTCTAAAAATTCACCGTCATTTTCTATAATGATTGAATTCACCATTGCGCCGCCAACAGTCAAGTGTGAACGGATGTCTTTTACAACTCCTGATACACTGCTGTGTACAGGTGCGCAAACAAACGCCTCGTTGTCGCCTATTTTTTCTCCAATCAACACTTTGTCCCCTATGTTGACAAGCGGTTGGCATGGCGCTCCTAAATGTTGCGTAAGCGGAAATACCATCTCATTTTCATTGAGGCTCAGCTGATTGCTGATCGGTACGTGTTCCGTGTATTTTGATTCGGCAGGGTGAATTCCCCGTTTGAATGTAAAGGCCATAATTGCCCCTCCTTTCTAAATTTTTTAGTTATATTAATATAGAATATAAATCAATCCAGGATCATATATAATTGATGTATATTGTATACCATATACGGCTGTATTTCGTGTGTTGCTCCATCGTAGACGCAAAGACAAAAAATTGCATCAAAAAATAAGAGCTACGCGCACTTTTAAAGTGTATCAAAATATTCACATATTTTCAACCATTAATTCCGTTTTTTTTGAGATTAAGCGCAAGCAAAAAGTACCAACGCAAAAACCGACGAAATTCGCATTCCGTCGGTTTCTAAAATTCATTTTTTATGAGTTAAGATGGCTATAAAATCACATTGGTTTGCTTTTGCATTTTTCGCACAGTCCTACAAACGACAATCGAATCCCTGTGATCTCAATCTTTTCTTCATATTTGATCTTATTGAAAATATCGGTGATATCGCCCTCTACATCGACGATCCGCTCACAATTTTCACACATGAAATGATAATGCTCATGACAATTGTGGTCGTAATGCGCAGCACTTCCGGGGATGCCGATTTCCAGAAGTTCACCGGATTCAGCCATTTGCTTCAAGTTTCTATAGATTGTCGCTTTGCTGATCGAAGAATGTTTTTCCGTTACATGCGCAAAGACTTGTTCGGCAGACGCATGTATATCCAGCTCCCTGACCGCATTCATGATCAGTTGCTTTTGCAATGTGTTTCTTTTCTTGTTCATTGTTTAAAAATATCTCTTCAACAGCCCTTGGAATACCATACCGTGCCTTGCTTCGTCCTTGCACATTTCATGCACCGTGTCATGCACCGCATCTAAATTAAGTTGTTTTGCTTTGGTTGCAAGATCTTTTTTGCCCTGCGTTGCGCCATGCTCTGCCATCACACGCATTTCAAGGTTTTTCTTTGTCGATACATCAACCACTTCGCCTAAAAGCTCAGCAAACTTCGCCGCATGCTCCGCTTCTTCAAAAGCAATTCTCTTGTATGCCTCTGCAACTTCAGGAAGCCCCTGCCTGTCTGCCTGACGGCTCATGGCCAAATACATGCCTACCTCTGCGCACTCGCCGACAAAGTTTTGTCTAAGTGCTTCTACAATTTCAGGGTCTGCATCTTTCGCAACACCAATTCTATGTTCATCAGCAAAAGCCAATCCCTCGCCTGACTGCTCAATAAACTTCGCCGCCGGAGCGTGACAAGTCGGACATTTTTCAGGAGCCGCGGAACCCTCATGTACAAAACCACAAATTGTGCAAATAAATTTTTTCATAACTTCCTCCTTATTGTTTCACTTTTTTAAATTGATTCTTTATTGATATTCATTACTATATAGCATGCGTTATTGCTTGTCAAGCGGTTTTAAAAAATAAATTTGCATTTATTTATTTCGTTATAAACATCGCATTGCACTTGCACATTTTGAATGTGACCCCCTCCGCGTTTACCCTGCTGCAAGCGCCACAAATCCCCTCCCCGCAACAAATCTGAAAGTTGTTCCCACATGCAAATATAGGCGATGGCGTTAGGCCGGCCGCCAACTTCCCAAACTTTTCGATGTAATAATCCGACGTCAAGGCAAGTATCGATTCGTATTGCTCCGATTCGATGTTTCTTTTGAGCCGGGCATATTCTTTTTCATTGACAAAACTGTCGCGCAAATCGATTTCTTTCACGACCCCATTGATCTCTTTTGGCATATAGTCCAGCACAAGTTCACCACCGATCTTGTCGATATCGATCAAGAAGTCGGTTCTCGCGCGGTTTTCGACCCATTCCGACAACAGTACGGCGGGCGCGAACCCAACGCCTTTGGTGATGAGCAACATTTTGTTGTTTTTTTCGATGGTTCCGCGTTTTCCGATCACAGACTTTAGATTCAAAATGCCGTTTCTGTATACGCCTCTGAGCGTCAACTCCTTTTGTTCTTTGAGAAGCAGCTTCGTTTTCGCTGAAATCGCTTTGATCGCAAGATGCAGCGCCCCGTTTTCGACATCGCTTTTCATGACCGAAATCGGAACATTATAAAAAGCAGGGTCCAAATTCGCTTTGACAAAAACGTATGAACCCGGCTTGCTTGCTTTGAGCGCAAATCCTTTGCCTACATCAACGACAAACACCGCAAGATCATCCAGATACTGCTTTTTTTCAAGGATCCGCGCATTGAAGTCCTTGCGAATGTTGTTTGCCTCTTTTCCACCCTGTATAAATTCATTGTAGATGCACACGCCTCTCCAATCGCAATCACAATGTTCTTTGCCTTGAAGTCTGCTGCATGTCAGGCAGTCTCCTGTTTGCGCAAGATAGCAGGGACAATTCTCCGTCCCTGCGTCAATGCAATCAAAAATACGCATATGGCCTCCTGAATCTCTATTTTTCGAAACCGTAGTTCAACAGCGCATACGCATCCCGAAACCAATCCGGCGCACCCATCACAACACATATGAGCAGTACGCCGTCCCGCTCGGCGGACGCCACCAGCGTTCTGCCCGATTTTTCGGTATATCCGATTTTGATGCCCGTGCCTCCCTCATACTCGGACACCACTTTATTTTTGTTGTAAAAATAGTTGAATTTGTCAGGCTGTCTGCTTGCTTGCCATGACCGGGCTGCGGAAATCTCTCTGAACGTTTCATCTTTCATGGCTTCCATTGCAATGAGCGCCATCTCTCTTGCCGTCGTATAGTGGTTTTCATTGAAAAGGCCGTGCGGGTTTACAAAGTTCGTATTTGTGCATCCCAGACCCTGCGCTCTGTCATTCATCATTTGAATGAAGTTCTCGGCGTTTCCGCCGATGATCTCGGCGAGCGCTACAGCAGCGTCATTTCCTGACCGCAGCATCAAGCCATACAGCAAGTCTTTGATCGAAACTTCCTCGTCTGCCGCCAGATAAATCGACGATCCCTCTACGCCTACGGCACCTGATGGAATCTTGACCGTCTGCTCAATGTCGGACCGGAGGTGCTTCATCGTTTCAAGCGTTACAAGCGCCGTCATGATTTTGGTCGTGCTTGCGGGATACGTTCTTTCATCGGCTCTTTTTTCAAAAAGGACTTCTCCCGTCGTTCCGTTGATCAAAATCGCTTGATTCGCGGATATTTGCGGCGGCGACGGCGCATACGCGCCCAGCGATGCCCGATAATACAAAGCGGCCGCGCAAACGACTGCAATGATGATCACGAAAATCAAAACAAACAGTTTATATCGATTCATACAATAATCTCCCTATGGTTAAACAGTAGTTATATATCTTATCTTACGATTCAGGGCTTGATATATGACTCTTATTTTGGTGGTTTGACATAAAAGCGGGAACAAATGGCATAGAACAAACGTCAAAAACTTGCAATATCCCCGAAATGAAAATATGATATATCGTACGACAATACAAGTTAGGAGATGCATATGTTGCGTAAAACACTTTGTCTTTTCTTCATCATGCTTACGGCCATGCTTCTTGCAAGCTGCACAGATGATTCCGAACGCCCCTCGCGCATAGAGAATTTGCCGCGCTTTGAGGCAAGCACGCCGCCGAGATTTCACCCCGAACCTGTCACACAATTTATTCCCATGGATTACGGCACGATACGCCCGTTCCTTGGGCAAATTAACCAAGGCGAATGGGGTTGGACAAATGAACGGTTTGGCTTTATCGATGGGTACGGGCGCATCATTTGCGACCCCATATTCAACGAAGTTACGCTGCTGTCACACGAAGACCGGCATGCCTTTGTGGTTTCAAGCCGCTGGGTTCCTACAGGAGATGCAATACCGGCTTGGGAGAGGGACGATTTAGAGGGCTTCGTTGCCGTCATATCGTCGAACGGATCTTTTTTTGGTATGTTTGACGATGTTTATGCGGGCGACTTTGCTACGGCGTTTGACTTCGAATTCATTCCCGTGAAACGAGACGGCAAATGGGGTGTCATTGATTTTGACGGCAATCAAATCGTTGACTTCGCGTTCCCAAACGCGCCGCTGTTCTCCGATGGCCTTGCCGCTGTTTTCACATGGCCTGAATCCCTGAGCGGGGAGGGTGACCATTTGTGGTGGTATTTTATTGACCAAGTCCCTTTCTACTATATAGACATACACAGCAACAACGTTTTGGGGCCGTTTGAACCTCCATCGGGGCTCATGATTGCTGAACCCATTGCCATCCATCTGGAAGCGGTTATGTTTCATAACGGCCTGGCGATGAACTTTCATAACGAACGGTACGGATTTATCGACACATCGGGCAACGTTGTAATCCCTCATCAGTATCTGCTTTTCCAAAGTGCGCAAATCGGATGGAACAGTGCCGGATTGGCGCTTGTTGCTTCAGGAGAAGCCGAGAGCGTTCGAGAGGAAGACCTCGTTACCTATGCGCTGATCGACCGCTACGGCAATACTGTCGTTCAAATGCCGGAGGCCGGAACATCCGGTGTGATGGGCTGGCGGCTCGATGATCTTTATACCGTGTCGCGCCCGGAAGACTGGCTCACCCTCGCCGTATTTGACCACGCCGGAAATGAAATCCGCGTGCTTGGTGAAAACCACGTGGGCAACGGCTATTTCACAAACACACAAAGAGGCGAAGACGGTATGATTGCAGAGACACACCTGATTGGGCATGGCATAGACCGCACATTTACAGATGCCGGCATCAGCTGGATGTTCGGCGACTGGTTTTTCATTTTTGATAACGAAGATGCACAAACGCGTTCCATAAACGTACAAACGGGCGAACTGCGTGACGATTTCATCATATGGAGCTGGCCGAGGATACCGAACCGCAACATCATTGCCAACACGAACAACAACACCATGCTTTTTGGCGTCGCAGACGATGACGGAAACCTTTTGATAGACACCGCTTTCGACAGCCTGCAAATCATCGGCGAATACTATTTTGCCGTACAAGGCCTGCACGGTGGACTGATTGATGCGAATGGACAGTGGGTTTTCCGCACAACGCTGTCCGGAAATTTTGATTAAGGGAGAACTTTATTATGTTTAGATTTTTGAAACGATCACTTGTTTTCATCGTTGTTACAGCGCTGTTCCTCATGGGCTGCGCTTCAACCGATGAACATCTCACTTTTACGGAATCCACATTCCCGCGCGTTGACGGCTCTACCGCAAACATCCCATTGGGTGAAGCGGCGGCGGCCGTTCTGATGGGCATTGACCGTGCAGACGCCGCACGATTCGCAAATTTCAACGGCACAGACAGGTCATTCAGAAACCTCGTTGATGGCAATGCGGACGTGCTAATTGTTTATGAACCCTCTGAAGAAACAGTACGCACCTTGGGCGGTTTGGATGGCCTGAACATGGCACCCATCGGCTACGACGGACTGGTATTCATCGTAAACGCCTCAAACCCCGTCGATAGCCTGACGGTTGAGCAAGTACGCGACATCTACGCCGGAGTCATCACCAACTGGAACGAAGTGGGCGGCCCGGACGCGCCCATCGCTCCGTTCCAACGAAACGAGACTGCAGGCAGCCACGCGCTCATGGTGTCGCTGTTGATGCAGGACACGCCGCTGATGCCTCCCAAGCAAATCTATATGTTCGGTGGGATGGGCGAAATGTTGACAGCGGTGGCCGAGTTTGATGGCGGCCAATACTCCATCGGCTACCATGTGTTCTATTACGTGGCGGAAATGATCCAAAACCCGAATGTAAAAATATTGCGCATCAACGACGTTATGCCAACCCAAGAGACGATTGGCAGCGGTGAATACCCGTTGACGAACCCGTTCTACGCCGTCATTCGAGCAGACGAACCGACAGGCAGTCCTGCATATCAAATGTTCCGGTGGCTGCAAAGCCCGGAGGGTCAAGCATTGATTCACTTAGAGGGGTATGCGGCAATCGGCGGACGCAATTAACTACCGCTTTCCGATCACCTTAGCCAATTCCGACATCTTCTTCTCGGAAACGTGAGCGCGGCCGTCATTCACCATGACGGCCTCTTTTGTCGTTCTGTCAAGACAGGCGATCTTTTTGGGGTTCAAGAGATAAGATTTATGGCATCGATAAAACTCCGGGATGCGTGTTTCGACCTCTCCGAGGGTTCCGCGGAAGTCCAGTTTATTATGCGCCGTGTGCAAAATGATTTTGTTGCGAGTCTCTGAATTGGTTTCAAAAAACAGAATATCATCGTACGGAATCATCCAAACTTCGCCATTTGCGGCCACCTTGAAGTACATCCGCTTGGGCTTCTCTTCAAGATAGCACTTATACGCCGTCAGAATACTCTCGATCACCCGTGTCTCGATATCTTTGGAACGCTCCTTGACAATATAGTCGATCGCTTCGAGTTTATGCTCATCGGTCAAGTACGCCAGTTCCGAGTGGGCTATGATGAACACGATTTTCGCATAGGGGTCGGTTTCTCTGATCATTGTCGCCAGCTTCATGCCATTCATCTCATGGTACTGCAAATCGATATCGAGAAAGTAAAGTCCACTCGTGTCCGGGTGGGCTTTTATGTCGTTCCGCACATCGGCCGGATCGCCGCATATCAAGATGAGTTCCATCTCGACATCATCTGTAACAATTTGTTTTCTAACAACAGATTCGATGTGTTCCCGGTGTCCAAGATCGTCTTCATAAATCAATATGTACAATAATGTTTTCATAATAGCCCTAATTGTACCCTTTCATTTTTGCATCACACAACAAGTCTGTGATGAACGCCAATAATCCGTGATGAACGCCTATTGTGCCGCGCAAAAATGTGTTTTATTCTTAAATAAGGAAGAGTCTATTGAGTCAATCTTTCGCTCTTTCAACCAGTCCAATCGGACGTATATGGTAGGTGCACTCTCCAATTCCTACCCATGCGTCCGATATTTACGGAAGCGCTGTGGGAGCTACCAATCCCACAGCTTCGTATTGGACAAAACAAGTTAACTTTTGTAAGAAAATTAAGAAAAGAGGTACAAAAACAAATGTTACGAAGTAAGAAAATTCTAAGCTTGCTGCTCGCGCTTGCCCTGATATTGGGGCTGATGCCGATGACAGTACTAGCAGGAGACACATACGAGGGTGCAGATATTGCTGTGTACGACCTTGTATATCTCCATACCGATAACCCGGTGGATATGCCGGAGGATACATACGAGGACGCCGCTATTGCGTCGTTGAGTATACCAGATGCAACGGCGAGCAATGAAGAGCCGGGCAGCGGTACATGGGTGCCTAACACTGCACGAACCATCGTGCGCGGTCTCCTTATTGATATTTGGGGATACGGCGGTTTACTACATACACACAATGTATATGGTATTGTAATCCCGTCGACTTTGTTTGATTTAGTAGAGACAGATGGCTGGGAAGCTTGGTTTATGACGTATCGCGCTTGGGAACCGGCGGCGGCTTCTCCATTCAGTGCTACTGCAGCAGTTGCAGCAAGCGGCTTAGCATGGGACCATCCTGACCGTATTCAAGACTTAGATCAATTCTTTAGTTACTTTGAGGCTATTTTCAATCGTGCTGTACAACAATAGAGCCGAGCACTGAAATAATTGTACTTGGTTTTGTGCTCTTTGATTGGGATTGGAATGAAATAACACAAAGCCTCAGTGCACCGATGCGTAGAATTTTACAGGATGTACTATCACCTGCGGTCATCCCGATCCCCGGCCCTCCTGTCATTGCGGCAGAGCCTGTGGACATCTACGTTGATGCAACGAACCGAGAAGTAACGTTAGTGTTCAACATGACTGAAAATCCGGGCTTGGCACTTGGGTGGATAGATGTCACTTGGAACGCGAGCCAGTTAAGCAATGTAAATATTACAGGATCCCGTGACGCGTTACCGTTCCACAATGTGCAGACAATGGCAAGCGACCGCCTTAGAGTCAACTACTTCTCATTTACAGGCGACCACACAACCAATGGTGAATTGTTTACTGTTACAGCAACAGTTGCCGCCGGTGTGCCTGTAGGTCAGATTGAACTTGGTATTAGTGCATCTGTTGGCAATCAGCTTAACACCGAGACTTTTGTGCCTACGGTTTCACCGGGCATAATCAATGTCGTGTCCGACAACAACAACTTCATCTGGGGCGATGTGAATGGTGATGGGGATGTGGATTGGGATGACCTGTTTCTGTTAATCGCACACCTGAATGATCCGTCTGTTACGGTATTCCCGGGTGCGGATGTAAACGCGGATGGCACAGTGGATTGGGACGACCTATTCCTGCTGATTGCGCATCTCAATGATCCATCGATTCCCTTAGGCCCGCAAACACGGCCATAAAATCTTGAAAGGATAACGAATGTATAAAATGAAAACGCAAAATTGGAAAAAAGGATTAGGCATGCTTCTTGTCGTTGCCCTGCTGATCGGTCTGCTACCGATGAGCACTGTGGCCACAGCTGCTCCGACACCACTGGAAGCCACATTCAACTTTGTGGACAGTGACAGCAGCAGCCTACCTACAACCGATTTCTATGTAGAAATTGAGTTGACAAGAAACCTGACGGGTCTGGGTCAAATCGTAGTTGACTTGGGCTTTGATCCCACCGTAATGGTACCCGTGCTGAGCGCCGGGACAACGATTGCTACCCAGCCTGTTGCACCAATGGAAATGGTAGGGGTGGCCAGCTTCCCGAATATGGGCGTATTCCCCAATGGGGACGGAACACGCGTTACTGTGGCGGCAGGTGGCATCATGGGTGCTGCCGCCGGCCAACAGGTCACCGGAGAAGTGGAACTGGTACGCATACCTTTCTCGGGTAATATCGGTATCATTACTGCGACTGTGAATATGGTTCGAGTAAACAACGTGAAT
>Ga0123355_10011224_pt1 | contig 13792 bp, 9 predicted proteins | sample TergutEmb28metaG_3_FD_89872 | JGI IMG/M metagenome (GOLD analysis project Ga0123355, IMG submission 89872) | Embiratermes neotenicus P1 segment gut microbial communities from Petit-Saut dam, French Guiana - Emb289 P1 | ecosystem: Host-associated > Arthropoda: Insects > Digestive system > Gut ... | reverse complement strand
GTTGTCGATGGGGCGGGGGGGTCTGGGGGGGTGTGGGTGTGTTTGGGGAAAAAGAAAAACCTGGAGAAAGGGGAGGGCGCGGGCGAGGGGGGGGGGGGGGGACTGTCGCGCCAAAAAAACAAACAAACAAATATCCACCGTAACTCTCTTGAGCCAGTTGAACAGACCAATGGATTTCAGCAAATATTTTGTATGTATTTATACGCATTTATCACGCCCGTCTTATCCATCTGTTAACTTCTGGTTCGTACTTCTAAATATTCACCTTAGCAATTTGTTCTCAAACATCTTCTATCCAACGTCTTCATTTATAGTGTAACACCAAATTTCAGACCTACATAATGAAGAACTAGTTACTTCATGTAATGTTGACCAACAAAATGCATCTCTGTTAAATTTAATTTAATTTTTCACAATATTTTCTGCATGTAAATATTTCGAACCGGAGGGCTCAACTCCACGAACACAGTTGTAAGAAGTACGGTATAATATCCCATATGTCTACAGGTATGGTACACTCTGGTTCATCAAACCATGGTTTTGCAACAGTAGGAGAAGTCCTGTAGGTAGAAGAGCGTGTTAGGTACAGAATATGCTCTTCCATTTCGACTGTCTATATTATAAGATTGTATCACAATGCATGACACAAAGAACATAAAACTAGCTAATTAATTGAAAAATAGTCCTCCTTCAAAACTAATAATCCTTCAGATATTCGTAAAATTCTCCGAACTTAATGGACTTCGAAGGCTTATTTATATAAAACAATAAAACAATAAATAAATAAATAAATTTGGTCTTAGGATTTACAGTTTTACTTTTAGGTAAAGCAGAGGGTAATTCAGAGTATTGACTTTGCTTCTTCGACATTTTCTCAGCACAGTGTCACTGTATCGACTAATGTTTTAAAGCAATCACTTGCTGGTTAAATCATTTTTTGGGCACACTGGCCGCCAGACCTTTGGTCCGGAATGAATTGGGCTTATCAGAACAGTTCTGATACACACACTATGCACGCCGGTCAGGTAGCTCTGAACCCTACTAGTAAGACGGACCTATAGAGTGTACTTTTTCATCCGTCCTTTCCCACTCATACGGACAACTTTTTCCCCTCTTATTCTTCTTCTTTGTCTCTTTTCTTCGCTTATTGTCGTCATTTAGACTCGCCTCTTTAACTCAACTCTGAATCCTCCCTGGTGTCCACATCCCTATTTCCAACTCGGACCTGAAGAAGAGCAAAACCGTTTGCAAAGAACGTTATGAGTCGCGTCACATCTGGCGCCACGCACTTTCCGCTGTGAAGCAGCACCTCCAACCCGCCCGCTTCTTAGTCTTGGGGATTTTTATTTTATTTTCGTTTATTTTTATAGTGTCTTCCTCCTCATTCTAACTTCTCTTTCGTTACTTTTTTCTGTCCGTCCCCGTTTTCATCAGAACATATAGACGGTATCTGGAAGATCTTACGTGACCAATTCCGTCCCTTCAAAACACGGCTTCACGCAGACTATAGTAGAGTGTGCTCCGGAAATTTTCTGCTACCAGTAAACGTGGTTTAATTGTTTGCTCTTAATCTTACTTTAAACGCTACAGTTTCGGATCTGGGAGCAAACACTGTCTCTTTTCACCGAGATTATCTTGATTTTACTTGTGTTCCGATTTGAGATCCAGGTTAGTGTGATAAAGCAGAAAAATATTTCTCTCTTCTACACTTTCCGCATTATGTAATATATAGTCTTCCATCGTCTCTCTGATTTCGCACTATTTACTAGTGGAAATAACAGCACAGAAAAAAATCTTATGTGTATTTTACGTATCTTGTGAGATTTTGATTTCACAAACTTCATTATCATCATCACGTTCCTGAAGGGTTAGGCGTGTTTCCTGTTCCTTAATCCTCAAGATGAAGTTGATCCCTCCATCTCTTCCTCGGTCGTCCAATGATCCTTCGTCCTTTCGGTTTATATTGTAGTGTTTGTTTCGGTAGTTTGTTCGTGTCCATCCTCTGTACATGTTGTAGCGACTTTTATTTAAGGTACTTTTTTGTGAATTTTCATACGCTGGCATAAAATTCTTTCCACATCTTTATACCTTTCTTATACCCACTGTGTGTTAGAAAATCACCGTCTTCTTAGATGCCATGTCGCGTGGTTTTGTACAATACGTGTCTTCCAGGGCACAGGGTGTCGAATTCAGGAAAGCAATTTTGCAGCATGTCTTAGTTTTGCCACCCTAGAGCGTTTAAGGTTGGTGTTGTGATATTAAGTAATGGAAAACAAGATTTCAAGGTCATTTTGAATAGAGCTGAAAACAGTCTTTATTCAAGACTGATGAACAATAAAAAGACGACCTATACCCAAAACCGTAAACACGTTATGTGGGCAATACAGCATGCACACACGCAGTGACATCACCCAGACGAAATATCCAAGTTATTACAATTTACGTATTTAAACACTGCAGCGTCTGTAGTACTGATTGACTTCTCAGTGGTAGTTGTGGCTCTACGTGCTTTAAAATCAAGGCCAATATGTTTTAGTTGTAAAGAAAACAAAATAAAATTATAACAATTTCTACTTCCACATATAACTTTGACCCCCATGGTGCAACAGACCCTATTGCGCCAGGTTCTCCTCATTATCAAGGCTCCCCGTTCACACTCTTCAATACCATATTTTGTAGGACTCCTATGGATGAGTGATTAGCCCGATGCACAGAGCTATACCTGACAACACACAACAATTAAAAGCGAGAGACTTCCATGACCTCGACGAGTTTCGAACCCACAATCGCGGCAAGTCAGCGGCCGCAGATCTAAGCCTTAGACGGTGCGACCACTGGGATCGTCTTCCACTCACAACTGTCAGTATAATCTCTCTAATCATGAGCAGTAAAAATGTGTGATTCATTTTTAACAAAAGAGGGAAGCGTGGCATCAGATCTACCACATTTTTGCTTACCGTTCATTCAGAACCGACAATAATTGTATAGCTATTCTAAGCAGGGCCTAATTCGTTTAGTGCGATATTTGCCCGTTTATCGGGTTATCATACTCTACACGGAACGCAAATAAAAATATTGTTTTCTTAGGATAGCACCACCAGATGTCAACAACATACGACATTGGGATGCGTACTTTAGTTGACATTAGTGTGTCGACAATTGCCAGAAAATATTTACTTCTGCATCACATAAAGCACCTATTCCTGTAAGAGGCTGTATTCATACTACATAACGGGTGAAGTATTCAGTGTTTTACAAACTACACATACTCTAGTAGGGAAAATAATCTCAGATAAAATAATAATTAAAATAACAACCACGTTCTTGTCGAAAAAAGTTCTTCTAGGCAATTGTAGTAATGTCTATTTTAACACGCTTTCTTTCCAGACATTTAGATGATCGCGTCATTTACATTTAGTGGAATCAAGTACTTACGTATGTACTGTAAAATATGTATAAATCATTCTTCAGGTTTAAAATAGATTAGTGGTGTACCTTTCGATAAATTCCATTTTTAGATAAGAATTCCGCCGGTGAGGGTTCAGCTGGCGACACTTGTAGAGTACATTACAGTGATAGTTGAAGAATAAGAGACCAACTTGATGTCACAATTTATTAAGTTTTATTTCACTTCTTCTATGTTCAACATATTTCGGACATTAATATAGCCATCATCAGGAGCCTGCGACTTTTTTATTGTATCACCACTTTGGTTATGTGTTCTTGTTTCGATGTGTGTTCGCGTTTCGGTGTGGCTGGTTGGGGTGGTATCCGTGTGACAGGCTGAAGCCTACCACACGGATACCACGCTGTTCACTTTTACATGTTCATTATATTTTTAGACAGGTTTTCAGGTGGAATATATTTCGACTTCTGACAGACTATTATAAATGTAATACTTCCGAATTGCAGTTACCAATAGGTTTTAAATTGCAAAATGTTCACCTACTTTCTGCCTTCCACTTATTAGTTCTGCTGCCTAATTCTACGTGGCTACGAAACATTTGACCTGCATTTTCACAAGCATCATTGAACGTGTGTTCCACCTGAACAGATACAAACTTACTTTCATGTACTTCAAAGAAAGGAGATAGGAGAAGCAACATTAAGAAAGTTCTGAAAACTTTGGGGACTTTTTAAAGAAGTCTGCCACATGTTTGCCTACTTTGTTATGCATTTTTTTGTCGCATAAGTCAACGAAAATATTGTGAATCAAAAGAAAGTAAAAGAAGGAACAGAGATAGAGGAAGTAGATAGCTACTATATAGCAGTACAACCTAGAAGCTAAACTTCAGACCTTGTTAATTAATTTTATACTAATTACCCTCCACTCTTTGCTCCCCAACCCCCCTCTTCGTTGCATTTCTTTCTGAAGTGTGGCAACTTGGACCTGGCGTGTATCTAGTAGGCTACAGAATGTTGCAGTTAGTGTAGAAAATGGGGTTGCACAAGAAGATAATTGCGAGAAATTTCTGTTTAATTACAGTGACTCCGTAAGTGAACCGAGCTACGCGAATAAAAAATGCAGCAACTTTCATGGCGGGAAGAGTATAGGTGTATATGTATATAGCCTATTATTAAGATAAAAAAATTGTATTGCAAACCAGTGTCATGCCACATGTGCTTACGTGCTGGCCGGTCATCGCAGAGTTCCGGGTTCAGTCTCAGGTTAGTCCATATGGGATCTGTGGTGTGCGTACTGGCAGTGGACGAGGTTTCCTTCAAGCACTTCCGTTGTCTGTTGTCAGTAATCTTCTACCAACACTCCACTACTATTTATTTATTTATTTACCTACTTATGCATTCATTCATCTACCATCGAAGCTATATAAGACAATATAAACTATATGGACGACCTTCAGAAACCGCCGCACTTGAAAAGGCAACTTATGCAACGGTCATGTATTAATAAAATATTTCTCCCTTATTCAGTGTTTTCTCATTTTTTGTCATTTAACTGCAGTAAGTTAGTTTCAGTTAGATATTTGCGTATATTCTTCAGAAAATCGTTTAAAACCGTCATCGTGTTGTGTATGTAAACTAATTGAATATTATTTTTGAAAAACAACTTACGCAAGCCGCACCAGTAGTGTAGGTGGTCCACGTTGTGCCCAATCGATATACATCCTCAACAATTACTAATGTTTTTAATTATCCCCTTTAGAATATATAATATTATTCTGCCCTGAAGTCTCTCTTGTACACTCAGTAGTGAACAGTATTTTGAAATCATTTACTACTACAAACGGAAATTTCTCTTTCCCAGTATACTGAAAGTATACATTTACCTCGGAACCTACTGATGAGTGACCAAACAGCCACAGCCGCGGCGCGGTCGCGTTTCCTAGTTTATAAAGGCAACACTCGCCAACGGTTTTCAGAATAGGATATATTTAGTGACTTTTTCGAAAAAAGCAAATGCTTATTTAAACATGTGATCAGAATTCAGAAGAAAATACATAAGTAACTGTAAGAGTTAATTTACTTTATTCTGCCTTTGTAAAAGCGTTGATTTGTTCTCTTAATGTAATCGCACATTAAAACATAACTCTGAAGCGAGTATTGACTTAATCCTCCTGTAGTGTTTGTAGTAAGACTGAACATTGAAATCTTAATTTTAAAGGCCAGTTTTTAACACCCCCCCCCCCCACTAATAATAAAAACTCTGCATTCTCTCATACAGGAAAGGGGCATTATGTACCTATACATAAATAGCCAGATGCTATATACGTCGCACAAAGCATATCCATAGCCAGGCTCATTCTGAACAGTATACGACTGACACAATACACAAGGTAAGCACAACTCACTTTTCATCTCACATAGCCTAATTATTTGTGCAATAATTAATTCTTACTCCATTGCTTTGATGATCTATTAAATAAATATATTTGTTTACAGACATGCTGCCACAGCACCAACTGAACATAACGATGTAAATCACTGAGTGTTTTTAAACTATAACTTTATCAAGAAACAATATATGCTCCCTGAGGATGATCGTACGATCGAAATATGTAGGAGCGTTTTCAGTGTTTTAATGTGAATTTTAGATCATAAAATGAATATATGTGCATTTGTTGGTGTAGTAATTAAATAAACTACAGAATGCACGGTGCAACGATAAAGATAGCCAGACCAGCTTTATAATGTTTAGGGAATGTGTTTGCTGAAGGTAAGATCATAATTATTACGTAATTTGGATGAACGCCGGTCTTCATAAAGTAGGTTTCCAAGCACAGAATTCTACAAAATTCAAAATTCAACCCAAATAATCAACTTAGTTTCTGTGCTGTATACCCAAACATCCCATTTCTCTTTAGCTTGTACTCTTCGCTTTCCCAACGCTCCACATTACCACCAGCCTACCTTTACCGGAAGAATGAGCGGACACTGAATTTTTACATGCAAAGCACTAACTTTTCTGTTTCTCCCTACAATAAATTTAGTGTCTCTAAATACAATTCTACTGCTCTACTTCTCCTATGTGCGAGTCAGTCTTTGAAAAACTGTAATAATGATTGCCACTTTCGAGTCAAATAATACGCTAGCAGGAAGCTATGAAATTTTTACTTATTTCAGTGCTACAAATCTTTGTGGAATCATTTAGGGATACGGAATTAATGAAAGGCTGTTAGATACTGAGATTTTGTTCAACCACATTTACTAACTGAACTGAGCAAGAAAAAAATTATTCAGATTGTGATAAAACTTCCCTGTCAAGATCAAACACTAAACTGCCGTATAAAGAATATATCACTCATTTGCGACAAGAGTGTCACAACTCAAAATTTGTCACTTCTGCGTTATTGGTACAGAAAGAAACGTTGCAGATGCACTTTTAACAGGTATAGTGTCATAACGTAGTTTGCAAAACTCGCTGCTGGAGAGCAGTTGTGTCGTCATTTCATTCATAGAAAATTACATTATTTCAAAACCTTTAAACATTTCTCATGCAAAATCACAAATTTTGAGTTGTGACACCCCTGTCGCAAATGAGTGATATTTAGACCTACGCTAAACCTCTCTTAACTAATAATTATGAAATTCTATGCACTGAACATCTCGTGTATTTACGCTTAAATTCGTGTTATGTTTGAGGCTGTGACCACTCAAGTGAAGTACTCTTAATGCAGCTCGAACTTAACATTCGGCAACGCGACAGGCATTAGGGCTATACGTCACGAATATGAAGACGATGTGCGAAATGAAAGGACTGGACGATGTGACACACAGAGCGACAATGAAACGGAAATTTTAGCAGAAACGATAGTGACCTTCTAATGCAAGAACTACAAATTAAAACATTTCTCATTTTTGTCTATTTTCTCCGGTAACTTCCGAACACGATAACCGGGTATTAAGTACGCCATTAAACTAAGAGTTACCCTCGGAGCAGTCAGAAATGAACGCATACTCGGCAGATGAAATGTATATATCTAATGCTGAACTCTCATTACATGGAAAGCATTTCACATAAAGCGAGGAATAATCAGGCAAACATGAAACATTTCAATTTGAAAGTAAACAGGGCAAAGTGAATAGTCTGGTAACTGAAAGCTTAATTAGAAACAACCAATCAGAGGGCACACTAGCTGATGTAATACAGTATTTATGTGATGTCCACATCTTACAGATTATTATTAAGCTGATCTCGTGCTGTCTAAAACGTAAGTCTGCGACCGCTCGCTTGCTGGGATTGCGGGTTTGAATCTCGCCGGGGGCATGAATGTCCGTCTGTTGTGAGTGTTGTGTATTGTCAAGTAGAGGTCTCTCCGACGGGCCGATAACCTCATTCAAAGGGGTCCTACCGAGGGTTTGTGAGTGTGTGTGATTGAGAGTGATCAGGTGTAAAAGTGTCCTTCTACACTTAAAATCAGTAGGCAGGAGAGGTCAAACTAAGGAAGATAGATTATAATAATGCGTCAAACAATGAAGGGATTAATTACACAACAAGATGCAAGCTACCTGTTCATCGGTTCGGAAGCCATAGCTTACTGCAACTAGTATAAGGTACTTGAAATATATTTCATAACTTTTTGTGAGAGACCAGAACTAGAACTTTCCATGACGTTAGCTAAACAAAAGTATTAGCTCACTTCAGAGCGTAAAAGATCCCGTCTACGTCACGAGTCCCTCCTTGTAGCTTCAATGTAAACTATTCGATGATCGAGATATTGCAGTTTATAAGAAAGTAACGTGAATTAGCGTAACTATAACAGACTGTTACTGAACTGCATATTTATTAACTTCAGTTTTAATTCGTATGTTTACTTCAAGGTAAAGTTGAAGAGTGTATGGGGTACGGGGGCCGGTCTCAGTGGCCGCGCGGTCTAAGGCGGTCGGTCGCCTGCTGAGATTGTGGTTTCGAATCCCACCGGGGGTATCGCTGTCTGTCTGTTGTGAGTGTTGTGTGTTACTAGGTGGAGGTCTCTGCGAGGGGCTGATCACTCGTCCGGAGGAGTTTTACTGACTGTGGTGCGTCGTTGTATGTGATCTAGAAATCTCGTGGATGAAGAGGCCCTGGCACACTAGGGGGCTGTTGCGCCAAAATAAAAAAAAAAATGGGTTACGGGGTGTGAAACTAACCAATCACTTCCATCTGCTGCCAAGGTTAAGAATGAATGGAACCATAATTTTATTCCCCTGTACGCCTTAAGCGAGCGCATAGTACAGCATTTTTATCTAATTACCAGGGTTGAGAAGATGCTACAAACAAAACGAACCGTCTGTCCCTTTATTTCTATCATCACGTTCGTTTCACTGTGTATCGAAACAAGGGTATAAAAGAATTTCTTGGTTCTGCATTCGTTCCACACACAGCGGAGAACTTCGCTCCACGGAGCACAGTAATTCGTGAGAAGTGAGTAGTTTCTAATTTACGGTAAAAATTCATTACTTTTTTTTTTTGAAAAGAAATGTTATGTAACGTGATTCAAGTACTTGCAGAAGTCCGGTATAACGTTTAACAAGAACACTTCTGAAATTCTAACTTCAAATTTACATGTTACTTTCCTTTTGCCGAAATTTCCAATTTCAAGGATACGAGACAAAAATAAATAAGAACACTTTTGAGAAATGGTGATAAATCGACAATCAGCCCCTCACCTGATGCACTACGACCTTATACTGGCCGCTGCCCGTTACACACATACTTATTTGTATTTACCAATCACAACAAAACGCAATCTCCAATTTGAACGAAGTCATCCCGTTGTGTATTGATTCTATATATTCTCTTTATTATATATATATATATATATTTCAGTCAACACAGTTATATAATAAAAGCATAGATTAAAGCGACATGTTTGGACTTAAAAACTCACCGTCAGGCTAAGCTAACAACCATGAAGTTCTTTACAATATGGTTGTGCGCATTTGGGATCCCATATTGTAAAGAACTTCATGGTTCTTAGCTTAGCCTGACGTTGACTTTTTAAGTCCAAACATGTCGCTTTAACCTATGCTTTTATTATATAGTTGTGCTCACTGAAATATATGTAATAAAGTAAATATACGCTATCTTCGAACTTAATTCCGAGAAAGCAATACGTTTTTGTGACAAACAGCAAATTTAATACGGGAAATTCCACAGACGTTTAAGAAACTGCTGCTGTAATGACGCTAAACCAAATTTTATAACGTTAAATGTGTGACTGTTAGTCAGGAGTGAGGAATGGCGCAATCCTATTGAGCTTCATGTTGCAGTATTTTGTACTAAGCACATGCATATTCTCAGTTTCTCCAGTGTGTCTCACTCCGAGGTTAAACTAGGTGCATCAGAAGTAAAATCTGGGTGTGATGAAAAGTAATGCTTGGTTATAGGACTGGCGCAAATGTTTTCCAAATTTATCATCCCACATGTCTCTTGAGCCACTTTAATAGCAGATATGAAGCGATAAGTTCTAGAGAACATAAATATGTACAATTACGGATCTGAGTTTATAATATGAGTAGTACATTGGCCTACGCAGACCATAGGTGTGAAACACACGACCTACAGGCCGTATTTGAGTACTAAGATTAAAACTACAGATACATACAGCACTCCGCCAAGTTAATATAACAGGTTATTGATAAACACACTTTTTACCGAACGTACTTTACAGAAAGCTCTCCAATTAGAATGTAAGTAAATTCTAAAAGGTTTTTTTCGCAGTTGCAAATGTGGGAACTATTTATCGTAACTTCATTAACGCAACCAGTGTTTTCGAAGTTAAAACTCTGTATGAGAAAGCTGAGTGGTTACAACACTGTACAACAGTTGAATGCGTGTCTTAACCTCTTAAAAATAACAAAAGTTGTTCACGTATTGGTGTAAATTATTTAACAGTAATGTTATTTTCACATAATGTATCGTTCTGTCGCTTATCTGCATTAATATATATATTTTCACGACGATTCATACGAACGACAAGTTTGGGCTCCATCTTTTACAGAACATGGACTGGTCATGTCGCAAAACAAAATTCAATGAGAAGGGTACTTGGACCTAGGAAGAGGAAGTAGACCTGCCCGTCTCAGGCGGTGAAATATGGCGAGTACTCGTGTGCCTCTTGACCGCTACGGTAGCCAAGAAGACCTCTAGGGAACTAAGAAACATTGGCGTAAGAGGCTGTAATCTGGGCCACTAGGCTGCGGTTTGTGCGGAGGATTTTAAATCCAAGCACATGAAAGCAAATTGTTCTCATATGACCCAAAGCTATGCCCGAACGTATCAAATAGCCGTGAAGGGATGGAAGTTTTACGTGTTTCATTGCAGATCGAGAAATATGTTGGAAGATGGAAACCAAGGAAAATATGTCCTAACAAGTTCTGATTTTCGGAATGGGTAAAATGGCTTCATTCTTGTAAAGTAGAAGGAAGAAGAGACAAGAAAATAAGATGATAAAACTACAAAATGCAAATCTGCATAATTTTGTTCTTTGTTTTACGTCGTTAGAACATTAAATCAAGATGAAATACAGAGGCTAGTAAGAGGATATGGGGAAGTGAGAATTCATAAAGGCTTTGAGCAGAAACGCCTAAAGAAAACAATGTGCATTATGGGGTGTTGTTATGCACCTTTCATCGTGTTGTTTCCCGCAGCATGCATGCGAGTGTCCTTTACGGACTAGAATGTCAATGAAGGAATTAATACAGAGGTTATCTGTGGCAGCTGTAGGTAGAGATAGACCTTGTCATGTTTCCCGTTTAATTTTAACGACCATTAGGCAGTTCAGTTCAAAATATAACCCTTTCAGGACTAAAATTATCCTGCATTACGCATAAACACTTATACACTTATATCCTACCTCACACAGAAAAAAGTGTGCATCATTTAGAAACACCAATCAGTAAGGGGTGTACAGGAAAATGAGGGCTGTAAACATAAGAAACAAATTAAGTACAGCACGTAGGGAAAATGCAGAGTTTCAGTGATAAAACTAGCTGTACATAAACCACTGCTAAGATATGAGGGGTGCAAGTGATAGTGTCCGTAATTCTGTTGCAAAGTTAAAAAATGTTAATACGATTATATACCGTACCTTACTCACGAACTTGTATTATACATTCAAGAGTTACATGCTGTTTTATTTATTGATAAAAGAATAGAGGTAAACCTAAGGACTACAACATGTACAAATCACTACAACATGTACAAATCAATGAGATTATATGTTAAATATTGTGAAAGATATAAAAATTTTATTTTTCCCGCTGCAAGGTAATCAAAAAATGAAATAAACTTCAAGGAAAATAGGTAGGAATATAAAATTGTAACTTGTGGGTACGAAAAAGAAACACAAGCAAACAGCAACTCGGTCACGTGAAGGAAGAAGTCATTCAGTGCACTGAATAGCCACCATAAGGAACACAGTACACAAGTGGGGTCACAAATTCTATTTACTTAAGTCAAAACTCAAAGAAGGCAGAAGCATTACCAAACAAGAATGTGCTCTACGTAAATGGAAACTTCCAAATTCGTAACCGAATAATCTTAATTTACTGAATCAGTTATTTGAGGTTAAGACTCCACAAGATACAAATCACTTTAATGTTAATTAGAAGAAGGCAAGAAATGGAATTTTCTTAAGGAAGTTTTTGTAACTCATTGAATGTATTTTGTGAAGAATAATTTAATAAGGAACAAGACTTATTTACATAAAATACATTTGTACATTTCAGTCGGTTATATAGCAGTCGATGCTTAAAGGGAACTGTCCGCTTTGTAATACAGTCTGCCTTATCCTGTCATCTGTGTGGGCTAACCGTCTCTGTTCCTCCCAACTTGTGTACAGATACACGTACATAACGAGGAGCTGAACGCATCAAGCATAATGGACTAGTTCTAGAATATAACAACAGTGGTGAAATTCTATAAATTGCACCTGCCTTTTCAGTAACCAATTACACCTGGACACAACACCAACGGCATCAAATTACACCTGCTTTTGTTCCAACTTAACCAACCATTTCTTGTAGACAGACATAAAGGGAGAGAAAAGGAAACAGTTTGTCAGACAACAGTTTAGATCTAATATGAATTAGGATAAGATTACAGAAAATACAAAGTAACGAAAATTTGATGTTTGTGTGACCGTGCATCATTGATACAATAATAAAAACAGCCAACTAGATGCACCAATAATAATTTAGTTAATAATTTCAATCAGTTCAATATTTTTCGGGCGATAATTTCGCCCATCGTCAGGAACACTAGACTGTGTTTACAACTAGTGGTATAAAGCACAGACGATGCTGCCTGATGGTGACCAGGATGAGGTGGAACTGTGGAACAGTTCTACCACATCCTGTGTACTGTTCGCTGTGTTGAGTGCGACGCACTCAACACAGCGAACAGTACACACACCATACCTAACACATGCTGGCACTCCATGCACTCAACACAGCGCACAGTACACACACCGTACCTATGACATACTGCCACCCCATGCACTCAACACAGCCCACAGTACACACACCACACACCATACCTATGACATGCTGCCACACCATGCACTCAACACAGCGCACAGTACACACACCACACCTATGACATGCTGCCACCCCATGCACTCGACACAGCGCACAGTACACACACCGTACCTATGACATGCTGCCACCCCATGCACTCAACACAGCGCACAGTACACACACCACACACCATACCTATGACATGCTGCCACACCATGTACTCCACACAGCGCACAGTACACACACCGTACCTATGACATGCTGCCACACCATGCACTCAACACAGCGCACAGTACACACACCACACACCATACCTATGACATGCTGCCACACCATGTACTCCACACAGCGCACAGTACACACACCATACCTATGACATGCTGCCACCCCATGCACTCGACACAGCGAACAGTACACACACCAAACCTATGACATGCTGCCACACCATGCACTCAACACAGCGCACAGTACACACACCACACACCATACCTATGACATGCTGCCACCCCATACACTCGACACAGCGCACAGTACACACACCATACCTATGGCATGCTGCCACCCCATGCACTCAACACAGCGCACAGTACACACACCACACACCATACCTATGATATGCTGCCACACCATGCACTCAACACAGCGCACAGTACACACACCACACACCATACCTATGACATGCTGCCACACCATGCACTCAACACAGCGAACAGTACACACACCATACCTATGACATGCTGCCACCCCATGCACTCAACACAGCGCACAGTACACACACAATACCTATGACATGCTGCCACCCCATGCACTCAACATAGCGAACAGTACACAC
>Ga0123355_10011223_pt1 | contig 13792 bp, 7 predicted proteins | sample TergutEmb28metaG_3_FD_89872 | JGI IMG/M metagenome (GOLD analysis project Ga0123355, IMG submission 89872) | Embiratermes neotenicus P1 segment gut microbial communities from Petit-Saut dam, French Guiana - Emb289 P1 | ecosystem: Host-associated > Arthropoda: Insects > Digestive system > Gut ... | reverse complement strand
CAGCCCCCCTCCCCTTTTTTGCAACACCCCCCCAACCCCTGGGCTCCCCCCCCCCCCCCCCCCCTCCAAAAGGAGATTTACGTAAAGACTTTAGATTTACTGAATGGGTGAACGCTTCTTGGGTTGAGAGCAGTGTAAGATAAAATTTGTTGAGAAAAATCAAAACACACATTCCATATCAAACACATGCCCGTAAATTGTGCCGTCTGTGACATAATTACAAGAAATACGACACAACCAGACCACAGACGATGTAACATAATATGTCTGAATTACGATGTCATCTGCATTCCACGCAAGAAAGACTTGTTGCTTTACAGTTGATTAAATCAGGATACAACCCCCCGACACCGTCAGAATACTACATCATTCGTACATATCCTCCCTCACTCTTCATTTAAAGGCATGTCGTAGGTTACGTAGGTTGTATAATATAGTAAATCACTATCCGAATGTGGACGGACAAGATAGGAACCGACTGCGCCAGATTTTAAGGAACTGTCGATGACAGCCATTAAAATCGTAAAAGAATGTCACCTAGTCACGACAGCCATCGTTGAAAGCCCGAGTTCTTCTGAATATACAACACTTGCACTGCTCCTCTCAAAAAAAAAAAAGTTCAGCTATTCCAGAGCTGAGTTCCTGCACGATTGCTCCACTTCCGTTACTATTTTCTTACGCACTTTCAATAGCTCAGATTACATACAGTTTAGTAACAATGACTCTGACAAATGACATCACGTTGTGTTGTGAAACGATTAACGGCTGACCACCATCAAATACAACCATACTTATTATGTCATAGAATGTTGTTTCCAATGAGTTACATGTTTCGACCCAAAAGTACCATCATGTTTCGTATAAAAAGAAAAAGGAAGTACAAATACAAATGTTACATCTAGAATCGAACGCTAATGCAGTCTGAAGCAACCCTTTCAGTAAGCATAAGTTGTAAGAACAGTTTTAACAGAAGTGAGCGGATAGTGACTGTTGATACAGTTCACGGCAGAGTCAAAACAATAAATAAATAAATAAATAAACATATACATTTCGCATGACACGCTGTATTATAGATCCGGGTTATCATGTTTTCTAAGAATGATCATGCAGAGGGAAAAGTCAGTCACCTCATGTGTTTCTCTCTTTAGTTTCAGGCACAGAATCCGCATGCAGTAGCTCGACAAAATGGCGTTTCTACGGTTTTGCGGAACGTCACGACTTACATTTTAGCGCTTCCTCGAAGCAGGTGTATCGCACGCTCTATGCTGTGTATGTTTTGTCACTTGTTTCTATCAGTCACCTCAATACAACTTCACGTTAAGGGGATATGAATTAATAACGAAACGGAATAAAGAGAACACGTGTCTACATTTTGTAACTAAAGTGCAGTACAAACGCCCCATCAGACGGTCTATGATTTGTCCGTCCAGATGTCTGTCAACACGACATGTGCTGCCACCCCACAGCAAAACGGAAAAGTTTACTTAGTTCTTTGTCTACCGGTACAGCAAAAAGTGCAGAACGACGAATCAGCAACAGGTTAAACTGTTCCAGTGCAGGCCATGCAGGCATGTAGGGAGACGAAGGTAGGGATCATTCTTGGTTGTACGCACGAAGTGTTAAAGAAAAGCTCATTCATGCTTTCTTCCCGCTTGGGGGTTGGATTCAGCGCAGACGTAGGCGCTGTAGGGGTTATAGCATGGGTTTTGTTGCGACGGTCGCTATGTGCGATGTACTGTTAAGAACTAGGCCAAACCGAAGAAAGAAAGTTTGGGTGTACATCCATTTATAACGCAAAGATTGCTGAAAGGCCAATTTTACAAATTTTATGCAGAGGTGCATATGGATCCAAAAATGTCCGTCGGATATTTTTGAATGAGCAGCAACGGATTAGAGGTTGTTACACTATTGACGATACACCCGATCAGATGTTTGTCTTATACTCTATAAGTTAATCTGATGAAGTATTAACAAATCACCCCATTCTTTTAGAATTTACCCGCGTTTTATAGAATGCAAAAGTTGGGTACTGTATTCATAGCAATGAAACAATGGTCCCTCACTGGACAGAACCAGATTAATCCAATCCACAATCTCTTAACCCATTTTTTCAAGATGTATTTTAATATTATCCTCCCACTGACACCTCAAGTCTTTTACACTGTTTCATTCCTCCAGGTTTCCCAACCAAAACCCTGTACACATTTCTGTTCTACCCATGCATGCCACATGCCCTGGCCATTTCATCTTTCTTCTGAGATCATCCTGACATTATTTCCCAAACAAATTTTAACTTTAATCTACATGGCAAAAGTGTTTTGTAGTACAATAGAATCATACATCTAAAAGCAATAAGGTTTAAAACATTTTAACCTTTCTATTCAAAAAAGATCAGAGCTTGTAACTTCTTGACAAGCAACTTAAGCCAGTTTCAGGGAGTGAAAGATTTGGTCATTCAGCCTCTGACTATCTTAGCTTCATAAAGGAGACATGAAGTATATAGAGAAATCAGAGCCCAGATAGGTGACTTGCCAATCCCAAACAAAATTAAACAACAGACTGCATATAAACATGAAGGACTGTGCAACAGTGAACTGTATGGGCACAATGCAACACTGAAGAAATCAAATCAGTTCTTAGGCCCACTCACAAGGTAACAGTACAAGCATACAGCCTATAACAAGAATAAAACTACTCACCTGCAGTGACATTTACCCAGCATTCATCAGAATTTTAGCCTGCAGAATGGTCCAAATTTGCTGCATTTCAGCCATCAGCAGTCTCTTCCAATAAACTGTCATATGAATATCAGCACAGTCAATTGTCATACACTACATTTAGGGAACTTCTGCTGCTCTTCTGAAATTCTCTTACTACTGAAAATGGAAGGAGTCCCTTTGTTACTGACCAGAATCCACAGATAACTGATTCAAACAATATATATTTATATGTGTATTTGCATTTAAAATGTTTATTGCACATACTTAACCAGTAACTCTCCACATTTTGCCCCTTCTTACATTATAAAAGATGATCATGTTTAAAATATTTCTGATGTCAAGAATGTGATCGGGGTTGTGATAATGTATAGTCTTGGAGGAGGATAGCAATGTTGCAGAGGAATACATTGCCTCCATCTTCATGGTCAAAGTCACCTGGTATCTACCTCCATGACTATATGGTATCCACCCATAAGACCTTACCACTCACCACCATGAGCACCCACATCTAAGTATAACTTCCATGTATCTGAACATACTGACCACAACATCCAGCCTCTATTTCACACATTATCATCATTTTCTTTGAGGTATGTCCTTTTAATTATAAATTGCAAGATGTAGATTTATTCTAGACTTGCCTAATTAACATACAGCCAGGTCTCATTTTACACCTGAAAAACATCATGCATGTTTGGACACAAAATTGCCACTTTAAACAGTGTATTTCCTGGGGATTAGGGGTTTGACCTTATTCTATGTAGTGTAAGACTATAACATTAGTGGACATAGAGACCCGTACAATACATTTGTACAGTATATACAGTATATATACACAGTATACATAATTTCCATACAATATATATGTTTATTTCTAATGCAATAAAAATGTAAGAGAATCACATCCATAGTTTTTGGTATGGTTCATTCCAATAGGACTGTGGTAGTCTTGCAACACAAGAACTTTGATTCATTTCTGAGAATTTTCTGTAATTCTATCAGCATTGTCACAAACTGTATATACACTGCTATGAGCAAATCTAACATTATGCCATGTGTCAACAATTCGTTCACCTTTTTCAGTTGGCTTATTACATCTAATTTCTCTTCCAACACCAATAATTTTCGCTGATTTTTCCCCCGGCAAGCACTAGGTGGTGTAGATACACATTTCTCACTCATTTTGGTAACAAAAGCCAATGCTATTGAAGGGAACTACATGAGCCACATGATTGTATCAATCCATACATGTGACTGATGGCATGACAGTGGAGTCACTTCCTGCTAGCCTCTAACACAAGACAAGAGTGGCCATACTGTGGAGGCCATATTGCCTTAAACCAAAAATTATCACATAAATTCAAAAAGTGGTGTAAATTTTCAAGTCATGTTAAAATGAAATCACACAAAAAGAAATCGCATAAAATGAGACCTGCCTGTATTTATGTGAATAAAGCTGAGAATTTTTATTCCTATTGCATCATCTGAAAATAGAAATATTGCCTTCTAATTGCACACAGTTGAACATGTTCTGTGTAGGTCTCTTCCTGAAAACTAAAGACTGTGAAGTGGTCATATTACAAGTATATGCAAGTAAACATAGTACACCCCACTGGCATATAACTTTACTGTTATTAATAGTCATAAATTTCCAAACCACATTAACTTTACAGAAAAGATGAACTTGTAAACAAAGTGAGTTGTCATTCCAGCTGTAGTAACTCTGAGTTTTGTTTTAAAAATGTCACATCACAAACGGTGTATCTTCGCTCTCAGCAGGTATTTATGTCAAGCAGATCTTCCCTAGTCATCATATTTCTCAGAAAGATAGCATTAACCCCTGTAGTGCCACATTTCATTACATCAGTGACAAAAACAACTGCATAAAGTGCCAGCATTATTTAACTGATAGGATATACCAGTATCCTTTCATGAAAACTGTTGTACCAGCATCACATAGTATGAACTGCAGATGCAGCAACATTTTACCTTGCTACTGGCTAACAATGACACTGTAGCATGTAGGAGCTTGGTGGATTGGCACCAACAGTGTTTAGAGTCATTGAAAATAGGGCCTTGGTTAGCTGACACTGAAAATCTGGGGTGACATCATCCCACTGTGTATTTCTCAATAATTATTATGCTAATTATCCAACCAAACACAACATATGGATCCAGCACAACTGCACTTTATTATACATTGCAGTGTGTTTCCACTGTTTCTGATGATGGCTAATCTGGACAGCCGAAACACATTGCACACTACTGTACTAGATCTACATGTTGTGTTGGGTCAGATAATAAGCATTTTATTGACACTGAAAATGTTTAATCTACTTGCAAGAGGGTCTTGGCAGACTGGCATGAAAGTGTTGAAAACAGTAATTTAAAACATAATTTTTCACAAGATATTTCCTTCCTCCTCCCCCTCCCCCCTTAAATATGACAGGGCTTCTTGCTTGCAATATCTTATGTTAAGTTGAATGATTTAGCTACCCAAAAGCACAGTGCTAGCTAAACATACCACCTGCTGTAAGATCACAAAACCCTGCATTTTGCCATTCACTCTATGTATGTGTGTCACATTATTATCATAATACATACCAGTTATTTCCCTAAACATTAACTGGACTGGACTGTGTTCTCTGTGAGGTACTAAATGAATTTATATACATAATTTAGATAAACAGTGGCCTTCAAAGGGTTAAGGAAGATGCAATATCACCAGTCCCATAACAACAAAAGACTTAAGCGTATGTTACATTAAAACATGATCTTCACATGTGTATCTATGACCACTAAATCTGTCTTTAACAATGCAATTCTGGAAAGTGAAGTCACATAAACATTGTCAAAATCAAGAGTTCATACATAGACTTATGAAGGTTAAACTTCACAGTCTTATTCCAGAAAAAAATTAACAAGGTAATGTTCTCCAACTCGCAAGCCAAGTTTCTGGATTGGTGTGTGGTGAGTATCACTGGAATAGCATGCTGAATTTTTGTGCCAATGACATTTAAACATCAATTTTACATTTTTCATTCTATGCATTATCGACAACTAATTCATGAAACTAAACCAACAAAATGCACAATGTGTACTATAAATATCTTAGGAAAAATTTTGTGCATTTTTTTTGGTCTACACTGAAGCTAGCTTGTGTTGAATGTGCTTTTTGACTGCTGTAGCCCACTGAAATGGCATACCTCAAGAAACAAAGAACTTCCATTGTGCCGTAACTGTGATAAACCAGTTTCCGAGATTGATGAAAGGTTTAAAAAGCCTTCTATGATTATGCCATGAGTATAACAAAAACCTCTAAATGATTTTTTATGCTATTCATACCATGCATATTCTTACATTCACAACCAACAAATGCACCCAATAAAACATAATAAAATACACATCATTAAATAAAATTCCCTGAAAATATCAAACTCCTACATGTTGTGGCATCAAAGTACCATCCGCAGGTATGTAGTGACTGCAGCGATATAGAGAATCTCTGAAACATATTCATGATTCAAAAGTGGCCAAACTTCTTCTGATTCTGGAAGTTCAGGTTACCCACTGTCATGTGAGATTGCCAAAAAGGAGGAAAGAGTTCATCAACTGATTCATAAGGACCAGATGGCATACAAGTAATGACGTTGGTAACATTCTAGGCCTTTCATACAGCACATAATATTGCATTTTTGTTGAACATTTAAGCATGAGACAGATTACTGCAAAATTTGTGTCTCGTCTGCTGAGTGATGGACAGAAGCAAAACTGACTGTGTGCCAGGACCTGCACGGTCAAACCAAAAAGACAAAGACATCCTGTAAGATCCTAACATGAATTTGTTGCCTAAAGATGAGAAAAACCTTAAAGGTACAAAGATATGAGTTTATCACAGAGATTCCAGCCGGACTGCAGGTGAGACTGAATAGCATCATCACACAGCAGTTCCACAGATGATCCCAGCAGTTAAAAGAGGGTCGAGGCCCAGGGTTTAAACTTTGAAGAGGTCTACTTTTAAAGGGGACATTACTGGCCTGTAACTAAATTAATCCTCAAAGTATTACAGTGCCCAGTCCAGAAACTTTTGGCTTGCATCTTTGACATATTGAAACATCGTTCCATCATTTTTTTACTAATGAATCTCCTCTGACTTGAATGATAACTGGTAAAAATATGTGAACAATCACACTAATTTATAAAAAAAATATGAGGGCAGAAACATCAGTGAGGCAGAATCTGCTAATATTTATAAAATAAGCCACTGCCATATTCCTCACACTTGATTTAATTTATATAGTTAACCTTCAGGATTCTCATAACAGAAGGGTATTTTGGAGTACAGATGTGGGCTACTGAGATGCCCTAGTATTTCAGTACAGACCAGTTTACTGCTAGAAGTATGCTGAACTTGCCACTTCAGTTTTCTGTGCTGTGCATTTCAGTGCTGATGTAACAATACACTCATCAGATCAGTACTCCTATGTGGATCTTCAGAGTCACCAAGTTTTAACACTAGACTGATTACACATCATGTTACCAATTTTCCCTTTCCCTAACATTATCAAAGCATCAAGGTCAGGGAAAAATGCTGAGGAAGTCTCATGGGGAAGGGAAAGTAAAGAGAGAATGTGCACCAGCCTCGTTTTACTCAAAATTGCTACACATAATTATAATAATACTCTTCTATGTGACTACGGTACTTACACTGTTAGTCTAGGTCTACTCCACCAACAAAATGGGACGAGTTTGTATTTCATTTTTCCCTCTGGAGATGTGACATAGGATAAAAGTAATAAAGAAATTCAGTCCATGCTTGAGAAAAGTACATATGATAAGCACTGGATAAAATCTTTGTCTTGTAAAGTGGTTTGTTTGTACGCCATGAACATACAGAAATGCAAGACAGCAACTATATGTATATGTTTGCTGCATCAGGTTGACCTATCAATGTTCCATGACACTCTTCACAGATGTGCAACTGTTGGGCACATTCCCCAGCATAATGTAACTGGTCGCTGCTACAAAACTGGGACTTAACAGGACAGATTACTTGGAGGAATGAAGAAAATCTTTTTAATGGCAAGTTGAGTAATATGACTGCTAAATTTGTGCCATATATTGACTTTAGAATTTGATGTCTCTCATTTGCACACAGACACCACTTGCCATTTTCAAAGAATCATTTCATATAAATAATAAACAAAACCAGAACTCAGAAATAAACAAAATAAGAGAATAAAACCTAGGATGGTACCTAGTAGCTCAGATCAGTTTGTGGTTCAAACATAACGATTTTGGAATAGTGGAAATATAAAAATGGAAATGAATAAGAATTATTAGTAGCATATTAACACAGACGTTGCTGGAGTAGTGCCTGAGCTATCAAGGTCTTATATCACATGGAATTAAAACAAGTAAAATTTGTTTGTTTTGAATCAGATGCTTCTGTTTATGTGCTACAGATTTTGATATGGCAAGACCAGTTTTGTAGATCCAACATACTACTCTTAATGTCTCATCTGAGTTGTTAACTTCTCTCATGACACAGCCCTCCTGCCAATGTCAGGCTGGCCAGCCTGTACACACTTCTACAGAAAAACTACGTATATTTACAAGGTGTGACTTCGGACCCAATGCGGACCTCTGAAACAATTTACATCCAAGGGTATGTACACTCTCAGGTTGCTTCATACTTGTGCCAAATAGCAGGTAATGTGTGGCTGTCAAAATGTAAAGATGGCAAGGTTTCACTACCAACATCTGAAAGAGATTATAAATTAAGAAACTGTTGGTATCAGTAAAACGGCTAAGAAACTATCTTTCTTGGAGGAAGCATTCCCATCTTTACTTTACATATAACATGGCAGGACTGATTCCCCACAGACTTTGCCGGTTCTAAACATGGGCAGCTGCCACACTTGCTTCACTCAGAGACTCAATTTGTTTGTCCTCAGATATGGGAATTTAGCCATATGCGCATGTACACAGAATATTTCAACCCAAATTTGGTAACTTAAATCCTTAAGTCAGCATTACTTGCAGCCAACAGATGGACCTAACTACAAGTAAATGTTTAAAATCCTGATGCTGTTTGCTAGACATGGAAGAAATGGAGGGGCCTCTGCAATGGACAAGAACCAGAAAAGTCATTTAGAATAGACACAGAAGCAGGAGACCTGGTACTGTGTCCCTTCCAATAGATTCTGGGGTTTATGTCACCACCATCATTTCAATAGTATCCTAAACTAAGATAATGCATGAAATTGGTAGCAAAGGGGATCGATGTCGGAGAAGGGGCGATATTACACCAAAAGGTACACATACAAGTGGCACAGAATGGACACAACAGTTTCAGAACATGGACTCAAATAAGCCTAAAATTTAAAGAGAATGGTATTTTCTTCACATGATAGAAATATTAATTTTAAACAGGACATTTTGTTTGCATATAAATAATATACAAAATGATGTAAATCTGCTGAGCCCTGGCATAAGGGTTCTCAATGTGAGAGATACATCAGGTTATATGTTTTGGAGGGGACAAGGTGGGGTCAGAGTGGAACTACTGCTACAGGGCACAACTTTGTAATTCCTTCACACACGCAAGTAAGCTCCTCAGTTTGTTTGGTATGTTGATTCACAACAGAGTACGTTGCTCGTCTTTATGTGATACATACTGCTTATGTCGTGCTTCAAGATAAAGTTAAATTGCACTGTCACTGAATCACTTTTTCTGTTTCTGTCACTCACACTTGCAGAATACCTCAAGCAACCAGATTGCCAGTCTCCTCTCCTCCTCACGGAAAATAGGAACATGTTCAACAACAACCAGACCTCATCAAGCAACACCAAAACAATATACCATAACTAAAACAAAATCTCTCAAATTTCCTAACAGGGGACAAGAAATTCCATTTTCCTATATGTCCACTGCCTCCGGACTTCAACATCCTTTAGCAGTAAATGTGCAGACTGCAATCTGATTTTACAACAATCTGATTCTCTGTTTGTTTCCAAGTCCCAGGACTGGAGAAGGAAAGGACTGCCTGCGAGTGGAGAGGAGCCCAGGAGGGGAGGGAGGTGGGCCAGGGACGGGGTGTTATTGCATGAAATAATCCGGATGGTCGGAGTCTTTTTCAAACCTCTTCGCTTCTTCCTGCATGCTTTCCTTAATTTTCAGAATGGCGGCTGATTCAGTTTGGTCCTGCAAGGAAGAAAGGGTTCACTGCACAGTCCAAACTTCAAGACATCTACAGAATGTTGCTCTCTCCCCCTTCATCCTCTCATCTTTGCAAATAAAAGTTTCTAGCAATTTCAATGATACCCGAAATAAAATTTATTCAGAATAATTTCAAGAAATTTGGTTCATGCAACACACCCTTCCGTCATCACGGCATCGTGTGAGTTTGGCGGGCGGACATGTTAATTATGTGATGAAGGCAGCAGGGAGGGGCAAGCGCATTAACACGAGGCATTCTGAGCATTCAAATAAACTTTAATACCTTTCCAAACACTTTACAAGATTTCCTCACATCTACATATCCAAAGGTGCACCCAAATTCACCATGGTTGCAAGCACTGCTCCCTGGCAATGCACCAAGATCAGAATGCAACCCTGATGAAAGGACCACACCAGAGCAAAGCATCCTCCCTACTCCCTGCTTACACAAATAATGTAAAGAACCTTCAGTTCTAATTATGCAGAATTCAACCAACATAGATTGTGGCCTGTTAATTAATTAAATATGCCAATACAATTACGCTGTAACTGACTTTCAACACACTGCCTACAAAGATGTGCAAATTCATTTTCCTAATTTCACATTCCAAATTATTCAACTTCCACACTTGTGCATTGTTTAACAATGTTTTCACAGTCTGTCATGGCAGAAAAATCACATAAACTGGCACCTAACACTAAGGCTCACCACCATCTAAACTAAAATTCATTCATCTCTTTTTGAAGTTGGTGCATACATTTTAAGTACCCAGCCCACATCCTTAGAAATGTGATACATTTCATTTACAAAATAAACATGAAAAAAGATAAATTCCATATGGTTGTGGCCGGCTGAGGATGGACGGATCCCTCGATAAGGCTCAGTTAAGCCTACACCGTGCACAAATGTCATAGATCAGGAACGAACTACGTCTCCGAGAAATAACCGCCGGCACTCATACTCACATTTTCCCCAGGTCCCCCAAAGCCCCCCAAGTTGTAGTCTCCCATCCCACTCCCGCTGTCTTCCCGTGGAGTACCAGGACCACCATTCGCTGGAGAATTCTTCATTCCATCAAGCCCATCTCCATTCATCACTGGACCCATGGTGCTGGGTCCCATGGGTCCCATGGGTCCACCCTCTGGCCCTCCACCCATCGGAAAATCCTGGACCCATGGTAAACATCAGTTACTAATGTACACACACCTGCTAATATACATACATATATATATGCAGTTTTTAATATTAAAACCACACTCACCCCTGGCATGTTTCCTCCGGGCACAGACTTCATCATTGTGTACATATTTTCACCACCAGAATTTGATGAATCTGTAACACAAATACATCACTCAGTGTAAATGCAACCTCTCAGTTTACGTGTGCCCTCTTGTCTGGACAAAACAACTTCTGCCTACACTAGTGGTTCTCAGTATTTCTCAAATGTAAAACATTCACTTTCAGATGACAGCCAACTGCTCATGCAGGAGTGTGTACCTCTAACCAGTTCACTCAACAGATGGAAATATGCCTAAAGCAAGGGCAGTTGGCAAAGTGTTAGATCATCTAGACTTCTAAATGATATGGCTGCTCATTCATGCTATGAAGCTTGACAGAAGGTTGTTAGTGCAGGTGAGAAATGATGTACTCCCTTGAACAAGGAGCATTCATTTGAAATATTTGTCCAAAGTACATGGCGTGGAAAGAATGTTACTTAAAGAGTTTTGTAAAAAATCTCCATGCAACAGTGTCATGTATTCTAGAGTACAATGGAAAATTCTTGAATTTTAGGTTCTGTGCTGGACAAAAATAAAGTATGAGAAATTTTTTTTATCAGATGGGGCTCAGTTTATATTATGTAGCAAAGTAAACAGCCAACATAACAGATGTTGGTGTTATGAAAATCCTTATGCAGTTCCTTAAGTTTCCTTCACACAACCCTGAAGTGCAGTGAGTGGGCACAGAAACAAAGGACCCATATTTTTAGAAGAAACATTTCAACCACTACATTAAATTAATCAAATGCCATTATTTGGTAAATTACCCAAAGAAAAGATAATGTAGGGATCCACTTCCTTCACAAGAATGACAGGACAATTTTTAAAGAGAAACTGGTATAATTTCAAGAAAAGAAGTCACTGTGTCAAGAAATACCTTCAGATGGTGCAAGCCCTACTTAGGAGGAGGAGGTTGGCACTTTGAGATTATTCTACATAACAAGATGAGTTTAACTGTGGGGAGAAAAGGGTTAAAAATTCATAGCAAATGCAGGCTTGTATACAGTAAATCTCCCATGCCAGCTGCCATGTTGAAGGAAAAGGTTAAAGATACACAATATATAAACACTACAGCAGCAAACATGTAACTTTCACTCCCCTAAACAGGAATATGACATTAGTTGTTCTTTGAAAAGAAGTGCTTCACAATGCTCATTCCTTTCATTCCAAAACCTATCAATATCTTATCTAATATTACTCACATCAGTAGACTTGCCAGTTTTATACAGGTTACCAATTATACAAGTTACCAATATTGTGTAAGAAAAAATGAAGTAATATTCATAATGGGAGGTAGCAAATTTAAATGAGACTGTCTGCTACTAAAAATATGTGCTATAAATTGGTCTGCTGGCAGTTGGGGTTTCTTTTAGCTTCTTATATAAATAACAAGATAGCTGTGACAAAACACCTGTACAGAAAATATGCAACATAAAATTTCCCCTGAAATACTCAATCCTAAATGCCCAAAAGAGGGCACATACACATTTCAAGAGCATCCTTCTTGACACAAAACATCTAACAAATGTGTGAAAACCTGTTCCTTGATCATAACCTAACATATAAAACATCAGCAAAATGAGTTCACAAAACCTGTATAAACCTATAAATTACTTACATCCACTCATCACCCTCACCCCCAGAAAAAAAGTGTAGAAAATACTGTCTTATTTGATGTGATGCCATGGAGTCAGGTAGAAATTTACTGACATTCCCCCAAAATTTCAGCAAAACTGTATGTGACTATACAGTGTCTCATTCAGAAGACAGAATCATAATAGTAACTACTTGAGATCCTCAGATCTCACAACCACTATTCATCTCACAGGAGGGATAAAAATGGGGATTAAATCACACACACTACATTGGAGTAAAGGAGAGCAGTCCCATGAATAACCACTTCCAAATCTACAGTAAACCACTCAGTATACTTTTCTATATTCCCCTCCAGCCAGCCAGTCAGCCATTCTGCTCACACAATGCCAGTAGTGATAAATGTTCCTTGTAATTCAATAATATATTATCAGTCTGACAGCCCAAGATGAATTTATTGAATTTTGTTGCCATGAAAGCTTCAAGGCATACATTTGCTGTCAGCATTCCCACCATCATTGAAACTTCTGTGACCTCAGTATAATCATTTCCACCTTAGAAATGTACTAATGTACTTGTTCATAATAACATGCACACCCTAAACCATGAAATCAAGCTATTAGGAAACTTAAACTATACTTGCATGTGCAGTCTCTTAGACACACAAATGAGTGATCCGCGTGATTAGGCCAACAACTTTGGAATCTATTTGTTATGTGGCAGCAGTAAACAGATAATTACAGTCACTAGCCTCAGAGCTATTATTGGTCAGTAATTAGACCAACTGTAGTTAATGGCTGTGAAACATGGGTCCTTAAAGGAAGTATTATACAAAAACTCTCTGTGTTTGAGAGGAAAATATTTGGGGCAATTAAGGAAGCCAGCGGTATTTGGAGAATTAAAACAAACAAGGGGTTGGATGAGTTAATTAAACACCAGAACATAATAAATTATGTTAAAGCCCAAAGACTGAGTTGGT
>Ga0123355_10011222_pt1 | contig 13793 bp, 12 predicted proteins | sample TergutEmb28metaG_3_FD_89872 | JGI IMG/M metagenome (GOLD analysis project Ga0123355, IMG submission 89872) | Embiratermes neotenicus P1 segment gut microbial communities from Petit-Saut dam, French Guiana - Emb289 P1 | ecosystem: Host-associated > Arthropoda: Insects > Digestive system > Gut ... | reverse complement strand
TGGGACCGATGTCTACATGCGGGAGGGAACTGCTTAGAGGGCGACGGCGGCCGATAGGCCTTATGGTGAGTTTTATGGTTTTTACAGCGTCAGTCCGGAAAATTTTGGATCCACCCACGTATAATACAATTCTGACCTCCTGATGATGAACACATAGTGCTCGAAACATGTAGAGGCATATAGTAGACTTATTATAAATCAGGAATTTGTGCATTAAGTCGGTTAATTACTAAGATCCATGAAGTAAAGTTACCAGTAAGTATCAAACATACATGCTGTGAGGCAATAAAATGAAGCTGAAACAGACTGTAGTACTCTTTGTCTCGGAAAGCAGAGCTCTTACTCGAAGCACGATTGAACTTAATGTTGGAAAAAGGAGCGTTGAAATGAATTAATACAATACTCCAGTACTTGGACTCATTCGGTCCTCTTCAAACTGGACTTTCCAGTCACCTATAGAAATGTGCGTGCTGTCAGGGGAAGGTTTTTTGCCTGATTTTGGAGTAAGTGTTCCGAATAAGTGCAACCATAGTTGATGGGAATCATACGCTTGCCAGATCTGTGTTCCAGGGAAGTGACATTCTTGAATTAACTCAGGTTTTACTGTATATCGTCGGTAGGAAACATATGCAAATGGTATTAGGAAATCTTGGATTGTTCCTAGTGTATATTTCCAGTATCAAATATTTTTTTAGTTTCTAAGCATGAACTGTCCCGAACCTTACTTTTTATGCCAGTAACTACAGATGTTTCACAAGAGTGTCAAAGCAACAACTGGATCTGGGGAAAGGATTCTGAAAAGAAAATGTAGTGGATATTGGATCAAATTGTGTTATTCCATTATCTTTTACTCCATTATATTTCAAACAACTGACTCTCTAGATAATATTCACTGACGTGGCAGTACAGTGAGTAGGGGCATTATGGCGATGCTGCGGCATTGTGTGTCACGTGCTGCTGCTGACAGAATGAAGTCCCCATCTTGAACACATTCAGTGTTGGTAGTAGGTATTTCTTCGACGGCAGCCTTTCTCGTCCGTAGTGTTTTCCTGGCACTTGAAGCTCTTTGTGTGAGTTACAGTCCCGTCGTGCATTTCGCTCATGTTTTCCCTTAGCACACCACCCCTTCTCATGTCAACAGTTGTCACACCATTCCATCTTTCTCGACCTCAGCTTATTTAACTTTTCTTTTACCTACATTTGAGATACTCATAAATGGATTGTGCATTGTTTTATCTGTCCTCCTTCATTCTAAGCCTAGTAGTTTATCGTTTTATCTTTTGAAGGGCTCTCAATTTTTCCTTAATGAGCTGCCCTATAAGGAATATGAACATACGTGAAACCTGTGTCCGGGCTGCAGGTCTGCAGCCCGGACACTGCTCCAGCCTAACTGCACCTAACCTCCAACCTACAGCAAACTAAGAACGAAACGACCAATGTGGTAACCAACATCACAGTCGCGAGCTCCTGATGATGGGCATAGTAGTGCCCAAAATATCTTGAGCCTATAAGAAGTACAATAAAATAATAAGTGGCGTCTAGTTGGTTTTTATTCTTCAGTTATCACAATGATGCACGATCCAACAAACATCAAATACGCGAAACCCATTACGAATTTATCTGGCACGTATAATTGTTATTAGTTCAGTAATATCTATTAAGTCTATTATCATTTCATCTCTGTACTTTACCGAAATTATTATGCGGTCAAGAAATTATTGATTTTTGTAACATATTGGTACAGTTTTTAATGCATGGGTACTGATTCATTTTTGAGCTCCGGTATTTCCGCAACATTTATTTGGTGCTTTTGTCAGCAGCTCCTTGTACACATATTCACCATGTATGTGTTCGTTATATAAGTTACTGGAAACACAGATGCTACACAAAGAGCACAGTTTGGTTTAATGGCAACATAAGGGAATGAATGTAAGTCTGGCTGCCGTGACACATGCCTTGCGGTCACTTAGTCAATTAATTACTTACTTTTTTTTTTTTCACCAAAAGCAATTTGGAAGTGGAACAGTTGGAGATGAAGGTCAGTGTTTGGGGCAGCCTTGGAATGTGATTGTGTACCAAATAAAAAATGTGGAAGTGAGAATTTGTCGTTTCAAACTGTACTTTTTCAAATTTTGTGATTGTCTTTTGGGTACACGCTCCTTAATTCTGCTGGGTAGGCCTTTGAAGAAGATGCGTAGCAGTAGAATAAAGAGGTGAAGAAGGAGAGAAGGAGGGAGTACGAAGGAAAGAAAAGAAGAAAGAATAAAAGAGAAAATAGGAAGTAGTCCAGAAAATAATGTAGAAAAATAAGGCGGAGGAAGCGAGGATGATATGCATGATGGCCCAGAAGGGGTGGGGTGGGGGGAAGTATTGCGTACAGGAGAATGGCGTAAGGATGTGATCGGGATTTATCTGATGACGGAGGATAGAATGAAACTGAGGGCTGTTGTGAAGACGGCAACGAAATTTTTGGTTTTGTGAAAGTAGGAGGATTTGTCGTCTAACTAAGCGATGTGTTAGCCAGCCGTTTTATTACCGTGCCCAGTTACGTTCTAATCACACACACACATATATATATATATATACATATATATGTGTGTGTCTGTATTGCTAGTGTCATTGTATCTTAATGGGATTATGTAACTTGCAATTCATCGGAGACCAAATGTGCACAATTTCAAAGGCGAATCTTTTGTCTTGATAGCTCAAAATAAAATTAATAATAATTTATTGAAGAAGGCAATTGCTGCCATTTCAAGTTTTTTGCTAAAATGCCACACGCACGATTTCGTTAAAGAATCAACCATTACATTACTGTAAGCCTAAACTTGCATCTGGTTATTGCTAAAAGCCGTCGTAGTGTTCCCAGTCAACAAACTCTCATAACTAACTTTTATGGAAGCACTCTACTTTTATTTGGATGCTGTTTAGTCTGAAACATTCTATTTCTACAGGATGACTCAACATTATGCCGGTACTATTTGGCAGTATTTTGAGTGGCATGGCAATATTCAGTTTCATAGTATAGTGTGAAAGACCGAGGAAAATACTCTGTGTGTATGTAGTTTATATTCCGCGATCAATGCGGAATCGGGTTTTTATGTGAGATGACAAGTGCAATTTATGTAATGGTTCCCTATCGTTCAAAATTTTGACAGAAGAAGTAGACAGAGTGTTGGGACTGTTCATGTCTGAAGGTCGGCCTTTTCAAACAGCTGTTGTACGGGCAACATAAATCGTAAAAAAATGCGTGTTCAATCATAAGGTCGATTTGAGAAGGAAAAATTTCAAATTACTTTGCGATAGCATGGAACACGGAACAAGGATATACCAGCATCTTGCAGTTTCGAATCTTTGTTAAATCTCGTTAGGTTAATAAGTCTATGTGATTTTGCCCCGCTTGTGTTTGGATAAATTAATGTATGGACTTGTAAGAAATTTTGGCCCCTTTCTTTGAATTATCTTTTGTTTTTCATGCGCGCCGGGGCTTTTGTCTTCTCTTTGTTTTAGGTTTGATTGTAGATGAGTTAGAGGAGAATAAAGCGTAGCATGCTAAATAAAAAACTAATGCCATAGAGCTAAAGCCGCTTTGAGATGTGAATAGAATTAAAGAATTTTACAGCATTAAGGGATTTTTCACCGTATTTTTTGTTAGGTGGGTGTCTGTATTTTAGAGGAACCTTCTACCTCCATCTTCAGGATAGGAGAATGGATCCTCCGAATTTTAATACACGTCAGTCAAAATGCGAGGTGTGATATTCCATTGGAACTGCTTGCGGTTAGGACGTCGGATAACACATATTAGAACTTAACCTTACATTGTCAAGAAAGATCTTTAATAGGTGATACAGCAGATAGGAACAGGTAAATCCGTTGCAATGTGTATTACACAAATGAACGGAGAGAGGAATAATATTAACGAAATAATGCTCTATATTTGAATTCTTTTGAGAAGAATGTTGTATTTATGCAAGTCAAGAAACTGTACAATCTTTGTGCATCTCAGATATTTATGACGGCTGTTACCACAACTCGCAACTCGACTGTAGCCTCTTGAGTCCTTCCGGAGTAGGTATTGACATTCTGTTTCTTTAGTATACCTTCGATATTAGCCTTTCCTGTATGCTTCTATCTTACGTAATGTACAAGTTCATGCACATGGCCTTTCTGACAACTCATTGTTTTCTGCTGCTGCTTCGTGTAGGCATGCTGATTGGCCCAAACGTTCTCGCAGCTTGTGTGATACTTACAGTCATCATTCGCTTTACAGTCTGCCTATCGAACACAGCCGTAGTCACAAGCAGTGCCTACTGCACAGCGGTCGTGACTGACCTGTATAATGACGCAAATTCTGACATCAGTTCACATCACAACGTGACGGAAAGGGAGGCAGGGAACAATGAAGGAAACCGATGGAAACAAGAGAACCGAGTTAGTGAAGATAATAAAACATCGAGGAAGAATGAATGAAAAATGTGGAGAAAAAACAGGCAGCGGTAAAGAGTTGGAAAGAAAGAAGAAATAGAAAGCGAGAGAGCAAGAATATAATTGCTGGTGAATTTGAAGAGGGTATGTACCTGAAATAAATGGACATGAAAAAAATCATAAGAAGAGGGTGGAAAGATGTGGGTAGAGTACGATGAAGAATAAAGCAGAGTATGGGTAAAGACAAGGATAATTGAACAAAAGAAATAGATTTGAAATAGTACAGAAAAGAAGAAACAAAACGAAAAGAGAAATAAACGAAATGTCATCAAAGACTGTTAGAGCGAATGAAGTGAATTTGATGTAAGCGTAAGTAGGTAGATGAATCGGTAAAGATACGCCAATAAACCAGTTATACGAATAACTTCTGAAAAGGAATACTAAGGATGGCAAGTTGTGGGACATTAGAGGAAAAATGTGTAGAAATTTACGAATTTGTAGGGAGCAGATGGATTTTAGGTTTGTGTACAGACGTAAGAAGACACGCATTGAAGCAGAAACGTGAGTTTGTGAACGACGATGCTGCCAGCAGGCAGCATCGTCGGTGCTTTGTACCACAAGCTGTAAACACAGTTTAGTGCTCCTGAGGATGGGCGAAATTATCGCCCGAAACATGTTGAGCTGATTGAAATTATTGATAAAATTATTATTTTGTTTCTGAATTGTTAGGCTATGTTTGTGCTGCTTCCTAGTAAAAGTTTTGTTTTTTCCCGGTTGCAAATCTTCGCCATTCTTTTAAAGACACATCTTTTAGGTGGTTTCTGTATTCCGAAAAATTTTCTCGTATTTTGTATGCTTTGAATTTATATACTTTTATGACGGAAAATGAATCCTGTTCTCGACCTCATAAATGCTCCTTATATGCTCATATTTTTTTTAGTGATGGCTAATTAAACATAAGCTTTATTTAAAAAGAGGCTTATATTATTTTATTTATGTATCCTTAAAATTCCTAGGTTTAAATGCTGATTATTTTTCCATTTTTGTTTTATTTACCCCAAGGAAATAAGTGATAGTCGTTTAATTGACTGATTTTTTCCTTTAATTGAATTAATGTTTTTTTAATTCACATGTTAATTCCATCGAGAACACGCTGCTCTTTAATCCTTGTTAAAATTTTCATTCAAAACTACGAACTCTGAATATCACGTAATGTTGTAAACTTCTTTGCGTGCTTCAAAGCAAACACATCTTCGCATTGCAAAGACAAGTCTTAATACTTACTTAGAACATTATCGCCCTTTATTGTGGGTATCATATATTAGCCATAAATATTCTGAATGCACAGAGCAGTCTACAGTTTTTAAAACATGAAGCAGAATGGTACCTATAATTACCACCGCTCTATAAGGTTTTGTAATGATTATGGTTGTGTTGAATGAAGCTGTCTGTTAAACGGCAGTCTTACTTTGAGACAGAAGGAGAGTAAGCTGCATTAATTTATTTCTTTAGTGTATTACTTTGAAACATTTACATAATTCAGGAATTATAGATTGTCAAATATTTTTCCTTAGATTGTAAACGCATTAAATAAACGTAATCGAAGTGAATCGAGCCTGAATCACCAAGATGCAGCAAGGGCAGAGCCATTTATTTGACACATTGGGTGATTCGAATCGAGTCGATTCAAGTTACAGGCTCCAAGTACGCCAGATTCAGTTCGGTTGTGCGAGCGTCCTGGCGGGTATGTTGAGGACTTACAGATGTGCTTATTACATTTGTCAGTCTTCTCTCGTTCTTCTGTCGCATGTTACGATGTGCAGTTTCCATTACGAAGCGGCCAAGATGAATATTAAACACGCAATATGTTGTTACTAATTGTCATTGATGGTATCAAAAGGAAGTGTAACCTGGATGTAATTTGAGAGGAACTACTGAATGTTTTTGGATTCTGAAACAATATACGGTTCCCGGAAGGTTCTGTTACCGGATGCACTTGTTTAAAACACTAGCTGTTACCAGGTAACCAGGTGTATGGAAGTTGTGATCGCGTGAATGTTTCGATTCTGAAGGCACATATGACCATTCGGAAGGTACTCGTTTCGAATTGTAGCTGATTTGTTGTCGTAAATGCAACATTACTTTGCACACTTTGCCTGTGTTAATTCCGTGCATTACGATGAAGTAAATAACTCACGTAACACCAGCACATGCACTATTCTGTAATTTATGCTAACAGTCCCACCACACAACATGGACGGGATCCGTTTTGGAGCAAGGAAGAATAGTTGTTTGTACACAAAGAAAAATTGCAACCTACACGTGTACTACTTTTAGACATTGTAAAAAACTAACAATATTATTGTTATTTCACTCACATTATATTGAATTTATGTAGGTAATTTTAATCGAAACCTGTAAAATTCTGCACTGTTGATAACACAACGTAAGTGTGTTTATTGTGACATTTTATTGGTGTATGTTAAGGAATGTTTAGTGTCAGCTCCTTGAAGATAGCGAGACAATGGCGCCGAAACATACAGCAGCTACGTAAAAGATTTGACTTAGAAATTATAGAATAGTGTACTTGTTGGTGTTACGTAAGTTACTTCATTACTTTGCTCTGTCCTTCCGCCGAAGTGACTTTGTAGTAATTTTACATTAAATATTCTAAGAATTCTTCCACATAATTATAGTGACATACATACTTGAGCACCATAATATGTCTCCTTAAATTGATACAATATTGCGAAATAAGCATATAGGTCTATATATGCACACACAAGCACGTACACATACACAAACACACTGCGCATAATTTGTCCACAAGGCAAACCAGAAGAAACAGACATAGATCGTACTGAAGTGACAGTGCAAGAGATAAATAGCGCGACGTCACGACTTGCTTCAAAGCAATATTTGTCCTGGAGTGTGCAAGAGGTTTTTCTAATTTCGCGTGTTACTTCTTATTGGCAACAAGACGCCTTTCCTGGATGAGATGCGGAATTTGTCTTGAGGGTTTCTGTGTGTTAACTGGGAACATTAGAAACAGGAAATCGTCACCAAGGAAGGAACGGAAAACATTGTATTTCAGGTTCATTCACGTGCCTCAATATATTTACATTAAACTCAGTAACAAACTATTGGATTTAATTAAGTTCAGTTACAAATTCTACAAATCTAATATAATGGTATGTCTTTTGACACAGAACAAGCCGGATATTTGTGATATGGCTTGTTATGTGATTTGGTCGATGTATGTCGTTGAAATTTGCTTTATTACGAATTCCTGAATCCGTTTCGTTGTCAATGTAGATGAATCAAGCCTCAATTAATTTTCATCGGATTTCTGTCACCGTTGGATTTCTGGCTCATTTCATAGCCAGATTTTATCGTATTGTATGTATTTCATTGCGTACCGAACACAGTAGCTTCAGTCGAGGTTTGTTCTTGTGAATGAACGCAATGCTTGCTGTAGTGACATACGTTTGTTCCTTCAGTAGCAGGATGTTTTAACTGAACTTATGTGAAGCGACTTAACGGTCCAATCGTCGTCCTCGTTTTTGTTGTTGTCGTCGTCGTTGTTGTTGTTGGTCTTGACGGAGCTGGTAATGAAGGATTAGGCCTATTTGTAAAAGACGTTCTTCATGCTCAATTTTTTTAAATGGGTGTCTGGCTGTAGGACAGATATTTTTCTGAATATTAAAAACAAGTTTCGAATTTTTTCCCAGCGTATGAGGTTTTAATGGCAGTAGATATCAAAATTAAAGTCTTCTCAGATATACTGCTGTGAAAGTTGTTAGATGCTGTCGTCACTTTGAGGCTAAATCGGTTACATGGTATTTTGAAATGGCACGGACTGCATTGCTGAAACGTTACTGCCGAGCTAAAACCCCTTATATTTATAATCTTCATGTGACACGTCCCCGTTTTTCTCAGAATAGTTGATGTATTTATTCAGTATTCCGTTGTACACAACACAAATGTCCAAGGTAACCACTTTCGGCCTATTTGATGGCCATCATCAGACATGTGTGTAAGAACATGTAAAAGGAACTGTGCAATCGTCTATATAACCTTTGATAAAAAAATCTTATTCCCTTACGTAATTATAAAACAGGTTAAATTGCGTCTGATGGTTAAAAAGCAATGTAAAATTAGTTGAAAACTGTATATGAAAAGAAAATTCGGACATGTTATAAATGAAAGAATATACTTGCTGTAGAAAACACGACGCGTCCTCGCCTCAGCACATAGAAATTTGGGTCGCTGTTTTGTGATCATGGAACGGAAGGTGGATTATATAATTTACATCTTAAAAATTTGACCTTCCTATCTTTTTTATATAATAATATTCCTCTTTTTGGCACCGCGATAGCACAGTGGTTAAGGTGCTGTGCTACAAATCGGAAGGTCGTTGGTTCGATCCTAGCTGGTGTCAGTGTTTTTTTTATTGACATAATCCTTCCGATCGCACTATGGCCCTGGGGTCGACTCAGCCTCTAACAGAAATGAGTACCAGGAGCATTTCCTGAGTGTAAAGGCGACCGGTGCGTGAGGCTGACAACCTACCACCATCCAGTGCCGTTGTCACGACATCTGGGAATCTTAACTTCCTGGAACCCTCTGGGCCCTTCCAGGCCTGTAATGGGACTGATTTACCTTTATTCCTCTTTTTAATAAATATTTTTACGTACAATTTTCAAATAATTTTACACCGTTTTTAACAATCTGATGCAATTTAATCCGTTTTGTTTCTTTCACATTTTCTTATGACGGCCTGTAAATATGCCGAAACTAGTTATGTTGGACTTTTGTGTTGCTGATGGCGGAATACTGAACTAATACATCTTTTTACAAGTAGAGGCAATTTTGTTATATATCCATTACTGTTTCAGGCTCATGCTGTTTATGGAGTGGTATTCAACCATAAATATTAAAGTTTTGAAGTCGAATGTTTGTTGCACTTAACGTTGTAACGCGTGTATTAAAATAAAGAAATTATTTTACCCAAATACTGTATTGTAATGATGAAAATAAAGAGGTTTTATTTCCTTAAACAACATTACATGATTAGTCTATAAAATGATTATGCATTATGCGTATTTTTAGGTAGGAGTTGCATTTTAAATAAAACTGTAATAAATGCCGTACTTGCAAGGGGGAGAACTTACCGATCCCAGTGGCCGAGCGGTCTAAGGCGTGGGTGTGTAGCCGCTCGCTTTCTGGGATTGCGGGTTTGAATTCCGCCCAAGGCATGGAAGTCTCTCTGTTGTGAGTGTTGTGTGTTGTCAAGTTGAGGTCTCTGCGACGAACTGATCACTCGTCCCGAAGAGTCTTGCTTAGGGTTGTATATCTGATTGTGATCGTGAAGCCTCCAAAGTTTGGAGGCGCCGGCCCACGAGGGTCTATCGAGCCATGAAGGAATGGTGAGAACTGAGGTATTAATAGAGAGTTCTACATTATAAACAGTTCGAAAACCATATGTCGGAATTATGTATAATACTTGAGATCTTCTTTCTGACTACCAATCGGAACATCCCAGAAGAGCAAGCATCTCTTTTACACTGCTGCGGAAACCTAAAATCACGCATTGTTTAATACTGCTTAAAATATTATGCAATAAATTTATCCAGTTTTCCATTTCTGAAAAACTCATTAAGATGTGAGTGCTCATTTGGTATTATACACCTTCTAAAATTAGTGAAATATGAATAAAGTCTTTTTCTCCAGCAGATGGAATACCTAATTTAATTAATTATATTTTTCTGTGTTAGAACGCCGTGTAGGCTGGTGTCACCAAGATTTCGGAACAATTTATCACATCCACTTACCGTCTAACAGAAAACCTTGTGTTCTAAGCAAGAAGATCACAGTTTTGGTTTCCTCAGATATTACAGTTCCCTTTTAAGTATGTTGTAATGGTTTGGTCGCCAATTAAATGTTTGATAATAAACACCTGTCAGGCGTAGTTTGCTTGGTATTTGTTGCAGTGTGAGTGAAAGACTGACGTAGAAAAAATCTGAACCATGTGGCTCAAAATCGCCAGATTCGTTACCCGACATTCCAAACATTTTGTTTTATTATGGAACATTAACCAACAAAATGTACTTTTAAATGAATGTTTTACGAAATTCAATTCTTCTTGTCTTCTTCGTCTTTCGAACATCTTATGCTCATCATCAGGAAGACCATATTGTAATGCAGTTTTATATGGTATGTTTTTCATGCATGTATGCAAGCAGTCTTGTTAACTGCTTGCATACAGGCATGAATAAATAAATAAATATATTGTGTTGTATATTTCCAAGATTCCAACACTATAGGCTTCTAGATGTCCTGCAGATTGTGGCAGCATGGTCCTCCGAAACTTTGTTAAAATTCTGGAACATGAAAGTCTCCATATACGAGCCGCTGTAATCTTGTTTCCTATCTGCCTAACTACACGTCACCATATGCAGCTCGCTCTAATCTTGTTACCTACCTACCTACCTACCTACAACGCTACATGGCACTGTATACGGTTCGGTGAAAATCCTGTTACTTATCTACCAAATTACACGTCACCGTATAAATCTTGCTTCAATCTTGTTACTTATCTACCATACTACAGGGTACCATGTACAGCTGGCTATAATCTTGTTTTTTATCTACCAAACTACACGTCACCATATACAGCTCACTTCAGTATTGTTACCTGTTTACCAATGTACACGGCATCCTGTCCCAACTCAATATAATCTCGTTATTCACCATTGGGACAACTTCACATCTAATGTTATAGGTTATCGTTCTGCTCGCTCTTGGAGTCCGGGTCAATAAAATCGTTTTTTAATTAAATCCTCAGCATGCTCCATTACAGTAAGTAATACTACATGCTATTGTAATACTACATGCTATTGTAATCTTACATTTCTGTTTTTTTTATTACATCTGTTCGTTAGAATGATTTATCTTTTCAAGGTCCATTGAGTTTATGTATCTATTTAATTGCTTCAGATTCCGATTGGTTATTCCAGGTTTACTCACTGGCCAGTTGCCTACTTTAAGTACACTGTTCTTCAGAATTTGTCTTTCGTTCTTTAGCCTTTTGCACTGGAATATAAGATGGTCTACTGTTTGTGTGCCGTGTTTGCATGGGCACTCTTGACTTCCTATAATAACAAAATCGTTGGAATGTGTTTCTGGGTTTTGTATAAGAAGCATAGAAGAATGCCTTGTATGTAGATAATGTGCGCCTGTCTGTGGCGCTGTCTGCGGCTGGCTGTCATCTCTGAGCAGGCTCTTATAAATTCGTAATGGAAGACTTTCAGTTAAATTTTTCGGGCAGTTCTAACTTTCACGCAAACTGCTCATTAAAAATATTTGGTTTTATTCCTCTTCATAAGTGATTTTTTTTCGTGCATGTGATACCGTAATCAGATTTTGGTGAAATTCGATATGAAAAAACTTCGCCTAATATTCCGGTCGGTGAGAAAAACCTAGAGGGTTGTTTGACCGTGCATCTTCCTCATGAAATAAAGTGAAATGCCATCTTGAGGCAACTAGGTAGTTTTATTGATATATTCTTAGCTCGACATGTTTCGGGTACATACGCCCATCATCAGGAGCATTAGATGTTGAGTTGCAGCATATGGTTTTCTGCATCGAGTTTTTGGATGGGTGGTGGTCTTGAGAGCCGCTGAGTAGATTGTGTTTACGGTGCGGATGGTGCCGTGCGAGTCGCACGGTACCATCCGCACCGTAAACACAATCTACGCAGCAGCTCTCAAGACCAACACCCATCCAAAAACTCGATGCAGAAAACCATATGCTGCAACTCAACATCTAATGATCCTGATGATGGGCGTATGTACCCGAAACATGTCGAGCTAAGAATATATAAATGAAATTACCTAGTTGCATTAAAAAGAACCTAGGTTACATGCGGCTGTATCCTTGCTTGTTACCGTGTTTCCCATACAAGGCTTCTCCGATTTTATTAAAATACGACACTGAAGTCCTTTACTGAAATTCGTCGGTCAGTTCCGAGTACGATCCATGTTGATCCAAAGAAACGCTCTTTAGATGGACCGTAAACTAGCTCCTACAGGTAGGCCGTTTATAAGCTACGAAAGTCGTTCGAAATTTTTTGCACAATGCTGTGAACTACAACCTTACTAATGCTATTTCCTGTACAGTATATAGGCTAAAATAGTCATTAATTTAATTTTCATTCGTTGAAATAAAACAGTACACATAAATATACAAATCCGCCTGAATTGGTTAATGAAAGTGACCCTTGTGATCACACGTGCTGCCCTTTCGTACGTGTATATCGACCTATAGGCGTGCCTCCATCCGTATTCATAGAATGGCTATGTCCTTCCTGCAGGTTGAAGTCCAAGCTGTACTAATTAGGGAGCTTTGCTGGGTGCGTTCATGTATTTATGCAGCTAGGTTACTGGACGACACGAGTTGCAGAACGTTTTCATGGTCTAACCTGAGTGCCGTTATGGGAATAATCACCAAGCAATTTGTTTGTTCAATTTTTGTTTATAACAGAAAGTACGAAAATGAAGGAAAAGCTAATGAAATAAGTACAAAATGCACGAATAACTGGGTGACTAAATAACTGAGTGACTAAATAATTGGGTGACTAAATAACTGGGTGACTAAATAACTGGGTGACTAAATAACTGTGTGACTAAACTGCGATTCGGAAGCTCGATTTGTTTCCGCCTCGGGTTAAAATACGGGGAGGCACCTACGAAGTTGAATTAGTGACAACAATTAATCTCAGCAACTGGTCTTGTAATTTTTTAAAGATTCATTCAATTTCCTATAGTTAATACGCTCGGGTCGTCAGAATAGCCATTTTATTTACTTGGTAACATATCCACTTTTCTGAGTGCCTTTGTTCTGTTTGTAATTCTCGTACTAAGTCTAGAGGAGCAAAAATCATAATCTTGCTTCTTTTTGTCACCAGAACGATAGGAATGGGCAGCTGTCTGTATTCAGAAGCATGGCGGTGCTATTTAGAAGTGAAAGTGTATTCCAGATCAGAATATCTCAGACTTTTTTTCTGGAGTAACCCGAAATGAAATGTAATAATTTTAATGCACCACCAATATTTTTATCATCATCACAAACATCAAGGATTGGACCCTTTGATCCGTTCCGTCTTCAGAGTTACAGCTGCTCGCGCCAACGCTTCTTCGGTCTTCCAATTGTTCTCCTTCCTTGTGGTCTGTAGTGGTATGATTTCAAAGTGATTCGTTTTTATGGAATTCTTTGCAAGTGTGAAAGCCAGTTCCGTCTGTATTCATCTATCTTGTCTAGTATGCCTGTAATCCGTAGTTCGCGGCGTATGTAGTCATTTGTTTTGT
>Ga0123355_10011219_pt1 | contig 13794 bp, 11 predicted proteins | sample TergutEmb28metaG_3_FD_89872 | JGI IMG/M metagenome (GOLD analysis project Ga0123355, IMG submission 89872) | Embiratermes neotenicus P1 segment gut microbial communities from Petit-Saut dam, French Guiana - Emb289 P1 | ecosystem: Host-associated > Arthropoda: Insects > Digestive system > Gut ... | reverse complement strand
GACCTGGCCTCGCTTCAGAATTCGGTGGCCGGTGAGCAGACTGCTGGTCAGAGTGCCGCACCCGGCACATCGTTCAACGGGTCGAACAGCAACACCGTCACCGTGTCGTGCACGTACCTGCGCATGAACACCTACGCGTGTACGGCTTCCGACTCAAACGGGGACACGGGCGGGACTGATTACGTCACTCCCTCACAGCCGGGCGGCAGCACCTGGTCTGACACCGGAATGACATGGACCGGCCCTGACGTGACAGACCCATCAGGCTCTTACACCATCGGCCCGGTATTCAACTACGGCTAGCGAGGAAGACGAGTACACCGGACAGCCGAGAGCCAGACCAGCTAAGCGCGGCGGCCTCTCGGAGAGCGGGCCGCGCGATCCCGCCCCCTCCTGAGGGCTCAGGCTGCGGCTAACGCCGGGTCGTAGGCCAGGTTGGGCCGCAGCCAGGACTCGGCCTCCTCGACCGGGACGCCCTTGCGCTTCGCGTAGTCCTCGACCTGGTCCCGGCCGATCCGGCCGACAGCGAAATAGCGCGCCCGCGGATGAGCGAGCAGCAGCCCGCTGACGCTCGCGGGCGGGGTCATCGCGTACGACTCGGTCAGCGCGACGCCGATGCGGCCCGCATCCAGGAGGTCGACGAGCTTCTGCTTTTCCGAGTGATCGGGGCAGGCCGGGTAGCCGAAGGCCGGCCGGATGCCGCGGAACCGCTCCGCGTGCAGGTCCTCGAGCGTCGGCTCCGCGTGCGGCTCGTACCACGCTCGCCGCGCGATCAGGTGCACGTACTCGGCGCAGGCCTCGGCGAGCCGGTCGGCCAGCGCCTTAACCATGATGCTCCGGTAGTCATCCTGCTCGGCCTCGTACCGCCGGGACAGCTCGTCCGCGCCGGTGACGCAGACGGCGAACGCGCCGGCGTGATCGTTTGCCGGAGCGACGTAGTCCGCCAGGGAGCGGTTGGGCCGGGAGTCAGCCCAGAAGGCCTGCTGCCGCAGCATCGGGAAGGTGGTCATGCCGTCGATGACGATGTCATCGCGCTCGGCGTGGGCCGGCCAGATTCCGTAGACCCCGTGGGCCTGCAGCAGGCCGCCGGAGATGATCTCGTCCAGCAGCGTGTTGGCTTCGTCAAACAGCTCCCTGGCGGCCGGCTCGGCCAGGATCGCCGGGAACTTGCCCTTGAGCTCCCAGGCCGCGAAGAAGAACTGCCAGTCGATGAGCTCCCGCAGCCGGCACAGGTCCGGCTCGACCAGCCGGGTGCCGGTGAACGCCGGGATGGCCAGCCCGTCGAAGCTGACCTGCTCCCGGTTGGCCTGCGCCTGCCACAGCGGCAGCAGGGGCCGGCGCTGCTTGTCGGCGTGCTCGGCGCGCAGCCTCTCCTGGTCGAGGTGGTTGGCGCGAGCGAGCTCGGCCGACCGGACCGGGTCGAGCAGGTCCGACACGACGCCGACGACCCGGGAGGCATCGAGTACGTGCACCGTCGGCTGCTCGTAGGCGGGAGCGATCCGGACCGCGGTGTGCTGCCTGGAGGTGGTGGCCCCGCCGATGAGCAGCGGGAGCGTGAGGCCGCGGCGCTGCATCTCCTCGGCGACGCTGACCATCTGGTCGAGCGACGGGGTGATCAGCCCGGACAGGCCGACGGCGCTGGCGCCCTCAGCGATCGCGGTGTCGAGGATGGTCGCGGCCGGCACCATGACGCCGAGGTCGATCACCTCGTAGCTGTTGCAGCCGAGCACGACCCCGACGATGTTCTTGCCGATGTCGTGCACGTCCCCCTTGACGGTCGCGAGCACGATCTTGCCCTGAGTCCGCCCGCCAGCGGCACTGGCACCGGCGGCCCCGTTCCCCGCCGAATTTGCTCCTTTCTCGGCCTCCATGAACGGCTCGAGATACGCAACGGAGCGCTTCATTGCCCGGGCGCTCTTCACGACCTGGGGAAGGAACATCTTGCCGGAGCCGAACAGGTCGCCGACGATCTTCATGCCGTCCATGAGCGGGCCCTCGATCACGTCGAGAGGCCGGTCGGCGGCGAGCCGGGCCTCCTCGGTGTCGGCTTCGATGAAGTCGACGATGCCGTGCACGAGCGCGTGCGCGAGTCGCTTCTCGACCGGCGCCTCGCGCCAGGACAGGTCGATCTCACGCTTGGTTCCTGACCCCTTCACCGTGTCGGCGAAGGCGACAAGCCGGTCGGTCGCGTCCGGGCGCCGGTCGAAGATCACGTCCTCGACGAGCTCGAGCAGGTCCGCCGGGATGTCCTGGTAGACGACGAGCTGGCCGGCGTTCACGATGCCCATGTCCAGGCCGGCCTTGATCGCGTGGAACAGGAAGGCCGAGTGCATCGCCTCGCGGACGACGTCGTTGCCGCGGAAGGAGAACGAGAGGTTCGAGATCCCGCCGCTGGTGCGCGCTCCGGGGCAGCGCTGCTTGATGCGGGGGAGTGCCTCGATGAACGCCTTCGCGTAGCCGTTGTGCTCCTCGATGCCGGTGGCCACGGCGAGCACGTTCGGGTCGAAGATGATGGCCGCGGGCGGGAACCCTGCCTCCTGGGTGAGCAGGTCGTAGGCCCGGCCGCAGATCTCCACCTTCCGGTCGATGGTGTCAGCCTGGCCCTGCTCGTCGAACGCCATCACGACCACGCCGGCGCCGTAGCCGCGAACGTGGCGGGCGTGCCGGAGGAACTCCTCCTCGCCTTCCTTGAGGCTGATGGAGTTGACCACGCCCCTGCCCTGAACGCACTTCAGGCCCGCCTCGATGACCGCCCACCGAGAGCTGTCGATCATGACCGGGATGCGCGCGACCTCCGGCTCGGTCGCGATGTAGTTGAGGAACGCGGTCATGGCCTGCTCGCCGTCGAGCAGGTCGGCGTCCATGTTGACGTCGAGCAGGTTGGCTCCCCCGCGCACCTGCTCGAGGGCGACGGCGACGGCGGCCTGATTGTCGCCCGCCTCGATCAGCCGCCGGAAGCGGGCCGACCCGGCTACGTTGGTCCGCTCTCCGATCATCACGAAGCCGGTGTCCGGGCCGATCTCGAAGGTCTCGAGGCCGCTGAACCTCGTGCGGGTGCGCTCGGCCGGAACGGGGCGCGGGGGGAGCCCGGCGACCGCCGCGGCGATCTGGGCCACGTGCTCCGGCGTGGTTCCGCAGCAGCCGCCCGCCACGTTGACGAGGCCGGCCTCAGCGAAGCCGCGCAGCAGCGCAGCCGTCTCGTGCGGCTGCTCGTCGTATCCGCCGAACGCGTTGGGCAGGCCGGCGTTCGGGTGGCTGCTGACGTACGTGCCGGCCAGCCTGGCGAGCTCCTCCACGTGGGGGCGCATCTCGGCCGCGCCGAGCGAGCAGTTCACCCCGACGATCAGCGGCTGCGCGTGCTGCACCGACGTCCAGAACGCCTCGACGGTCTGCCCGGACAGCGTCCGGCCGGACAGATCGACGATCGTCACCGACAGCCAGAGCGGCAGATGCGGCGCGACGTCACGGGCGGCGGCGATCGCGGCCTTGGCGTTGAGGGTGTCGAAGATCGTCTCGACTAGCAGCAGGTCGACGCCGCCCTCGGCCAGCGCGCCGATCTGCTCGGCGTACGCGGCGTAGATCCGGTCGAAGTCGACGGTCCGGTATGCGGGGTCGTCCACCCTCGGTGACAGCGACAGGGTCACGTTCAGCGGGCCGACCGATCCGGCGACGTAGGCCGCGTGACCGGCTTCGTCGGCGGCCTGGCGGGCGAGCCGGGCGCCGGCCAGGTTCATGTCGCGCACCGCGGCCTCAAGGCCGTAGTCGGCCTGACCGATGCTGGTCGCCGTGAACGTGTTGGTGGTCGTGATGTCGGCACCGGCGGCCAGGTACCGCCGGTGGATGTCGAGCACCACGTCAGGCCGGGTCAGGTTCAGGACGTCAGGATCGCCGGTGACGTCGCGCGGGTGATCGAGGAACAGCTCACCCCGGTAGTCGGCTGGCGTCAGCGCCGCGCCCTGCAGGACCGTCCCCCATGCGCCGTCCAGCACGAGTATCCGCTGGTCGAGCGCGCTTGCGATGGCTGCGGTCTCTGCCACGTTCCCGCCCCTTCTTGCCTGGCTAGCCCAGAAGAGGCGCGGAAACCCGCGTGACTCTTTAGGCGTTTTTGTCCTGGTCGCCAAGCTGTCCGTCAAATCACTCCAGGTACAGGCAGGTTACCGCACTCAGGGCTCGTTTTTGTGGCCAACCCCCAGATTGATGACCCTTCGATTTGGGGCGCGGCACAAGTGTGTGCCTGACGGGCCCTCGACCTGCGCAATTCGCCGCCGGCAGCGGCTCGCTCTCAGCCCGCCTCGCGGGGCTGGCGCGGCTCGCGCTGCTGGCCCGGCTGACGCGCGTAGGCAGCGAGGAAGGCGCTCGCTCCGGCACTGGCCTGGGCTGCGAGCTCAGCGGGACTGAACGGCTGGTCCCCGCAGAACAGGCTCTTGTCCAGGGCCCGGCCCAGCACCAGGAAGGCGAAGTGGGCGGCCGCGACATCCGGGTCGTCAGCCGTGAGGAGGCCGCGGGCGGCGAGCCTGGCAAAGCACTCTGCCAGGGCGCGGATGGTCTGGTCCGGCGCGCTGTCGTAGTAGGCGCGCGCGAGCTCTGGCAGCTGATGCGAGGCACCGATCACCAGACGGCGCAGCTGCAGGACCAGCGGCTGCATGACCGTGGCGAGGTAGCGGGCCGCGGCCTGCGGCAGGTCCTGCTCCAGCTGGCTCGTCTCGGCCAGAGCCGCGAGCTCGGCACGGAACGGGTTTCCGGCCCGGTCAAGGGCACCGAGCACGATCTCGGTGAACAGCTGCTCCTTGTCAGGAAAGTGCTTGTAGACGGTGGGTTTCGACACCGCGGCGAGGGCGGCAATCTGGTCCATGCTCGTGCCCAGGTAGCCGTGGCGCAGGAAGAGCTCTGTCGCCGCGTCGGTGATCGCGGTGCGCTTGCGCGCCGTGCGGCTGCCATCGGCCAGTTCCGGCCCGCGCGGCCGCCCTGGCGTGGCGGTGAGTTCGTCGCTGGCGCTCGTCATTTGCGCGGCTCCTCTCCCGGATCACTTCTCCCCGGATCACTCCCGCCATTGACGGTCGGAGTGTCGCAAGGTTACTGTACCGTGTAGTAGAAAACACTACACCGTTTAGTTTTGTATATAGAACCGGGGAGGAGTCAAGGTGAGCGTGAGATTCAGCGCCGTGCTGACGGCCACGGGCGGCACCACGACCGGGATTCCCGTTCCGCCGGAGGTCATCGACCAGCTGGGTGGCGGAAAGCGGCCCGCGGTCAAGGTCACCATCGGCAGCTATACCTACAGCACCACCGTCGGCGTCATGAAGGGCCAGACGCTGATACCGGTGAGTGCCGACCGCCGCAAGCAGGCCGGCCTCGCGGCAGGCGACCACATCGAGGTAGAGGTCGAAGCCGACGCCGAGCGCGTCCGGTGAGCCATGGCGACGCCCCCCACCATGGGTCGCCCCGCGGGCCAGCACGCCGCCCGCCAGACGACCCCAACTAGGGGATCAAAGGGCACTTTGCTCCCCATCTAGGGGGAGCGAAGGCGCCAACCATCCCCTTCGTGGCGGGCCGTGCGCCCGCCATCAACGCTGATCCGGCCCGGAGCTGGCGGGCCGGAGCCTGAGTGCGCGCTAGCTCGCGAGCTCGGCGCGCAGTGCCTGAGCTGCCTGCGTCATCGACCGGAGCTTGCCGGCCGAGGAGTCGCGGGGCAGATATTTCATGCCACAGTCGGGCGCGAGCACGATGCGCTCCGCTGGCACGTAGGGCAGCGCCCGGCGCACGCGATCCGCGACCACGCCGGGTGTCTCGACCTCGGAGCTACTCAGGTCGATGACGCCGAGGATGATCGTCTTGCCGGTCAGGTCAGCCAGCACGGCGCAGTCCAGGCCGGACTGCGCCGTCTCAATGGAGATCTGATCGGCTGTCGACTCGGCGAGCTCGGGCAGGAACGAGTAGCCAGACGGGCGCTCGTGAATGATCGCCGCGTATCCGAAGCACAGGTGCACCGCGGTGGTGCCCGCCGCGCCCTCGAGGGCGGCATTGAGCACCTTGACGCCGTACTGCTTCGCAGTTTCGGGCCGCGCCTGCAGATAGGGCTCGTCCAGCTGGACGATGTCGGCGCCGGCCGCGAACAGATCGGCCACTTCGGCACGGACGGCCTCGGCGTACCCGAACGCGGCCGCCTCCTTGCTCGGGTAGTAGTCGTTCTGCGCCTGCTCGGCCATGGTGAACGGGCCGGGGACTGTCACCTTGATGGTGCTGTCCGTGTGAGCTCGCAGGAACCGCACATCGTCAGCGTTGACCGGGTAGCGCCGGCTGATCGGCCCGGTGACGCGCGGGACCGGGTTCGGGTGGCCGCTGCGGTCGAGAGCGGTGCCGGGGTTGTCGATGTCGACGCCTGCGAGCGCCGTGGCGAAGGCGTTGGAGTAGCTCTCCCGGCGGGCCTCGCCGTCGGTGATGATGTCCAGCCCGGCGTCTTCCTGCGCGCGGATGGCCAGCAGCGCGGCGTCGTCCTGAGCCTGCTTCAGGTACTCAGGGCTGACCCGCCACAGCTCGGTAGCCCGGACCCGGGGCGGAAACCGGCCCGCCAGCTTGCCGCGGTCGATCAGCCAGTCCGGCTGGGGGTAGCTACCGACAAGTGACGTCGGGAAGAGCACTGCGACCTCCGGGCGCTGCGGGTAGTTTCCGGCCCACAGTATGCCGGACCTCAGTTGCGGTCAGCCGCCGACCTCCGCGAGCCGCTTCGCCAGGAACCTCCGCTCCGGCCCGGTCGTGACCAGGCGCAGGGCATCGGCGTAACTCGCCGCGGCTTCCGCGCGCCGGCCGAGCCTGCGCAGCAGGTCGGCGCGGGTTGCGGGCAGCAGGAAGTAGGCGCCGAGGGACCCGCTAGCCGCCAGCTCGTCCACGAGAGCGAGCCCGTCGGCCGGGCCGTCGGCCATGGCCACCGCCACGGCGTGGTTGAGCGCCACCACCGGAGTCGGCATCAGCCGGTACAGGCTCTCGTAGAGCCTCGCGATCCTGGCCCAGTCGGTGTCGGCTGCCAGCCGGGCCTCGGCGTGGCAGGCGGAGATCGCGGCCTGCAGCTGGTACGGCCCGGCGGCCTGCCGTCGCGGCGCGCTGGTGAGCAGGGCAAGGCCCTCGGCGATCGCGCCGGCATCCCACCGGGACCGGTCCTGGTCCTCCAGCGGGACCAGGTCGCCGTCCGCGTCGAGCCGGCCCGCTCTGCGGGCGTCGTGCAGCAGCATCAGCGCGAGCAGGCCAGCGGCCTCCGGCTCGTCCGGCATGAGCGCGGCGAGCAGCCGGGCGAGCCGGATGGCCTCCGCGGTGAGGCCGGGCCGGACGACATCGTCGCCCGCTGATGCCGAGTAGCCCTCGTTGAACAGCAGGTAAAGCACCGCGAGCACGCCACTGGTGCGCTCCGGCAGGAGATGAGCGGGCGGCACCCGGTACGGGATCCCGGCGTCGCGGATCTTGTGCTTGGCCCGGGTCAGCCGCTTGGCCATGGTGGCCTCCGGGACGAGGAAGGCGCGCGCGATCTCCGCCGTGGTCAGCCCGGCGAGCGTACGGAGCGTCAGCGCCACCCGTGCCTCGAGCGGCAGCGCCGGGTGGCAGCAGGTGAACATGAGCCGCAGCCGGTCGTCGCCGACGCCGCTGTCATCCGGCATGACGGGCTCATCGGGCACCGACAGCGCCGCCACCTGCTGGAGCTTGGCTGCCTCGGTCTTGCTCCGGCGCAACCGGTCGAGCGCGCGGTTCCGGGCGGTTGTCGTGAGCCACGCACCCGGCCGGTCTGGCACGCCGTCGGTCGGCCAGCGGGCGAGCGCCGCGGCGAACGCGTCCTGGACGCACTCCTCGGACAGATCCCAGTTGCCCGTCGTCCGGATCACCGTGGCGAGTACGTTCCCCCACTCGTCCCGGAACGCCGTCGTGACTGCGTCCTCGACTGCCGTCATATGCTCGCCAGGACGGGGCGCACCTCCACCACGCCCCCGGCCAGCGCGGCCGGATGCCGCGCTGCGGCGTAGATGGCCTCATCCAGGTCGGCGCACTCGATCACGTCGTAACCGAGGATCTGCTCCTTGGTCTCCGCGAACGGTCCGTCGGTGACGAGCACCTCGTTGCCGGCGTTCCGCACCGTCGTCGCGGTGCGGATCGGCTGCAGCTGCGAGCCCTCCACCAGCAGGATGCCCCTCGCCTGTATTTCCCTGGCCCAGGGCGCCCAGCACGGCTCCCCGACCTCATGATCGGTCGCGCCATCCTCGTGATCGGTCGCTGTGTCGGCATCCTCCTGGCCGCACACCAGCAGCATGTATCTCACCCTGAGTTTCCTCCTGTCTCCACCAGGAGCCTGCGCAGCTGGCTGACAGCTGTCAACTATGTGCTCGGGGCGCTAAGGATGTCTCGAGTACACGTCAAACGACTGGGAATGCTTGCGGCCGGATGAATTTCTGCTGGATCAGATCAGCATCGACGATCGCGTCGCGTTCGCAAGGCTGCAGGAACAGCGCATCGCCGGGGCCGACCGGTGAGATTCTGGACCGCGTGACTCCAGAGACGGTCGAGCCGCAGGCCGACACTGTCAAGCCGGCTGCGGACGCGGCACTGATGGCGACCCATATCGAGCAGATCCGCCAGGTCGTCCGCGAGGAAGTGGGCCGCGAGGCAGCCGCCCTGCACGCCAAGGTAGACCGGCTGAACGTCACGCCGCTGGTGATGCAGCGGCACGCCTGGGTCAAGCACATCCTGCATGACTTCGAGTACAACCCGAAGACCCAGTACAAGGTCCACCTGGTGGCCATGTGGGTGTGGACATTCAGCATGATCACCGTGGTCGGCCTGTTCACCTTCGCGAACCATTTCTGGCAGGTCGTGTCGGTGCTGTACCTGGTGCTGATCAGCCTCTACGCGAACTGGGCGACCGACTACGGCGCGATGAGCGCCGCGCTTGCAGCGATGAACGAGGCGCCGATGCCGGAGGTCCCGCTCGAGCAGCACGTCGATCCGCCGGCCGAGGTCACGTAGTCAGCGCGACGAACCGGCCGGCTACCGGCCCGGCAGGCCGGCCTGCTTGATGATGCCGGGAATCGCGCTCTCCGCGCCGATGGCCATCACGTGCACGCCTGCGACGCCGGGCACGCTGGTGAGCTGGGCGATGATCTCGCTGCAGAGCTTCTCGCCCTCGGCGCGCAGCTGCTCCGGGCTGAGACCCGAGAGGCGCATCGTGACGTGATCCGGGATCACCACGCCCGGGATCGTGGCCAGATGCGCCAGCGCACGCTCCGAGCGGACCGGGCCGACGCCGGCCAGGATGGCGCAGCGCTCGTGCAGTCCCTGGTCGCGCACCCGCTCCATCCACCCGGCGAACGCGGTGACGTCGAACACGAACTGCGTCTGGACGAACTGCGCTCCGGCGCTGATCTTTCCGGCCAGCCGCCCGGTTGCCTTCTCAGCCGCCGCCTCGGCTTCGGCGGAACTGCCCGCCGGACCCGGCGGATTCTCAACAGCGCCGAGGAGCCAGGACGGCGGCGGCTTCAGCTCAGCGCCGGACATCAGAATGCCCTTGTCCCGCATGGCGGTAGCCACGCTCAGCAGCCGGGTGCTGTCCAGGTCGAAGACCGCGGTGGCGTCCGGGTGGTCGCCGTTGCGCGGATGGTCACCGGTCATGATCAGTACGTTCGGCACCCCGAGTGCCGACGCGGACAGCAGCTCCGACTGCAGCGCGATCCGGTTGCGGTCGCGGCACGTCAGCTGCATGATCGGCTCGATCCCGGCCCGGAGCGCGGCGATGCTCCCGCCGAGGCTCGACAGCTTGACCGTGGCGCCCTGGTTGTCGGTGATGTTGACCGCGTCGACCCAGCCGCGCAGCGTCGCTGCCTTCTCGGCAATCGGCTCGGTGGCCGCGCCGCGGGGCGGGCCGATCTCGGCCGTAACCGCGAACTGGCGCGCCGCTAGCCGCTGCCGGAATGTGACCGGAGCGCCTTCCCGCTGGGGAGGATTCAGGCCGTCTTCGGTACGATCGGGTGCGCTGCCCGCTTTGTCCGCCATGCGGATGATCTTATCCCAGCGCAGGTCGATGGCCTATGGGCGACGGATCGATTATCGGCGCACCCGCTTGTGGCATCAGCCGAGGATGTCCGCCGTTCTCTCGGTGCTGAGGCGCCGGCGCGCGACGGTCAGTCGGCCCAGGCCGGACAGCGCGTCGAGAACCTGCGCGGCCAGTCCCGCCCCGGCTGACGTCGATTCGGCGAAGCCGATCGTCTGAACGGAGGCAAGCATGGCCGGCTTGATGTCCGACACGTTGCCCACAACCTGCACGCGGGTCCCGGAGTTGCGGGCGTAGCCGCACATCTGCCTGGTGTCCGCGGACCTGGGGTCGCCGACCACCAGCATGAGATCGCTGCCGAGCGCGACCGAGTAGATCGTGCCGGCCCGGTCGGACGGCGCGTAGCACACCTCCGCCGGCACGGCGCCCCTGGCGGCCGGATACCGCGAGCGCAGCGCGCTGACAATCGGCCCGCCAGCTTCGAGCGTCAGCCCCGGCTGAACGATGTACGAGACGGGCCGGCTGTCACTCGCCGCGACCGCCGCGGTATTGGCGGGGCTCTCGACGATGGTCACGCGGCCGCCCGCCTGGCTGGTGATCGGCTCGGTCGAGGCGTGGTCTGGCTGGCCGACAAGGACGAGCTGATGACCGCGTTCCGCCGTGCTGGCTGCGGCCGTCTGGGCAGCGGCCACCATCGGGCAGGTGGCATCCACGATGGTCGCGCCGCGGCTCGTCGCCTCGGCCCGGACCTGCGCGGTGACCCCGTGCGCGGGGAAGACAACGACGTCGCCCGGCCCGACGTCGTCGAGCGACCTCGCGACAATCGCGCCAAGGTCGGCTAGGTCGGAAGCGGTCTCGGCCGGCATCGCCGCGGGCTCGAGGACGTAGACGTGGTGGCCGTTCCCGTGGTTGTCGGACGCGGCCTGCCTGGCCGCGCTGGCCGCGTGCAGCGCGCCGCTGCACCACGGACTGCTAGCGATCAGCAGCGTGCGGCTGCCCGCCACAGCGGCCCATTCCTCGACTGCGCCGCGTGCCGCGCTCGCCGACAGCGCATCGCCAGACGGAACCGCGGCAGCAATCGCGGCCGTTCCGCCGTCCTCGCGCGGGCAGGTCACCAGGAAGAGCCGCGCGTCCTCGTCACCGCGCCAGTCGGCGCGTGGCAGCGTCGCGAGCCGGTTCGGCCGGCCCTTGGCCACCAGCGACCCGGCAACCAGCGGTGCAGCCGGACAGTTCAGCGGGCCGTTGACGGGGTCGTGAATCTGCCTGGGAACGAGCACCTCGCCGCGCTTGAGGCCGGTGCTGGCCACGGGGATCTCGCGTACGTCTTGTCGGCTCATGGCGTGTCTGCCTGCCGCCGGCGATCTGCCGGCCCGCGTGGCGCACGCTCGCGCGCGCTCGACAGTCCTCCGTAATGTGCCATGCCCGCGCTAGCGCCAGAGTTTTCCCCGCGGCTGGCCAAGCCTTCGTATCGGCGCGCGGCCTGTCTGTCCGCGCCGCGACGGCAGCGATCAGAAGTTGGCTCGCGTGCGTGCTACCCGGATCGCGCCCGCCTGCACAACCAGCAGCACGCACATGGCGAGCGGGAGGATGACGTCAACAGGTGCGCTCGGCCCGTGCGTTCCCTGCCCGGACCGTACGACCAGGATGATCACGTAGAGCAGCAGGCCGACCGCCGGATGGACGACCAGCCCGACGCGCTTCGGCAGGAAGTTGTTGTACGCGCCGGGCCCGAAGTGAACCGGGACCCGCGCCTCGGCCGGCAGCGTGACCCAGCCGTAGTACGACACGCCGATCATCGCGAGCAAGAGCACGCCGCCGATTACCAGCCCGGCGATCATGACTGGCCCTCCGGGGTACTTCCGCGTGCCGCCATCAGGCAGGTGCGCTGATGGTGATGTGATGCCTTCATTTCCGTACCTCCATCGGGGCGCACAAGTGCGCCACCTGAGTTCTCAGCCGTCCGCAGGGCGCAGCCACAGACCGCCGACCTTGCCGTCGGCGTCGAACACGACGCGCGCGATGCCGTCACCGGCCTCGAAGCGCAGCGGAACCTCGACGATGATCTGATCGCCGACCCGGCGGGCGAACGGCTCGCCCATCCCCTCGTAGCTGCCGACCACGCTCGCCGTGCGGGCCCATCCTTCGGCGAGACGCGCCGCGTCCAGGGCCTCGGTCATCCGCGCACTGAAGTCCGTGCGCGCCTGTTGCCAGTGGCCGCCTGCCAGCGACGTCACCAGGGCAACCGCCTGGTCAGCCGTGCCTGGCGGCACGTCAGCCTTCATGGGAGCTCCCGTCCGCGGATCGACAGGATGACCGAACCGCTGGAACGCGGCCTGCCGGCTGGTGCCGAGCACATCGCCGATCTCCCTCCAGCTGTGGCCGACGGCCCGCGCCCGGTCCACGGCGTCCTGCAGCATGTCGCCAGCAGCCGCCGACAGCTCCTGCGCTGCGGCAAGCGCCCCCAGTGGCGAGCCGCTGCCGACGCGCCGGAGCGCATCAGCGAGCCTGCCCGAGGGGGTTCCCTCCGCTGCGCCAGCCGACTGTGGTGCAGGCGTGCGCACGCTGTCAAGGTTGTCATGACGTTCGCTCGTTGTCAAAGGATCCTTGACGGATCCGTCCGGCCTGGCGCGCGCCGATCGCTGGCGCCGCGCCCTGCTCCGGCAGGTGGCGTCGCAGTACCGCCGGCGTCTGCCGGAGCCAGACTGTGACGGCAGCCGCTGCCCGCACGCCTCGCACCTGCCCGGCTCAGTCACGTCAGCCACTACTGGGCCTCATGCGGTCACGGTAGCACGTAATAGCGGCACGAAATAATTATTACGTGCCGCGCCAGCGCTGATTGTCGAAGCGTCCAGGCAGGACCGTGAGTAGAAGCGCGGGCGCCGCGTGGCGCCGGAGCTCAGCTGTCCGTGTCGCCGCGGTGCTGCTGCTCGGCGAGGAAGCGCTCGAACTCAGCGCCGAGTTCCTCAGCGCTGGGAACCTGGTCCTCGCCGGCCAGCAGGCTCTCCCGGTCGGCCGTGAAGGCGTCATACTGCTGCTCGAGTGCCTGCACCACCTCGGCGACCTCGGCAGAGCCTTCTACCTGGCGGGCGATTTCCAGGTTGGTCCGGTGCGCAGCCTCGCGGAGGGCGTCGGCCGGCAGCACGAGGCCGGTAGCGCGCTGGACCGACTCGAGCAGCGTCACGGCGGACGCCGGGTAGGCGGCCTGGGCCAGGTAGTGCGGAACGTGCACGGCGAATCCGACGGCCGGCCGGCCGGCCGCGCCGAGCCGGTACTCCAGCAGCGCTGCGGCGCTGCCCGGCACCTGAAGCTTGTCGACCAGCGACCGGTAGCCGTCGATCAGGCCGGGCTGGGTGGCGTGCGCGGTAACGCCCAGCTGCCTGGTGTGGGGAACGCCCATCGGGATGCCGTGAAAGCTGACCGAGAGGCGCACCTGCAGGGCCGCGGTGAGCTGCAGGACGGCTGCGGTGAAGGTCTCCCACTCGCGGTCCGGCTCGAGCCCCGCGAGCAGCAGGAACGGGGTGCCCGCGCTGTCTCGCAGCAGGGACAGCGCGAGCTCCGGGGCGTCGTAGTCGTCCCAGTGGTCCTTGGCGAAGGTCATGATCGGCCGGCGCGACCGGTAGTCCAGCAGCGAGTCGATGTCGAACGTGGCGACCTGCTCGTGCTCCAGGGTGGAGAGCAGGTGGGCAGTGAGCAGGCGCCCGGCGGCGCCGGCGTCGATGAACCCGTCCAGGTAGTAGAGCATGACGAGATCACCGGCTGGCTCCGGCGCG
>Ga0123355_10011218_pt1 | contig 13794 bp, 11 predicted proteins | sample TergutEmb28metaG_3_FD_89872 | JGI IMG/M metagenome (GOLD analysis project Ga0123355, IMG submission 89872) | Embiratermes neotenicus P1 segment gut microbial communities from Petit-Saut dam, French Guiana - Emb289 P1 | ecosystem: Host-associated > Arthropoda: Insects > Digestive system > Gut ... | reverse complement strand
CGCGCAGCTCGTCGTCATCCAGCTTATTTAAGTCTGCGCCTGTTAGTGCGCCGTCGCCATCTTCCATTATGCCAATTTCGCATGCAATTGCCTTGGCAGTAACAATATGGTCGCCGGTTATCATTACAGTTTTAATGCCGGCTTCTTTTGCCTGTGCAACAGCAACGGCACTTTCTTCCCTCGGCGGGTCAATCATACCTACGAGGCCAAGGAACTCCTGGTCGCACTCAAGTGCCTCAACGCTTGTGTCTATCGGGCGTTCTGTATACATTTTGAAGCTGATTGCAAGCACACGCAAAGCCTTTTCTGCAAAGCTGTCATGCACCTCGGTTGCGCGGGCAAGTAGCTCATCGTCCCAATTTACCGGGATACGGTCGAACGCGCCCTTTGTCACCACAAGATACCCCCCCTCTATATGGTGGATTGTAGTCATGCGCTTGCGGCCAGAGTCAAAAGGCAGTTCAAAAATACGAGGGTACTCGTTTGCTGCGTCCACAAGTGTGAGTTTCAAATCGTGCAGCAGGCGGATTATCGCAATTTCTGTTGGGTCACCAATTGCGTGTTCGTCTTCGTTATCAAGTATCTGTATTGTGGCATTGCTGCATGCTGCAAGCAGTTCAACCATGTGTACTTGGTCGCTGTTTAGGCCATCTTTTACGTTTACAGGGTCGTACATCACATGCCACAGGTTGCGGATTTTCATTTTGTTCATTGTCAATGTCCCGGTTTTATCGGAGCATATAACGGATGTGTTGCCCACGGTTTCTACCGCAGGTATCTTGCGGATGATAGTCTTTTTGTTTACCATATTAAACACACCATAGGACAGTACCATTGTTACAATAATAGGCAGTGTTTCCGGCACTGCGGCAACGCCCAGCGCAACAGCAAGAATAAGTGCGTCCACAAACTCGCGTGGGCCGCCGCTTATTGGGTTTACATCATGCACAAACCATGCAAAGGCAAACATCAAAAGCCCCGCAACCAGTGCAAGTATAGAGATACGCTTAGCAAGCTGCTGTAGGCGCAGTTGCAGTGGAGTTTTCTGTTTTTGTGCAGTATTGAGCAAACGTGCTATCTTGCCCATTTCTGTTTCCATTGCGGTTTCAACAACAACTGCTGTAGCGCGGCCGTTGGTCACAAGGCAGCCGCTATATACCATATTAATGCGGTCGCCAAGCGGTACTTCTTCAGAAATAGTGGCAAGCGGGTCTTTCTCGACAGGTTGGCTTTCGCCAGTGAGGGCAGCCTCGTCTGTTAGCAGGCTTGCGGCCTCAATTAGCCTGGCATCTGCAGTTACAACATCGCCCGCAGAAAGTTCGATAATATCGCCGGGTACAAGTTGGTTTGCATCCACAACTAGCTTTGCGCCACCACGTATTACAGTAGTCTTGAACGCGTTCATTTTCTTCAGGGCTTCCAGTGCTTTTTCTGCCTTGTTTTCCTGCCAAATGCCAAGACATACGTTAATAATAACGATGCTAAGGATAACCACAACCTTTGGCCAGCCACGCCCTATAGTATCCGGCGGGTGGAAGATAGCGGTGTAGGCGGCAATAAGTGCCGCCGCAATAAGGATAAGAGCCGGGATTTCTGTAATGTGGTGGACTATCTTTGCAAGCAGAGTTTCTGGCGGCTGTTCTTCAAACTCGTTAAGCCCGTATTTTTGCTGGCGAAACTCTACATCTTGTTCGCTAAGGCCTAGCACCTCGTCGGTGTTTAGCTTGCGTATTATATCTTGTATGTTTTCTTTTACCCAGAGCATATTGCCCTCCTATATATTTATACTAAACCTCCTCGGAAACTCGTTCATACATGTAAAAATGCTTACCAATTCCGTAACATTATCACATGCTACCAACAGTTTCCGAGTAGGTCTACTGTTTTAATATCTGAAACCATTGCTTTGTTAGGGCGTGTTACCACTATAAGAATGTGTAAATTTGCGAGCCTGATTTTTCGCAGATTTAGGGGGTTTTTAGCGACGCGCACTATAAGTGCGCTAGGGAGCATTTTCATGCGCTTGAATGGGTTTTCCGGACAGGTCTATTACTTAAACCCATTCGCCGCCGCTTTTTCGATTACATCTGCGTCGCTTTCGCTCAAAACATAGCCGAAATTCAAATACAGCCCACGTACACCGTACCGTTTTACTAGCTTCCGTGCCTTTTGCACCATGGTATCCGCATCACCATCTTCTATACATACCCACAAAGACTTGCCTGCATTGTGTACAATATCGTACAGCGGATACCACCGCTCGCTACCGCCATCTGGGTTGCCTGCGCCATGAGTCCATTGCAGTGCGTGCAAATGCTCAACTTGCATAAGTGCCGGAGCATGACGTATTGCATCCGGGCCATCTAGGTGGAACATGCTGTTATCTAACCGCCTACATTGGTCTGCAAGTGTTGGGCAAACAAACTCCTTAAAATGCGCAGGCGACATAAGCACATTAAAGTCGCACTGTACTTTGGCTGTCTTGCCCGGCCCCCAAATGCGGAACGCCGTAAACGCAGAACCGCCGTCCTTATCCTTGAGCAGGTCGTATAACGCGTCGTAGTACACAAAATATAGCTCGTTCAACTCTTCCAGCCGTTTTTTTACGATATCCGGCTCATCTATGAGGTCTATGCACATGGCCTGCGGGTCACGCATTGCGGCTAGGATATCGATATTTTCTACCAAGTCTGGTATCGTAACGTAAAAGTCGTCACCTGCAGCTTCCTGCGCTGTTTTTAGGATACGATAATGCTCTTGCCACCAGCGGTTGTTTGGGTCGTACACCAGAGGATAGTCCTCCCACGAGGAATGTACACAGGGGTTAAACCACACGGTTTCTGGTGTAAAAGCAGGCTCGCTGCCGAGGTATAACGCCACCGAGCCAGGCCCAAAGTTTAGATCCATGCTGGGGAATGAGTCAAGTCTAAAATCGTGCTGCCTTATCCAGTTGCGATAATTTGCAAGCACCGCAGGCATATCTGCAAAATAATGCGCATGTGGGAGCGGCACGGTACTCGGTACTTTCTCAAGCGGCTCAACCAGGGTGCTGCGGCGCGAAATAAGGCTCACAAGCGGGCCTTCGTGCAGGTCGTTTGCCCACCAGGCCTGGAAACGCTGCTTTGTTTCGCTCCAGTTTGGTTTTTGCTTCATATAATGCTCCTTAGTTTTTTTGCCATTTTACCACTTGTATCGACAAATATCTATAGCCATATTAGGGAGTGTTACCACTACAAGAATGTGCAAATTTGCGAGCCTGATTTTTCGCAGATTCAAGGGGTGAAATCCACTTAGGGCATAAAAAATCCCGCAAGGCTTGTATTTGCCTTGCGGGTTCGTCTGTACTGTTCATAATCCCGCTCATCACGCACTGGGGAGGTTTTGGGTTATCTGTTTATATTATACCCAACAAACTAAACGCTACCTGTTGTCGTTTCTCCTTAAGCATCAATCCACAAACTATAGCTTTTTGTTGTAAATATTAAGACACAAAAATTAGGGTCGCATACCTTTATTATCGCTTATAGCCAAGATGATTATCTCCGCTATACATATTTTCTTATGTCTGTCCCATCTAAACGCATACTGTAGACACCTGTTGAGCCTCCGTTTTCATCACGATTAAAATAGATTCGGTCGCCCAAGATGGCCATATTCCTAGCAGGAAAGTCGGTAAGGGTTCGAAAGTCCGTTCCATCAATTCCTATGCTGTGAATTTTTCCACCGTAGGTTTCCCCTCTCGAGACATACAAAGGATCGGTGAAAAACACACGGTCTCCATGCACATTCATAAATGCCACCCTCATGTCAACCCTTGCAACCATTTCTTGTCCAGAGCCATCATGCCTCATACGGTAGAATTCAGTGTAGTCTAAACGCAAATCTGCATCAAAATGACCTGCCGTAAAATACACATAAGCATTGTCCACAATTATATTGTTGGAAGCAGCATCACGAATACTTAGTCTGTTTGTGCCGTCAATGTTCATGCTAAATAAATTACCGGCATCCACATCTCCGTTAGCAGCACCATCCACCCCAATGCTAAAAAAGATTCTATCCCCAATAATATTAGTGCTACGAGTAGATGATTCCGTAATTTGTTGTCTGTCTGTGCCATCTATGCGAACGCTATTAAGATTACCACCGAACTGACTTGTGTGCCAATAAATCCTGTCGCCGGCTACAATGACATGCCCAATTGCTTCGCCCTCAATATGAGTTTGCATATCAGTTCCATCGGTACGAATGCTCATTATTGGACTATTATGCACACCTGTCCCTGCTCTGAAAAAAATGCGTCCTCCAATAACATTTATAAATTCGCCACTTAAAAAACTAACTTGCCTAATGTCTGTACCGTCAATATTCATACTGTAGAGGGTTAAAAAACCGGTCTCGCTGTCTGGATTACCGAAAAAGATGCGATTACCGTATAAAGCAAACCTGCCCCAAGTTAAAAGATTGCCGGGAGAGTTACCATGTGCATTTGAATCAATTGCTGCATTACCAACCGAATCCGACTCTTGCGGCGGCTGATTTTCAGGCGGGTGATTTTCAGGAGACTCTTGCAAAGGCGGCTGTTCCAAAGTCGACTCCTGTGACGGTGTATAAGCGACATCACCATTACCACCGCAAGCCGCCAAAGTAAACAGGGCAAACACCATCAGTCCTATTACCAATAATCGTTTCATAAACCAACACACTCCCATAATTTTAATACATTGCAATCTAGTATAAAAAATGTTCGTCCCTCGCTGCAAAGGTCGGGCAACGAATAGAGGAAGTATAGCACACGTTCGGAACAAAGTCCATTTTGGGAATGACTTGGCTAGGTATGAATCGCAAAAGCGGTCGCAGGATATGGAGCGGTAAACAATAGAAAGCAAAATGCCGACCCTAAAAGTCGGCATTTTGCTTTCTATTTCTTCATAAGTAAGACTAATTATTGTGTCATTAAGGGGCTTAAAAAAACAAGCCACTTGAAAATGTCACCAAACCCAAGAAATATCATATTTTTGGATGTTTTCGTCTATTGTTACAAGTGTCATATGTTCAGCAACCGCAGTTGTAATAAGCAGTCTGTCAAAGGGATCTTTGTGTAACAGTGGCAATTTGAACACACCCGAAAGATATTCATCTTCAATTTGCATAAAATCGAAATCGCCACTCCTTAAAACATCAACGAACTCGTCAAATGTTAAACTTAATATCAATTTACCTATGTTCATCTTTATAGCAATTTCCCAAAGTGAAATTAAAGAAATGGCAACCTGATTTTCTGGATTTTTAATGATTTCTTTTATTGCTAATGGCAGATTTGGCGAATCTTCTACCATCCAAATGATAACGTGAGTATCAAGTAAATACCTCATTACATGTACTCCTTTAATTCTTCTATGGGGTCGTTAAAATCATCAGCCATCCATACCTTGTCCTTCAGACAACCAATTATTTCTGAACGAGGTCGTTTCTTTGTTTGTTCCATCACTTCAGCACCATCTGCCACCGGTTCAAGAAAAGTAACTACCACTCTGTACGCACCTTTTACGGCGATGGGTTGTGTGGGTTTAATGTTTACACCATCATAAATTGCATTTACCGCGTACATGTTTTTCCTCCTTCAAGTTTTCCAACAGAGTAAGTTGCGCACTTATACACCGACAGAGTCGGTGCAGTGCGCCTTGCGGGGGGCTTTCGTGCCTACTGGCACGAATGGGTACTCTATGCAGAGTACCAACTCTGTAGTTAAATCATTAACTTCTTGCTTTCTTCCGAGCATCGTTATAGCCATCCGTATAGCCGTCTTCCATGCCATGACTGTAGCCATCGTTTCTTCCTGTTATTCCGTTAGGATTCATACGAAAATCGCCACTTTGACGTGGCCCCCAAGGTGAGTTATATCCATGTTTTGCAACCTTACCGTCAACCTTACCATTAGCATATCCCGCTTTCTATCCTTCATCGTAGCAATATTTATATCCCACATCAGCTGTCCCCCATTTGGGATATTGTTCGGGTGTATAATCTCATATGTTTATCTCCCTTCTGTACAAATATAAATTATATCCATTTGCTAATAATTGTTACAATTCTATCATAGGCATAGCGACCATCACAACATAGTATAACAAGCTTCAAATTTATCCTTCTCAAGCCCCTTAACGAATCTCAAACCAGTAGCAGTGACAACGCTATCAATCCTTATTATACCAGGGCACAAGCAGAATTTCCAGATAAGTTTTGCTAGAGCAAATCACGCGCTCGCCTTTTTATTTGAGAGGAGATGGTTTTTTGGCAACATGCGGATATGCAAGAGTATCCACAACAGGACAGAACGAGGACAGGTAGATTATAGCAATGAACGAATTGCAAATCCACAAAGACAATATTTTTTGCCGACAAGGTATCAGTATAATTTCAAAACAGGGATTGAAGTCATATCTATGTCTATGATAGAATGTGCGTTATAGTGATATAATTGGGAAACTGTCCAGTTATATGACACAGCCAGCATACGCTGTCTTTCACACCTCCTTCGGTGCGGCGTCGTTCAATAGAAATGAAAACATCTCAAGACTTCGCCTTGGACTGTTCCCATTTCACTATAAATCATGCTGTCAAAAGGCGTACCTTTTGATGATAATAGGAGAAAATATGATGAAGAAAACACATAACACTCTGCTCATTTGCGCCATTGTTGTACTACTAACCATAACACTTACGGCATGTAGTGGAGACGGAAATCCAGATCAGTCACCTAATCTTGCACAAAATCAGGATAGTTCAACATCTGACAGCACGCCGTTGCAACAAAGTCCACAAATAGATGATGATGATTACGAGAATGATATTTACGATAATGAGGAGATTATAGAAAGCACACCTGATGTTATACGTGAAACGATACTAGTTTCTGATGAAAGTCAACTTAGGTCAGCTGTAAATTTAGCTGCTCATCCAACCACAGTAACTCTGACAGCAGATATTGAGTTGATTTCAGATTTTGTAATCCCGACAGGTGCAGATATACTAATGGAAAGCACTGATGGAAATATGTTTAGTCTAATAGCCACACGAGATATGGCTGCCATCACAGTTCAGCAAGATGCTACTCTAACTATTGAGAACATAGGTGTTACCCGTATATATGGCACATCTGGAATTGGAGTATCAATATCTGGCTATTTTGTAATGAATGGAGGTACAATCAGCAACCACACCGATGGTGGCGTTCATAATCGTGATGGGGCGTATTTTTTGATGAACGAAGGAAAAATTAGTGATAATACTGCTAATCGTTTTAGCAGTGGCGGCGGGGGCATACTTAACCATTCAATATTTGTAATGAATGGCGGTACAATTAGCAACAACACCGCATACAGAAATACTATGGGCGGTGGTGGGGTGCTTGTTCATGGAAGTTCTGCACGAAACCCAGCATCATTTACAATGCATGGTGGTATAATTAGCAATAATACTGCAATTTCTCCAGGGTCTGGCACTAAAGGTGGAGGAGTATCTATACGATATGGTTATTTTAGTCTGTATGACGGTATAATTAGCGATAATACTGCGGATAGTCGAGGCGGCGGAATACATTCCGAAGTTGCAAGACTTTATATTCATGGAGGCATGATTAGTGGCAATACTGCCACCCGTGGCGGTGGCATAAGTAGTGAATCGGAGTTTACTATGTCTGGTGGCACAATTCATGAAAACATAGCAACTGCGCTCGGCGGAGGGGTACATTTTAGTCGTAATTTTACTATGTACGCAGGTTCAATTACGAATAACATAGCAAACGAGAATGGCGGAGGGGTACACATAGCCCCCTTTTCTGGCGATAGCGTTTTTGTAATGCATAATGGGAGTATTGACAACAATCTAGCTGATAATGGCGGTGGTGTGTTTATCAGCTCAGGTAGACATTCAACTGGTGTGTTAGAGTTAAACGGTGGTATTCTATATAACAACATTGTGCATTCCAATGGTGGCGGTGTTTATAATCAAGGTGGTAGTTTCCGAATGACAAATGGTATCATTACTAATAACAATGCAAACTCGGCTGGTGGTGGCCTTAGACATTCTAGCGGTTGGTCTACAATAGACGGTGGTTGGATATTCGATAATCTAGCCAGTGATGATATGGACATTAGCATTGCTAACCAAGGTGTGTTTAACAATAATGTGTTTGACCCTTATATTGGTGCAATTGGCAATGCCCCTCCTGCTGGTGTAGCTATTACTCCAACTAATCCATAATATAATTACGCTACAGCAATAGTACTGAAAAATACGTTTTACAAAAGTCTAACTTAAGCATTTTCTTGTTTTGTTATAGTGAAATGAAAACATCTCAAGGCTAAGCCTTGAGATGTTTTCATTTCCATTGAACTCCCCGCACCGACGCAGCGAAGCGAAGGAGGTGTGGCCAGCGATTAGCGAGACAGCCCGACTAGCGACAAATCATACAAGAAACATCCACCACTGGGGATCAAACCCATCATAGAACACTTCGCGCATAGAACCGGTCTCTGTCACCCACTTACGGAAAATTGGAAGCAGTTCTTCCCAAAAAACTGGGTCTATCCCCCTGTCCAAATCATACTGGTACATAAAATGGCTTATTGCAATAACTCCATCCGGTTTCATAACCTTTTTGCATGAAGCCAAAATACCCATTATCTCGTCCTTAACACTATTTTCTAAAGTACCGCCTCTAAACTCGTCATTCGTAAAACGAATCATCTCTTCATGAATAGCAAACCAGTTCACATTAACAGTGTCCAGCCCATTTTTTCTGCCCAGCATATCAAAAATAATGTCGTTTATAGAATGTTCAAATGCTACGACATCAAAGGTTTTGCCCTGCACTTGGTCTTCCAAGTCTCCAGCATTATCTTCGATTACATCAATAATAATTGGCAACCCATTTGTAGACTCGCGGAACATTTTTGTCAAATCCTTGTTAGCATTAATTGTTGCGTAGTATGTCTCTTGGTGCGGAAACGCCGCTGACATAGCCCTCGGGACGCCGATACTAGACCCTGCCGCCAGTTCAAGCAGTGAAATTGAGTCACCAGATTTAACGGTTTTTAGAGCTTCAACCCATTTGTTCCAATTGTACCAAGGCCAAACCATGCTGCGTTCAAAGTCAATGGGTTTCTCCATGATATCTTTCAACAACTCCCACTTCTCTGCAGCCGGTATGGCCAGGAACTCAGTTTTTTCGTGAGGCAAAAAAACATCCAATGTCGTGGTATCCTCCAGTTTGGATAACCACTTTGGGAAATTGTCTAAAGTTTTCATAGCTAGTCTCCCTACATCTCCGTCAAAACTATCAGCGGCACAAGCATTACATGTGACCTGCCATCCAATGTCAACTCAACAACACCTCGTCCAACGCTGGAGCAGCCCCACTCTCTTGCATGCAGCTTAAATTCAATCGACTTATTGCGAGTGTCCAGGTGCGCGCCCACAAAGGTTTTGAAACTCCTTGTTGGCAGCACCTCCCAGCCATCATCCATATATATTTTTACGTTAAGGCCTGCCGGGATGCGATACTTGCTTGCAATATGCAGTTTAACAAGCACACTATCGCCAGGTGCAACCGCAGGGCCGCTTGTATACTCCACTGCCACGTCCATAAATGGGAAACTATGCCTCTGTGCTACAGTGTCAAGATAGTCCATATTATTTTTGTTGGAATAAAGGATATCAACCGCTTTGGGCTTTGGTGCATCAACCTCTACAGGAAGGCCGTGTATTGCAGCCACTTTAGTCATAAGGCCTGTTATCCTGTCTGTCAAATTGTCTATATTTTGTGGGATCATGTCACCAAAGTAGCCCAAGTCGCCAATATTTAGACAAGCTGTCTTTATACTCCGGCCAATTGGTGTAGTCCATTTTTCCGGTATTGCATCAATACCGTATATTATTCCAAATATTGCGCCCAACGTAGCAGCTGTACAGTCTGTGTCCTCGCCACAATTGACAGCAGTACATATAGATTTGCCAAAATCGTTTCCACCATACAAAAGGCCAATGATAATAATACCGATGTTAGATGGTGCATCCCAGCCCGGTACTCCGTCAAAGAAACCACGGGCAGTATCTTCCTTTGAAACATGATCTTTAGAGCCAAAAAATGCCTCTCCACGATACTCCTCAAGCAGTTTGTGGCGAGCCTCTTCCCAAGAAAGCCCCTTGGCATAAGATTCTCTAGCGCACAGGACGGCCTTGTAAGTGCCGCAGCCTTCTGGGATATAGGATAGTCCAATGTCAATAAGCTTGTTTATATCGCTCTCTATAAATGCGGCACTTTCGAGAGTGGCACAAAACACTGCGGCATATGTGCCTTCACCATCGCCATGGTCAATGGATGCATCATCAAATGCATAACGAGCTGCAATATCCGGCCTGCCAGGCGCAATGCACGCCCATATCTCGCTACGGATAAATGCGCCACAGCTATGTTTGAAATAGTTGTTGCGCATACCAGTGTATGGAGGCTGCAAGCCTGTACGCATGTTTATTTTTGCATAACCATACTCGGACCAATATGGAGAAACATATTGCATCCAGTAGTCTGCCATTATGGTTGAATCAACGCTTATGCCCTGCTCCTCCAGCATAATAAGCCAGAGAAGTTGTATGTCAAGGTCGTCGTTTGGGAGGGGTTCTCCACCCAAATCCTGCGTATAAAAGTCTACATTGTTAAGTTGCCTATGCCACTCAAATGGAGCACCTACTGTACCGCCAATATTTTTGCCCATCCAACACCCTAAAGTCTTGCTACGATAATCTGCCTTGTTAAGCATTGTATAGCCCCCTAATATTTTTTGGGAATCCCCCGCACATGGTCATGTGTAAGCGGATAATTCCGTTATTTTTCTATATAGTAGACCACACCTCCCTTTGCTACGCGTCGGTTGGTGTGGTGATTGCGTAGCAATCGTGTCGGGCAATCTTAAACTGACCGACTATATCTCCATTACAAAGCAAACTATTCGGTTAGCCTCCGCAAAACCCACCTTTGTGTGAAACTGGCGGCTATCTTCGTTAAACCACTCACAGTCGGATGCAAACTCTGTACAACCCTGCTCCCTCGCCCAATTTTTAGCAAACTCCACCAGCTCCCTAGCAATGCCGTGGCGTTGGTGTTCGGGCTTTACATATATGGCCTCAAGATATCCGACAGGGCTTGTGGACGTGCCTTCGACATAGTCATGACGCAAAGCCAGGCTTATGAAGGCGACAGGCTCATTGTTTTTGTAGTACAGATACTCGTGCGGCAGGTCGCCTTCTGCACGCTCCACTAGCCAATCGTCAAAATTGTCTCCCGGCCATAGGGCAATGCACAGGGCGGCCCACGCCTGCTCGTTTTCGCGGGTTACGGGAACTATCATGCTGTTGCCACTTTACAAGCATTGCAGCATCTGATAAGAAACGACATCATGTCGCAGGTTGCTCCTTCCTGCTATTCTGCCTTTGCGCCATTACCAAATCGTAATATATACCTCGTTGTTTGAGCAACTCAGAATGCGTACCAACCTCCGCAACGCCACCTTCTTTCAGTACTACAAGCCTATCGGCATTGCGCAAAGTAGACAAGCGGTGCGCTATGGCAATAGTAGTGCGGCCTTTGGTTATGCGGTTTAGGCTCTCCTGTATCAGAGACTCTGTCTCTACGTCCAGCGAGCTTGTGGCCTCATCCAATATAAGAATTTCCGGGTTTTTGATAATAGCACGTGCAATAGAAAGACGCTGTCTCTCGCCACCGGAGAGTGACTGACCGCCCTCGCCTATAGGCGTATTGTATCCATCCGGAGATTTTACGATAAAGTCATGTGCTTCGGCAGCCTTTGCAGCAGCGATAACTTCTTCCACTGTCGCACCAGACTTGCCGTACGCGATATTTTCCAAAAACGTACCCGCAAACAGAAAGCTCTCCTGGAACACAACACCCATATTCTCGTGTAGGTGGTTAGTCTCCATTGCGCGCAGGTCGGTTTCGTTAATTGTTATTTTTCCGTTATTTGGGTCGTACAGACGCATTGCAAGGTTAATTAGTGTAGACTTGCCAACGCCAGACTTGCCAACAAGCCCAATCATTTCTCCGGGCTTTATCTCAAGGCTAACGCCTTTCAATACTGGCTCGTAGGACTTATAGCCAAAGTATACATTGTCAAATGCCACACTACCCGCAATAGGTACATTGCTTGGTGCAACCGGTGACGTAATTTCGCTATCTTCGTCCAATATTTCAAACACTTTTACCATACTAGTTGTGGCCTGTGCAAGCCAGCGCGGCAGGTTTACAAGCCAGCGTAGCGGCCCATAAATGGCCCACAGGTACATCGTAAACTGGATAAGCGAACCCAGCGTTAGCGTACCATTTATTACCATCCACCCGCCAACAAACAATATCAAAAACTCGCCAACACCAACAAGGAATGTAAGCGGCTGGAACAACAGCCCCCACAACGCCTCATTTTTAGAGGATATAGTTGCAAGGTCGTAAGTAGCGGCAGAAAACTTGTCAATCTCACGCTTCTCATTACCAAATGACTTAACAGTGCGGATACCTTTAATTATATCGTGCAAAATGGAGTTTACCCTGGAGCTGCGCCGCCACTCGCGCTCAAAACGTGCGCGAATGAACTTGTTAAACGCATGAAGCAATATAGCAACGACAGGCACAGGGACAAGCACAAGCAGTGTCAACTGCCAGTTGAGGAAGAACAGAATCGAAATAGCGATAATGAACATAAGCACCATTTCGATAACCCAGCGGCTGATATCGTTGATAAATTGGCTAACCATACCCGTATCATCCATAACGCGGCGGATAAGGTCGCCAGGGGTGCGTTTTGCAAACAGCGTCATCGAGTGGCTTTGCACCTTTGCATATGCCGTAGAGCGTATATCGTTGCCAATATTGAGTGTCGCCTTGTTAAACACACGCGACGTAAGTATAAAGTTTGTCTCACCAAGCAAGCGTATACCTACCATAATACCTACAATAAGCAAAACATCCATCCAAGTGCCAATTTGTGGCTCGAAGTGGTTGTCGATAAGCATGCGTGTAAATATTGGGAAAGTAAGGAACGCGATATGCCCAAGTATAGCAATAAGCTGCGAACCCACAACTTGACCTGAGTATGGTTTGAAGAACCCCATTGCGCGTTTCATTACCGTGAGCTTGCTGTAGCAGAACACGCACACACTAAGCTCCGCCATCATTGGGCGGTTACATTTTTCGCAAACGCGCTTTTCCATTGCCTCTGGTATTACAGCATCGCCTGTTAGGTTATAGAAGTTGATGAGCTTGCACAGCTCGCCCGCAGGCTTTAGGCCACTCATAGTAAAGCGGCAAAGGACACGGTCTTCTTTGTCTTCAAATTTTGCGTACACAAGACCACAGCCCACACCAGGTTTAACAAGGGCTTCCTTTATATCCTTTGCGTTTATGGTGAAAACCACCGAGCCGTTTTCCTCCGCGGTTACATCGCCATTTTCGGAAAATACAAGTTTGCCGACAAGTGGGGTCATGTCCAGCCCCAGGTCGTACTCAAACACGAATTGTTTCATTTAGTGGTCTCCTTAAAGCGGTCTTGTGATACTGTCACCATCTTAGAACAGGTATGCATCCAATTTACGCATACTCTGCCTGTTCAAGTTCCCAGTATCAGAGATAACATAGCGGTTACCATCCACATCAAAAATGATAACACTGGTATTTGTGACCATGCGGATATTGCGGCTCACGTCTTTTACCGCGCAGTTTTT
>Ga0123355_10011217_pt1 | contig 13794 bp, 10 predicted proteins | sample TergutEmb28metaG_3_FD_89872 | JGI IMG/M metagenome (GOLD analysis project Ga0123355, IMG submission 89872) | Embiratermes neotenicus P1 segment gut microbial communities from Petit-Saut dam, French Guiana - Emb289 P1 | ecosystem: Host-associated > Arthropoda: Insects > Digestive system > Gut ... | reverse complement strand
TTAAGTTTCACACTGACAGTGTTAAGTTTCACACTGACATTGTTAAGTTTCACCTTGATATTGTTAAGTTTCACACTGACAGTGTTAAGTTTCACCTTGATATTGTTAAGTTTCACACTGACATTGTTAAGTTTCACACTGACATTGTTAAGTTTCACACTGACAATGTTAAGTTTCACCTTGACATTGTTAAGTTTCACACTGACAGTATTAAGTTTCACACTGACATTGTTAAGTTTCACACCGAAAGTTTTTAAGTTTCGCGCTGACAGTGTTAAGTTTCGCGCTGACAGTGTTAAGTTTCGCACTGACAGTGTTGAGTTTCGCACTGACAGTGTTAAGTTTCACACCGAAAGTTTTTAAGTTTCGCGCTGACAGTGTTAAGTTTCGCGCTGACAGTGTTAAGTTTCACATAGCGACAGACCAGCGCAATGTCTGAGTGTCCCTTATTTATTTATTTATTTATTTATTTATATAGGGAACAAATAAGCGCGACCTTGGAATTCCTCACTTTGACAACACGTTCACAGTGCTGCCGCCGACCAAGTGCCACTGTTGTTGACGTAAATTCACCTGCCCCCCCCCCCCAAAGGAATACATAAAATGTAGCAGGAACAGTGGAGACAAGCCGAGTGCAAGGCGTAGGGTTCGTATCCGATGCCTTTTGTAAAACTGGCTAACAACTGACATGCGCACTGAAGTCAGGCAGGGCTTTGTTACTTCGGCAATTTTGTTTACCTTCTGCATTAGCTTCTTCTTCAGGAAGGGTCTGAACAGGTTAACAATGTTATGGACGGCGACGGGCGCGTTCAGCAGGTGCAGCTGAAACAGAAAATGGTACAGCAAGACAGGGCACTGAACCGTGTGGCAGTGAGCACACGTGGGCCAACACGTACACTATACGTACCTACACGTGATCTGGCCGCAGTTCCGTATGTCCTTTATGACAGATACACGAGTAAGCATGTCAGTTTTGTGTGTTAATTATGTGCATATAAACACACTAATAAGTTACTCTAATTACTGCGCCAATTAAACTTTAATTCCGGTAAAGTAAAGCAAAACAAATCAAGTCCAAGTGGTGTAGAACTGCGGCAGTCCGCCAGCCCTACGTTTGCTTCGTTGAAGCGACTGTTTCTGACGTCTAAATACGTCCAAGTACAAGGGTCTCCAACGAACCTCAACAAAGCCTCTCCCTGTTTGGAAGACGTGAGTCTCGTGTCAGACCGTTGCGTTAACAGTTCGGTACATTGGAGCGCGGGTCCCTGGCTGGCTTGGTGGCAGAGCAACAGACTGTTGGTGCGGTTCAACTAGGCAAGTGGACAAAGCAAAGTTCTGCACAGTGGCGGCTTCACTGGGAAGGAATCAGTGCGTTGTCGTTTCAAATTCAAGCTCAGCTGCACAGTTAGCGTACTTAACTGACTTGTTACGTCACAAAGCCAGTACAGGTCATTGTATTCTTGACGTCGAGCCGCTCTGCCAAATTCGCCCGACAGTTTTCAGACAACTGAACTACTTTCTCCCTCTGCGCCACCAACACTGCAGTTTGAACTGCGGTGTGACGACAGCAGCCCGCTGCATTTTGCACAGACTTCTTCAGAACCGTTCGGTAGAAGCTGCGCGTCTGTACTCCACAACGAACATCGCAGCTGCAGACCGACATCATGTACTCAGATTTTAAAATTCTATTCTGTACCGCCTGCTGGCGGACAATGCGGTGGTTTCGTAATTACCTTCCAAACACACCCTTCCACGATTGTTACCTCAGATAGAGCGCCATCAGTGCAGACGGCCACTATGCAGTCCAAAGCAACTCCTAGCCTCTGTCACATGCAAGTTACTCTCTGCCACTCATATAGCGAATTTGTCTGCCCTTTCGTTACTGGATAAGACAGTCAGTACCTGTGCCAGTCGTAGTGGGAAGGCGTCCTGGATACACAGCAGCGCTTTGCGGCAAATGGTCAGGGTCGGCGACATCTTGACGAAGTGGCCCATCGTGTATCCTTCCAGGTCTACCAACATGACATTGTTGAGGCAGCGCTCCTCCAGCAGACGCGCGTCCAGTGACATCACAATGCGCGTCGTTAGACTGCGCGTGTCGAAATTGTTGACGTCGCAGTTCGCCAGGCGCAGTAGTGTTGGCCGGTAGCCGAGAGGAGTCAGCACCGGCAGTGGCACATAGTGTATGTGTTGGAAGCTGAGCTGCATGTCTCTGGACAGCGGGTCCCTGTCCCTGAAGAACTCCGGCACCGTAGCCCGCACCATGTAGTACGTGTCCAGCACCCGCTTGGTTCTCTCCACGTTCAGCTTGCAGCCGTACAGGAAGCGCTCCAACCGCGCATCCTCTGACACAGCCACACACATTCGTGACTATAGACTGGTCTGTGGTTAACTCTTGAGACATGGACGGGCGTGGCTGACACTGTGCCAGTCCGCTTTGCACTGTACGACATGGACTGGCGGGTGGGACAGCCAACCTGTCAGACACGGCCGCCCAGGGCTCATGAGTTGATGAGCGACTTCTACACCTCAGTTATATCTGAGCTCTACAAGCATTGTCACACAGAGGCATGACAGAGGAACTTCGCACTGTCGCCCTGTTAGCAGGGCCTAACACCCCCAAAAATACAATGGACCTACCTCCATGGACGGTGACGCTACAGCTGCACATCTGCACAGTCGGTACAGTTGCAAGGTTCCGAGGCAGCTTAGTTAGTACCGTGAGTAACCTACGGGCTGGACGATGCAGGGTTCGATACGCGGCGTTGGACAAGAGACTTTTCCTACCTCCGAAAGCTCCAGAGACGTTCTGGGGCCCACCCAGACTCCTATAAAGAATGTTCGAGGCAAAGCGACGGGGACGCGAGGCTCAGTACAGGAAATAGCTGCAGCTGGTGCAGACGGTAGGAATGAGTGGAGCTGTTTGGCACTCTGTCATGTCGACAGAGCAACTCACCTATGTGGTGTGGCAAGTGGGGCTGCTTGTTCAGCCAGTCCCTGAGGTGGACCAGGTCTTGCTTTATCATCTCAGGGTCCTCCTGGAGCTCCTCGCGCATGCGCTTCAACTGCTCCGCCGTTGGTCCCTCCAGTGTCATGGCGTCGCTACCTGCACACACACACACACACACATGCACACACACTGTGACTGCCGACCCTCACATCATGTCGAACAGCTGTTACTGTCGTCTGTTCTAGCTTTCGGTCCTCCAGTAAAAGCGCCGAATCTCACCGATTTCCATCAAACTCTGTACAGTAGACGTGTGCTAAACTTTGACACCGGCTGAATTTACTGCGCTGCACGTGCCACTTTGCCTGAACGCCTAAATACATTTTGGAAGACTCCGCATAAGATTTCATAAGAGAACAAAACGTACTGCACAACGCGTCCCTTCCAAGCCCCGTGGTCACACCAACGACTCTCAACCAACAAAACACAAAAACTTGTTCTTTATATATTTGTCCCCCCCCCCTCCCCCAATGCCACACTTAATATCCCTACATGTTTCGGTCCGCAAGGAACCGTCATCAGGGATCTAACCAAAATAAAGCAAACTAAAAACTGATAAACGTACAGCGCCAGCCAGAACCGCCGTCAACACACGCTACCTGCACCGGCAACACTGACCGTCCTCTGGCAGTAAATGTATGATGTTGAAAATGCTTGTGTATATGTATGTATGTATATATGGGCCGGGTAGCTCAGTCGGTATAGCGACTGACTACGGGCTGGACGGTCCGGGATCGAATCCCGGTGGGGACGAGACTTTCTGTCCGTCCAGACCGGCCCTGGGGCCCACCCAGCCTCCTGTAAAATGGGTACCGGGTCTTTCTCAGGGGTAAAGTGCGGCCAAGGCGTGCTGCTGACTACTCACCCCCTTCTAGTGCCGCGGTAATGGAAGAGTAGGGATATACCTGTACCCACCCTCTGGGCCACACCGCGCCTGTAACGGGAATACTTTATCTTTATTTATATATATATATATATATATATATAGAGAGAGAGAGAGAGAGAGAGAGAGAGATGGGATTTGTGAGATCCAAGTGTACAAGTCACATTAAATTTTATGTACCACTTAAAATACAGGTAAAATGATATTCCTGTTGTAGTTTGTTTATTTTTGTCTGCTTGTTCAAGCAAAGGCTGCTCGAAAGCTGTTCAGTACCACATTGCAAGTTGAGTGCCGCTTTGCCAGATGTGTTCTGTGGGCAATGCTAAATGCTTTTAGACAACCAACGGTTAGGATATCTGCAATCTTCTGGGTTCTTACGCAGAGAGTAGTAGTAATTTGTTGCCAACGTTTCGGGACAACCTGTCGATTCCACCTAACAATGGGACCGACAGGTTGTCCCACTACTCGCTGCGTAACAACCCAGAAGAGCGGTGGAAGGCTTGAAGGGTTTTGTTGTGTCTGCAGCAGACATTGTTACAGGTGTGTAGGCAAATTGCGTGTTGTATTGCTGTGCCTGTGTTTATTGTCCTTGCCTATTGGGTTATATATATATATGTGTGTGTGTGTGTGAATTTTATTTTGAGTTCTGAATATCACGTACCGTACCGCACCGTACGTAATGCTTGAGGGCGGTCTGTATGGCCGAAACATGTAGCGTGTGTTGAAGGCACTAATAAAATTTTGTTTTTTGCACCGTGCAGTCTAATTTAATTACACAATATAAACCAACAAAATGCGCCTTTTCTAAATTAATGTTTTAATTTTTTTATATCTTCTACATGTTCAGACCCGAGGGTTCGTCTTTAGGAAGACGGTTGTGTATACAATTGTGGTGTGGTGTGGTGTGTTGTACAGTACGTGCATCAATATCAGCATTCTTCTAGGCGGATGACATCAAACAATTAAAATTTAAAATATTAAGTTAGAAAAGGTGCATTTGTTGGTTTATATTGTACACTAAAATCTGTTGTGCTGGGCGGTACAGTACAGGTTTATCTTTATTTAATATGATGAGATGAAACGGGACGAATTGTACAAAAACGGTGCAGGCTGGAACCTTACAGACAGCAGTGCTCTTTCGGAAAGTTGGCAAAACTGCATAGAAAAGGAATTTCACTTACTTTTTTAAGGGTTATCTGTAAGAATTAAGGAAGGCTTAACCTCATGCAAGATGTGAAACCCCTAAAGTACATTGTACTGATACCTTCTACACCTCGGAACTCCGCAGGTGTGTGCAGTGTCACTTGCTATCAGCCTACACAGCTCAGTTTACTGCAGCAACACGACATTACTACACACGGGGTGGTGTTGACTGTGTTGCAACGCAATTGTCTGCAGTTAGTATGCAGGCAAAGTCGCCAACCACGTATCAGTGGAATGAATACGAAGCTACTTACGTGGACCTCCTCGGCCTTCAGTTCTCCAGTTCCAGCCAGACCTCGCAACTCCGAACACGTCTCGCGATCAGCGCAGACTGAAGCGATTTGAGGCCAGTCGAGCTCTTTCATACGTTTTGCAACAGCGTCGGTTTTGGCGCAGTTTGATCAATTCGCCTACAAGGACTGCGATTTCAGCAGTGTCTTTCGTTGTCATTGCCAACTGTCGAAGACGAAAAGTCCTTAGTTCTAATTTGCCCATGACAGTCCACGTATCATATATAGCTCTGGGGGTTCTGCCAGTAATACCAACTTTATCTTGAGGCTGCCCAATGACGCTGTGCTCTTGGGCTGCATGACCCAGCAGACGAAGGCTTTGCGATCTTCCAAAACGTCTGGAAATAGGCGCTCATTAACACAGCGTAACATCACTGAAGACGTGAATTCCCAATCAAATGTAAAAGCTGTTGGTTCTCATCTGTGAATAGCTCGTGACCTTCATTTATCTGATTTTCTCGAACCTCAAATTTTCTTTCGTTTCTTTGCACACTCATTTCGTACGCGACGTTTCGGTACAATGACAGCTCAGTGAACGACATGTACAGCACGAGTGTGGAAAACATTAGACTGGGAGGCTGAGATGTAGGGGTTAAGAGCTATTGAGCCGCACATAACTGAAGAACATAGAGTAATTTGTGATGTTATTTTCCATACATTGGATGAAATTCGGTGTAAAAACATGCGTCCTATTTTACTGAACATTTGTGAGATTCAAACACATTTAGGCAGGGGCAAATACATTGCTGTCCGCAATTGCCACAGTTGTTGCCCAAAGAAACAAGAGACCTGCACATAATGCAGCTGACAGTCCGTGGGGCGCTTTTGGGTTCAGTAGAACGAGCTGAGGGAACGTCGAATTGTGTGTACCGGCGTGCCGTCAAACCTGGCGACGTCTTGCAGGTGAAGTCAGCGTGCTGCATCACAGAGGACACAATTTCCAGCGCTGGTCTTTTCTCATTTTGGGGACTCAGTGACACTCTGTGGGTGTTTGGCCCTGTTCAGCCACACCATTGGGCCCTCACGCAGGCTTCTGCGGACCGCCAGACAATGTCAGTTACAAAACAATTGATCAGTATGCGGCTCGTGACGCCGTGTGCGTGACTGCAGATGTGTGTCACGGTTTATGCAGGCAGCCAGCAAAATGACTAATGAAGTTGTGAGCCAGATAAATCCAATGTACATTTCTACTCAGTGTACGAAGGGTTGATATGTGTTGTGCACCACCGTGTGTTCTGGTGCACAGCGTGTTTACAGACTGTCAAGATGCAGTACCGGACCGCATTCCGATCAGCTGCTGCTGTCTTATAAACTTGCATAATGACACCAAGCAAACTGTAAATTCCATAATGTGTTCTCATCCGCTGTTATTTCCTCCCTCTAAGGTCCATAAGCCTTCACTACCAGCAAAGCCCTTTAAAGCCCAGTGGTCACTATATGTACCACCAGTCTAACATTCACAAATTCCACGTTCTGCCCACACAGTGTATTTATGTGTTTTGTGTGGATCTGAGAACAAACAGCGATTATTTCCCTATACAACATTAACTGACTGTCATAAAGATAGGTAGAGCAATGTCAAACACAACTTGTGAATAATTTATTCCTAAGGAGATTTATTCACACAGCGTATCTTAGGAAAAACTACATGTTTCGGCCTTTTTCCAAGCCATAAACAGGCTGATCGTATATCCTACTGCAGGCAACTATACAATATGCAGTATTAAGTCTTTAGTATCTAACGAGATCTCGTTTTCATCGATAAAATTTCGTATTCGTTTGAATATAAATTATCGTGAAATTTAAAATAGTTATAAAATTTATAAAAATTTAGACAGCGTAATTTTTGGAGAGGGGGAGGGGGTGTCACACTATGCAGTTTATTGTTTTACTGCGTTATTTCGTGAATGGCGAAGTGGTTGAATCATGTGTGGTGTCGTAGTGATTGAACTGCTGAAGATGTTATGTAGGATAGTTGTTTATTCATCTATAGTGGCGGTCGCCAGCTGAAGTTTTTTTATTTTATTTTATGTAGACATTCTGGCAGGGTGAATCCAGGCTCGAAACATTGTTTACGTGCAGCACGTATCGGTATCAGATGTGTCATGTACGACGTCAAAGATCCCAGAGATGGCTGGTAATTTAGTAGCTATTTGTGATGAAAGAGTTTATTGTAAGTTGCGAATACGTAGATAAATATTGTTACTTGTTGTGAAAGTAAATCAACGGTACTTACATATGGAAGAGATGCCAGTTGGTATGGCTGTCTTTGTTGTCAAAGGAAAATGTTCGGGATTCTTATGGCAAGTGTCACTACAGAAGCCACATTTAATAATACTTGAGATCTGGCGTGTTATTCCGCGTTGATGTTGAAAGATAGTAGTGCGTATAGGTCGGTGCCTAGTAGAAGACTAAATACGTGTTGCGTGGTGTTGATCGGCAGAAGGGGTGTAGTGGATGGGAAGGGGGGAAGAGGGTTAGTTTATGGGAGGTAGGTTTTTAAGAATGGTGTCGAAAATTGTGTTGGGGGATATTGTATGATCGTCATTGAGGTGGTTGTTAGAAGCAGCTTCTATATGAATACAGAAGCGTTCCATTGTATTGAGATGAAGGGCCTTCTTTTGGCACTGTAGTATCTGCATAACATCGTGAATATTTACAAAAGAATACATATGCTCATTTAAATGTTGTGAAAATTTGGAAGTATGACTATTGTTTCGGAAGGAGCGCCTGTGTTCGTTATACCTCGTTATAAAATCTCTACCTGTCTGTCCCATGTAAATCTTCTTACACTCGCGGTACATTAGTTCATACACTCCGGAAAGTGAAAATTTGTCTCGGTTCTGGTCACTGTGTGTGTGGTTACGTAATCTTTAAGTGGGCCATCCCCGCTGTGCTAGACACAATTTTAAATAAATATCAGTAAGTCAGAAACAACTAAAGCATGTATGATTTATTTTACATGGCGTAGTTTAAGTGACCACATGTTTCGGTCCTCTTCACTAGGCCGTTATCAGGTCGTAAGTGTTTATCGAGGAAACTATAAAATGTATGATATGATACAATGTATGAAGTTCATTTTTTTACGTAAGGTATTATTTGTATGGTAGGCTGTTCTTATGTTTAGGTGTTTGAATATGTTGGTAATGTACGTGGTTTCTTTACCTACGTATGTGAACGTAGCCCATCTGTGATTATCTGTTGGGTTTGTAATTGGTCTCGGTTAAGGGTAGTAAGTTTTTGAGGATGTAGTCGGAAGAATAATTATATGCTCACACTGCCGACAATTACTCCCCAAGTTGTGGAACCTGGCCCTTTATCAGCATCCTCACAACAGCACGCCACGTGTCCTATCCTGAGCCAGATTAATCCAGTCCACACCCTCCCATCCTGTTTATTCAAGAAGCAAATCAATATTATTTTCTTATCTACGCTTACGTCTTCTAAGTTTTCTCTTTCCTTCAGTTCGCCACTGAACACCTTCCCCTTCACACAGGCTACTTGCACTCGAATATCATTTGTTATGCAGTCTTCTCCAATCCCCTCCTACTTCCTCCCCCCTTACACAGAAAGAAGTTTCTCAGCACCCTATTCTCAAACAACCTCAGCCCATGTCCTGCTCGTAATGTGAAGGACGAAGTTTCATATCCAAGTACAAGACATAAACCTACACGCATGCACACAAACACACACTATATATATATATATATACATATGTTATGCGTGATACAGACTGGCTTGCCTTGTCTAATTGCGCAGCCTCTTGGCCTGCCGTTTTATAGCAGACCGGCAGGACCTCTTGTTACAACAGACAGCCGACATTCGTGCATTCCACTTGCCCTGATTTATCGTCTCCAGTGCTGAGGTATCATAATGAACACATTCTCCATGTTCATTAGTCAATGCCCCACAGCTTTCTGGAACAATATCTTGGTGATAATCCAAAAAAGGGTCTTTAAAGATATAAAGCAGCCTAATTTCTGACAGGAAGACAGTAGGTTTGCCACAAGTTCGTCGTAGCTCTCAGCCTTGTAATGTCCCAGCAAGTTTGTTGCTAAAAGCCGTAAATCATTCCACACTCTCTTCTCGTTGCCACTGAGAATTCAGTTGAACTGCTTGTCTGTGCGGAGTTTGCGGTATCTGGACCGACGACAACAAGAACAAGAACAAGAACAAGAACAACAACAACAACTGTTTTTGTCGATAGCCGCACTGATTTATGGGAATATCTCAGCGAGCTGCCTACACGCTGGGCTGTCCGATCCACAAGCACACCAAAGTATTCATCAGTTGATGTGCACAGAAGGCAGCACAGCGGTAGCTGCTGTACCGTCTCTCTTCTGGCAGCAAGGCCAGTCCCTCTGCTTTCGAACAATAAACAGCAAAACTTCATGTAGCACTTTCCGGTGAGACATCCTTGTTGTGTTGTATAGAATCATAAAATATAGTCAAACACAACTTGTTTAATTAAACATGTCGTATTTGACTACATTTTACGACTCATGTAGCCTTGTTGCAGTCCTGGAAATACAGCAACCACTTTCTCGCCTCCACAAAGCTCCCACTGGGATGTCTTACAGCTTATGCATTCCAGAAGAGGCTTCATGTTGTAACATGATTTAGCATGTCGAACTGTAATTGACGGCGACACTTTACTTGTACATTTAACTTCGGTCAGTCCATAAACAGTCCGCAGCCCTCAGGCTGTTACCAGACCATGAACAATGCTACCGTCACCAAGGTCACCTTCCATTTGCTCTCGTTACACCAAGGAGAGTGCACAAGGCGTTCATAGTCTCTTGCGACTCAATCAGCTTGGTACGTCTGCTGCACAAGTTGTATCCTGCGCGGTCCCGGTGGGAACGTATCGTGGATGTTGTTCCAAGAGGGACGGAGCTCGAACTGCAGTTAAGAAGGGGAGTTGGGCAGGACGCACACACTGGCAATAATCCCCACGCCAAGTGTACTGGAGTTTACTAGGCAGAAACAGTGAACAATGCTGATACAAGTGAACTGTATGGAGTTCAACTCTCGGGATCTTGGATCCCGTCATTAACATTAGCACTAATAGTGCAGCTGCATCCAAAGCTGCTGGTCACCTTTCGAGATGCTTCTGCAGACTGCAACTGGAGCACAAGGCGTCTACTCTTGCACTCGATCCCACACTTTGCTCGCGCGATAAACATTTATTAGTGCGACCACATACAAACAAAAAGAAAAAGGAGACTGCATTGCTCCCATGCCTGGTCTGCTTACTGAGAAATCAAAGTGTAAAGAAATAGTATCAGTTACAGGAAGGCAAACTCTATGCATGATGACATAAGCTTATGACTTACATGCAGTACATAACGCAATCTTACAGAAAATAATAAAAAAAGCAATGTCTATAAAAACACAGCAAAAATACCCATCAACTACATAGCAACAATACCATCAACCACACAGCAAAAATACCCATCAAATACACAGCAACAATACCATCAACCACACAGCAAAAATACCCATCAACTACACAGCAACAATACCCATCAACTACACAGCAACAATACCATCAACCACACAGCAACAATATCCATCAACTACACAGCAACAATACCATCAACTACACAGCAACAATACCCATCAACTACACAGCAACAATACCATCAACCACACAGCAACAATACCATCAACTACACAGCAACGATACCATCAACCACACAGCAACAATACCATCAACTACACAGCAACAATACCATCAAATACACAGCAAAGTATTGCAGCAGCCCAGGTCCTGGCCCACGCTATGGCAGCCAAAATAAAGGAGGAAGGTTTTTCTGATTATTATCGGAGGTAAGGCACACTTCTGTCACACAAAACAATCTATCTCCGTTTTGAATGCAATTTCGCTGCTTCCTTGCCGAGGATCGGCCAAGAAGCACCTGATTGCGGTACTTAGGGCACTTATAGCGGTTTCTGAAAGGAGCGACACAGATATCTATGGTGCAGCTCCCTGGAAGGAGCCAAGTCCATCAGGTAGGTTGTCCGAATATCGTGGAGCTGCTGCACCCTTACTGTGCCATACACTTCAAGATAAGGTTTGCCAGATCTTTGCTTAAAGCCGCTAAAACCCAAAAGCAGTGACGAGTGTACAAACTGGAGCCGGCCCAGATCTCCTACAGTGGAGCCAATTAACAATTTTAATTGTCAGACTCGAGCTTGGCGCCCCAAAATTAGTAAAGACTTGCCGCTTTAACTTCCGAAGCACTTTGCCTGTTGCCAACTGTTATGTACGCACTGCCAGTACGTTCATACGCATATCGTAGGCATATTGTTACTGCTACTGTAAGAAATGAAATAAGTTTATGTGTTCGCTGTAGCTCAACCGCTGCTTTACAGAGAAAATCGACTTTCAAGGACAAAAAAGCTCTTTAGCAGCAACTGTGCAAGTGTCAGTTTGCCACTGTTCAGAGTCGGTGTCAAGACATTGTTTGTCAGTACATATAGCATCCGGAGCTGGCGACCGTACAGGCAAATGGAGACGTCTTGCCGCTCACGGCCATTACTTGCTTTTCTTACTTACTGTTTGTAGTACCGTCTGTACTGCTGTCTGTAGTACTGACTGTACTGCTGTCTGTAGTACTGATTGTACTGCTGTCTGTAGTACGGTCTGTACTGCTGTCTGTAGTAATGTTTGTACTGCTGTCTGTAGTATTGTCTGTACTGCTGTCTGTAGTACTGTCTGTACTGCTGTCTGTAGTACTGTCTGTACTGCTGTCTGTAGTACTGTCAGTACTGCTGTCTGTAGTACGGTCTGTATTGCTGTCTGTAGTACTGTCTGTACTGCTGTCTGTAGTACTGTCTGTAGTGCTGTCTGTAGTATTGATTGTACTGCTGTCTGTAGTACGGTCTGTACTGCTGTCTGTAGTACTGTCTGTACTGCTGTCTGTAGTACTGTCTGTACTGTTGTCTGTAGTACTCTCTGTACTGCTGTCTGTAGTACTGTCAGTACTGCTGTCTGTAGTACGGTCTGTATTGCTGTTTGTAGTATTGTCTGTACTGCTGTCTGTAGTACTGTCTGTACTGCTGTCTGTAGTACTGACTGTACTGCTGTCTGCAGTACGGTCTGTATTGCTGCCTGTAGTACTCTCTGTACTGCTGTCTGTAGTACTGTCTGTACTGCTATCTGTAGTACTGTATGTACTGCTGTCTGTAGTACTGACGGTACTGGTCTGTAATACGGTCTGTATTGCTGTCTGTAGTACCGTCTGTACTGCTGTCTGTAGTACTGTCTGTAGTACTGTCTGTACTGCTGTCTGTAGTACTGATTGTACTGCTGTCTGCAGTACTGTCAGTACTGCTGTCTGTAGTACTGTCTGTAATGCTGTATGTAGTACCGTCGGTACTGCTGTCTATAGTACTGTCAGTACTTCTGTCTGTACTGCTGTCTGTAATACTCTCTGTAGTACTGCCCGCACTGCTGTATGCAGTACTGTCAGTACTGTTGTATGTAGTACTGTCGGTACTGCTGTCTTTAGTACTGTCTGTACTGCTGTCTGTAGTACGGTCTGTATTGCTGTCTTTAGTACTGCCTGTACTGCTGTCTGTACTACTGATTGTACTGCTGTCTGTAGTACTGATTGTACCGCTGTCTGTAGTAATGTATGTACTGCTGTCTGTAGTACTGTCAGTACTGCTGTCTGCAGTACCGTCTGTACTGCTGTCTGTAGTACTGTCTGTACTGCTGTCTGTAGTACTCTCTGTACTGCTGTCTGTAGTACTGTCTGTACTGCTGTCTGTAGCACTGTCTGTAGTACTGCCTGTAGTATTGATTGTACTGCTGCCTGTAGTATTGTCTGTACTGCTGTCTGTGGTACTCTCTGTAGTGCTGTCTGCAGTACTGTCTATACTGCTGTCTGTAGTACTCTCTGTACTTCTGCCTGTAGTACTGTCAGTACTGCTGTCTGTAGTAGTCTGTACTGCTGTCTGTAGTACCATCTGTACTGCTGTCTGTAGTACTGTCTGTACTGCTGTCTGTAGTACTGTCTGTATTACTGTCTGTAGTACTGATTGTACTGCTGTCTGTAGTACTGTCTGTACTGCTGCCGCTGGGTGAAAACTCAACTGCAGTAAGTAGCAGCAGCAGCAGCAATAATAATAATAATAATAATAATAATAATAATAATAATATTGTAATGCCTCACGGATGGCATTCTGGCCTAACTGCACCTGCCACGTGAAGACGCTATAATTTAAAGGGGCGCGTCTATTAACGTCAGCGCCGAAGTCACTAATTTCTATGCTGCCATCAGCCAGATTTCAACCAAATTTAGACTGTCGGGAATCTGACAAACTGCTCTGCCACACAACGAAGTAATATACACAATGCGTTCATCTATATTTCTCAGTTAACTTATCTAATACTCCAGGGA
>Ga0123355_10011215_pt1 | contig 13795 bp, 6 predicted proteins | sample TergutEmb28metaG_3_FD_89872 | JGI IMG/M metagenome (GOLD analysis project Ga0123355, IMG submission 89872) | Embiratermes neotenicus P1 segment gut microbial communities from Petit-Saut dam, French Guiana - Emb289 P1 | ecosystem: Host-associated > Arthropoda: Insects > Digestive system > Gut ... | reverse complement strand
TAATTTGGCTTAGAGAAATAATCACTGTCTGCTATGAGCAATTTACAAAAAAAAAATACACCCTGCTGTCATAATGAAGAATGCATAAAGCAAGCAGTACATACAGTTAACTGGGTTAATTTGGCTTAGAGAAATAATCACTGTCTGCTATGAGCAATTTACAAAAAAAAAATACACCCTGCTGTCATAATGAAGAATGCATAAAGCAAGCAGTACATACAGTTAATGCTGACTTCAGACATTTAGTACAGTAGGCAAAACTGAACACAGTTGTCAAGTAGCATATTCGTAGGAAGAGTAAACTAAATTGAAAGTACAGAGGAGTAGGAAATACAAATGTTGTTGTAGCCCAAGTTAATATTAATATCAAGTGACAAAAATGTATGGATTTGTGTAGTTTAGACAAAACGTTTACTGCCTCTTAGATTTTTCCTATAGTTACATCTAGAATTGTCTGTTTAGAGTAGTGTTTTATTTTCCCTGGTATGGGTTTTAGGCGTGTATTTGTGTACAGAAGTATGTATGTTTATTAGTCTGCACAGGATATATAAATAGAACTTGCAAAATGAAGGACCAGGATTGTTAAAATCCATCCTGGAAGTAGGTTGTGTTATTGAAGATTGGATTTGAAAAGCTCAGAAATAGTTTCCATGTTGCAGGTTTTGTGTCTGTGGTCTTGAAGTTTTGGTTGTTGTGTCAGGAAGTTAGAGTTAAGACCAAAATTCCCTGGCAGCTTTAAACAGTGGCTTAAGGTTAGGTTATGAAGACTTTTTAAATACTAACACAAAGATATATGTGTATTTTTATGAGAAAAAGAAATTGAAGATATAGTGGAAGGTGGCTCAACTTTGTGATACTGATAATAGAGCCACAAACTTTGTTCATTTTAGAGGAAGATCATTAGAGTTAGGGCAACTCTGCAGTTTTAGAGGAACAGACAGCCTCGTAATCATTATGAACATATCCACAAGAATCAAATTAAACAATTTATTGCTTCACAATTTGTGTAACTTGAGGGCAGGTACTATAGATCTTTTATTTGAAGGAGTCTTAACAACATTCACGCTGGTACCTTTATTCAGGGATGGAAAATATGTGTTGATATGCCTGTGATTTTTTATCTTACTTACAATTACGGTTGAATGAGAATGTGTTACTACTGTACACCTATACACAAAGCCTTATAATGGCAGTTCTACTCAACACACACAGGACTTCATAATGCCAGTACTACTGTACACTCACACACAGAAGAATGAAATTCATTATTATTGTACACTCACACATAAAGCCGCATAATGCCAGTTCTACTCAACACAAACAGAACTTCATAATGCCAGTACTGTTGCACACTTACAGACAGAAGAACATAATGCATTACTGATGTACACTCAAAAAGCCTCATAATGCCAATACCACCATACATTCACACACAGAAGATCATATTGCCAGTTCTGCTGTTGATCATGTACTCTGGCCATACCCATGTTACCAAGTTTCCACTATCAGACTGTCCCTTGTGATGCTTAAACATTATATGTTTGAGTGTGCAACATGAAGTGGTGGTGGTGTTGCTGTGTAGGTCCATGTGCTGTTCTGTGCTAAATGTTGTTGGTGAATACACATTGCAATGATGGCAGCTACATAAACTATGTTTCATCTTGCAAATGGTGATTAATTTGCAGCACCTTGTTTCCACCACTATGCAATTCTCCATTGCCAAATTCCAAATATATATACGTGTGCTAGCATTGATTGGTGTCTTAGGAAGAGTGGGGCTTTAGAATTTGCAGTACACAATGAGGAAGAGTAAGTACGGTTGGGGGACTGGAGCTGGAACACCCTGGGACACTCGTGGGAAATCACACCTGTAAGATACATTGTGTGTATTCAGCTGGTCGGTCCCCCATGAGCTGCAGCCTTACACCACAGGGTTGTCCTGGAAGGGCAGAATTTTCGCAGTGTCTACTGCAACATTGTGGTGGTAATGGTTTATTTTCCTGTTTCTCATGTTCTTCACCACAGAAAAGACAGAATTTCTTGTGGTATGATCTTCCATAATCAGCATTCATGAGCAGATGTAAATCCTTGTGGAATTTTGTCACATTATCAGCTGAGAGGCGCTTGTAACCATGACATTTTACAAAACACCTGTATCAAGGCAGCCTCAGTTTGAATCCATGGACTGCCTTCCCCAGATGAAAATCAGAATGATGTCTGTCGTTCTGTGTGGTAAATATTTTTTTTAGGAATAGAACACTTAAATCTTATGCTGATTAGTGGAAAAGAATCTGAGAATGTACATTTTGTAAAAATAATTATGTGATGTGATCCACCATAAAGGCACAAACTAGCAATTAGCACCTTCAACTTGTAGTGCAAGGTTCCCTCAGCTTTCTGCAGAGAATTGCAATTAATAGAAGGGGTAACAGGTAATGGGCTTGACCCAAAGTCAGGTACTTTTTCCCATAATGGTACTCAGCTGCACAGCTGTGTTGGTGACCAGTCAGTTCTGTTGAGATACAGCAGGAACTGTGTTGGAATTTGCATGAGTAAATGACTTACACCCTACAGAGTTGGAGCTCGATGTTTACACTCTTGATTAATGTGGAGAAAATGAAATATTCCCTGAGTGGGGCTCAGTTCTTCAATGATCTCTTAGTTGTGGCCTCACTATCCACCTAGACCACCAGCCAACTTGTATTCATATATCATAGGACAGTTACCTACTGGTGCCTGAAAGAAGTCAGATGTTGTCATTAGTGTGGTTGTGGAGTTACACACTTTCATAACCACCACAGACAAAAGCGCACATGTGGTTCCTTCTTGATGGTGCTGTATCTCATTGTAACATCACTGTTTGAACAGTTTGGAATGACGGGTGTCTGGAGTGAAGGGCAGGTACAGACAGACTGATTGTCAGGCCCACAACATCACCTGGCTTCAGCCCCTCAGATATTTATTTATAGGAACAGCATAAACCTAAAACTATTGTGTATGCTAAAGCAGTTAAGAAGGCGTCAGAACTATAACAGAGGGTAGAAGGTGAATGTGAGTTAAAACAGAAGTGCCTGGAATATTTGAGCGTGAGCAACAATGCTTACTGAGATGCAAACACACAGTGTGGGAGCACAACACTGCACATTTTTTGTAATATGCCATTGTCAGAACAGAAATCTGTGAAGCTGGAACCAGCTTGATGTAAATAAACACTTGGTTGGGTGTGCACTTCGTATTTAATCCTTGTTCCAAAATGAAATGAAGCACACTCATAGACGAAACATCCAAAAACCCATGCCTGTGTGAACTTTTCTGGTGTTTGTGTGCACATTACACAAACTTAAAGTGCTGCTGTGGTTATCAGAAGCAGTCCATTTGTGTGTATATCAGATGAAACATGAGCGGATTTAATTGATCTGGATTCGGAAAATGATGTAACCTACTTGGAATCTGATGTTAAAAAAGTAATAAAAAACAAAGTAGGTTGTAATAAAGGTAAACATTAATAAAACACTTAGTGTTTGGGAGTAATGTTGCTTATTGGATCCAGCTGAGTAGGGATTAACCTTATTTCTTAGTCTGAAAATGGAGATTGGTCCTGTCACTAAATCATTTCTTTATTTTTATTTTTATTTTTATTTTTATTTTGTAACACATGACATTGGGCTCACTAAATGTTGTACAGTAGATGATTCCAGCCAGCTGTTTGATGACACATGTGTGAATTCTAAAGCTCCTCATTAAATCTGAATAATGAATCTGCTAGGTGTTTAGGGTGTAATACTGTTGCCATCTGCCTGTTATTCATTATGCCATGAAGTTTAGTTTGTTGAAAATCTGTTGGGAAATTTCTCAATGTTATGGCTTATTATGCATATACAGCTTTAGTGTGAATGTAGCAGTCAGCTCTGCCAACATGTAAACAGTATGCAATACCCTTCTGGCTCAGTTATGTTCTACTGAGGTAACACACACCCTGATTCCAAATAAATTAAAATTGGAAATCGAGATCAGTTGCAAATATTATATGACTTCACAAAAAATACGTACAACAATGATGAAAATAATTATTGCATATCAAACACTGTTCATGATTGTTTATTTTGACTGTGTTAACCAGTCCGACACAGTTAACCACTGCTGGAACAGAATTTGAACATTCATTTGTAAAAGAAACCAAGTTCTTGTATTGTAATGATAAAATGTGAGTACTGTGTTCATTTTATGGGTATGTAGAAACTTGTTTTATGTTATAAGTGTGTGCACGTTAAAACTCTGTTCTAGTCAGTGGTGGGCATTATTATTGCCTGTATGAAACTGGCTAATGTGGTTACAATTGATGCTTCACAACTACTTATACTATCTGACATTGAGTATATACCCTTCTGAATCCATGTTATGATCTTCGTTCCAAAGAAAATGGCTGAGTAGTGATCCACAACTTTTTCCAGGCCAGTTGTGTGCTTCTGGTCTTAGATGCCTGCTGAGTAATATTTAATACAAGTCTTTGTTGCCCATTAATTACGAGGCTGTAAAATTGTTGTGAGTTAATATTTCAGATAATTTGATAGAGCATTGATTAATATTATTAGTATAATATTCCTCATTCCAGGACTTGCATATTTACGTTGGTATTGGTCGGCGGCATGTGAGCAGCTTTTAGTGTACTCCAGTGTTGCAACATTGTTATTGTGCTAGTTTAGGCAATTAGTGTTTAGTTGTAGTGCATTTGATGGTAATGTTTGTAAACTGCAGTCCTCTGTGGTTAAATCTGTTAACCCTTGGAAGTCATATGTAATGATTCAATTTTCAAACAATGGAACTTGTTATAGAATTAAATGTTCAGTATTAGTAGAGGTGAATGTCTTTTCCAACTACAGTTTGTAAATTCTAAAAATCTCAGTTGTGTATTTTGAATGTAAAAAGTTCACATATATATTTAAGAATATAGGCTATAAAGAGAAATTCTTTCTCTCTTGTGTATCTTTTTTGTGTTTATAATTTGGCTATGCTGAAAAGTCTTGAACTATTTGTGACATGTTGCTATTTTCTGATTGGTTAAACAGCTTTTTCCACAAATGTACAAATTTTAGGTTTGGAGTTGCAGCCGTGAATGGGGTGTTAGTGGTAACTCTTTGAACAGTAGCATATATTTGTCTAGATTTGTTTAGTTTAGTGATCTAGCCTAGCTGAGAACTAGATCTAATGTATTCATATATTAGTAGCAGTTTGTGGTAGTGATAGGAAGTAATTGCTTCCACAGGTTCGTTACACAACTTCCTTTTAGTGATGAAATGGACATGGACCTCCGTACTCTGAGAGCCATTCGGGTACTCAGACCCCTCAAACTGGTGTCAGGAATACCCAGTAAGTAATCATTCATACCATGCCGTAAGGAGTGTAGTACAATGCCATTGTCATTTTGATTCATACTTAACGTTTCTCTGGGCATGACACTGCAGACATCTTGTTTGTTCAAATTCACACATGGAAGTTTGTAACTGTGGCATTTCTGTGGTCTGAGGTGTGTTATTCATATAACCTTCACTCTATAGTATTTTTGTATCCACCCTCAATACTGATAGTAGGGAAGTCTTTTATAAATCAGCACACAGTTTTACTGTCACTGAGAATGCTGAGTGTGCAGTGGGGTTTCTTCTTCAGTGACTCTGTATAAGAAGAATTTTTGCACGTATTGAAGCTTCCTTGGCTGCATAATTGTTTTAAAATGTCAGCCACTTTTTTTATTTATCACTCATTTTACATTAAACCTTGATATTATTTTGGATATTTTCCATCATCTTGAGATTTGAACACACTGCGTTTCAGAAAGTGGATCTGTTTTCACCATCAGGTGTGAAGAAAGGTAAAGTTTGTCCCTTGTGTCTGCCATGAAGACACAGGAGGAGTGGAGGCATAACTGCACCCATTCTTAACCACAGCACTGAATGGACGTGAGTGGTCAACTTTGCACCCTAGATGCCTTGCCTCTTAGGAAAGAAAGAACCCCAGTAACAATTGAAAGGAGAAATGGATGGACTACAGAACTGATTTGGATGTTTTGGAGAAGATAAAAATCTCATGTCCCAGCCGGGGTTCGAACCCCGGATTGTCAGGCCTGTTTCTTAGTCACTGTACCAACAACATTACTTTTTAGAAAGAGTGGCTATTGATGACTGGACCGCTGATCATTACACCTGATGCTGGGAACATGCATTTTCCAGACTGGATGCAGTGTGAAAAGCTGGACAATGGACAGTACCCAAAATAATGGATATGTGTATTGTTAACAGGCCAGCATAAAAAAATATTTAGATTGTTCGTTTTTACATATATTCCAGGAACTGTCTAAGAAGTCCTTACTCTACCTTACTCCTAAATGCTGTAGTTCCACATTAACTTGGGCCTCTTTATTGTAAGGCTGATATCACAAAGTAACCAGAAAGTGTTAAAACTGCATACTTTAAGATATCTCTTTTTGCATAAAAAATATTATTTCTGTAAATATTGGAAATATAAGGCTCCATTTCATAAAAGGAGTAACGACTCAAACTGGATTTTCTTTCATTTTTATGAATATCTTTAAATTGCTGTTAGAAGAATGTGTTTTCATCTTGTGCCTGGAAAACTGTGGTTATTATGTTTGAAAACCACAATAAAAATTGCATGTTTCTTGTTTATAAACCGAATTTTAGATTGAAGGAAAGTGACTTACTGTGTTTGTTTTTAGCTTGTGGAATAGATTAGATTTGTTAATTTCTGTGTGCATGAATAAGTGTTATAGGATTTGTTCTGAACCTTAGTAAGGCATCATGCACAGGGAACAACACTGAGTGTGCAGTCTGTTGCAGAGATTCAGGTACAGATGTGTATTGATACATGGTTCCGAAACAGTGTATAAATCATTTTTTGAAAAAACTGATGTTTGGGGATAAAAGTGCCATTTATTGCATACTCCACTTAAATTTGAACTGACACATAGAATGAAAAAGAAAATATAAATAAAAATTGAACTATACATTTGTGTGATTTGGAACCAGCAGCTGTACATACATGTGTGTGCTGTCAGTTTGATAATGTTGCATATTTGATGTGCAGGCCTGCAGGTGGTGCTCAAATCTATCATCAAGGCAATGGCGCCACTGCTTCAGATTGGGTTGCTGGTGCTGTTTGCAATTGTCATTTTCGCTATCATTGGGCTCGAGTTCTACTCAGGTGCTTTGCACAAAACGTGCTATAGTGTTGAGAACTTGGGTAAGTGATTGACTGCTCATGTAATGCTAGTTCAGTTAGGACAGGACATTTGACAAGCAGTGGTTGTCCCTGTCTGGTCAGTTTACAGCCTGTTTAAGATTCCAATTGAAACATGTATGCATTTTTGTGAGATTTGAGGTTCCCACAGCTATGACTCATGGCAATTTGTGAGAGTTTATGGGAATGGGTACATGTAACATCCAAAACTTGTTCCACAGACTACACTTGTAGTCCAGAGGTGCAATGGTAAATGTGGAAAACTTACAATAGACACTTCATTACTTACAGATTTATGGAGAACTTATGAACAGAAGAAACCTGATGTACCTAAGGTAGAAGATTCAGTATATAAACAGTTATGAAGGTGTTTTAGTAATAATATGCATGTAATAAATGTATTTTTAATGAGTTTAAATTATATAAAGCAATATGTGAACAATTTAAGATCCCACACAGATTTATGTACGTATGCTGGCCTTATATGTTACGATATGCATATAGTGACTTGTAAAGGATTTAAGATATCAGACCCAAATTAACACCACTTCATGTAAATGTATTTTAAAACTATTTTTTAAATGCCACCTGTCCTCACTGTTTTTCAGATATGGACATGACCACCGTTGACCTATAAATAAAGTTGAAACATGCAGCCCTCTTAACTGTTATAAATGTGGGAAGATAGTTGTTTTGACAGTAGGCAAGGTCTATTTGATACAGTAGGCAGTGAAGATTATTGCTGTCATCCAGGATGTGATGCTGTGTAGTTTGGTAGAGATATGCTGATGTATTTGATGATTCTGCTGCCTACATTGTGCATGAGATCAGAAATGTAGATTTGCAGTGTATTTCTTTTATTGTTGTCCTCGCCACTGCAGCTGTCATGATTTATCCTAGTAGATGCAGATATATGGCACACTTCTACCTCACTACATGGTGTCGTTCAAGAAGTCTGGGCCCTCTGTCTTGAGAAACATTTAAATGAATTATGATTTCTCTTTGAAAGTCTTTGTTATGGTGAATATTTAATGGAATATTATGAAAAATTGATTCTTGGGTCTGTATTTTAAGCTGTAGGTTATTGCCTGTAGTGTATGAACATCAAGGGCAGTGCAGTGAGCATAATCACAACACGTGGGCTCCAAATTGCAGTACGCCTTTGTTCTGAATGTTAATGTTGTCCATAGACTCATGAGCTTTTATGAGAAGAACTGAGTCAGATGCCTCTAAATGTTATGATGAATTACATAATGAGGACTCAGGTGTTCAGGAATGTGACACTGTTAGTGTGTGAGTGATTTGCTAAGTTTTGAAAGACTGCATTGCCTTCATCTTCAAGGATCAAGCACTCCAAGAAGGCTGATTGCACTGTTTGACCCTTGAAGAAGGTATCACTGTCCTTCAGAACATTAGAAACCATTCACCCAGGGGCAGAGCATCACATCCTAGAATAACCGGATCTTTGCCAACAGTACTTTGAGAGCCTCATGTCTCACACAGTACAAAATATTGTGTCATGTCTAAAACAAAGTCAGTTTTGTTTGCGATACATAACATAGTGTTGTATTTTCAGATGAGATTGTGAAAGAAGGTGAGATGGCAACACCGTGTAATACGCATGACAAAGATGATGATGCCCCTGATGGCAGCTATATTTGTGATGCCAATATTTCAATCTGCCATGAGGGTTGGGAGGGGCCTAACTATGGAATCACCTCATTTGATAACATTGGTTTTGCCATGCTTACCGTATTCCAGTGCATCACAATGGAAGGCTGGACTGCCATCTTGTACTGGGTAAGTTTTCCAGATTTTTTGTCTTGAGATTTCCATTACCAACACAAGTTAGACTGTTGTCTGTTGTGCTTATCATATGGGATTTATAGTGAATGCAATATTTTGGAAACGATGAAAACTTGACAGTTGGATTAAAGAACCTTGGCCATTCTTAGATACAGAAGTCTGTTACAAATTTTTATTACCTGAAGACAGATTCCAAATTTGTTGATGCATGCATGCTTCAGTGAGTTACGAAATTTGAGACTGGTCTGAAAAATTTTTAAAATAAACAGAAGTTATAATACTACTGGAATACCATGCCACCATTAAATAAATAATCATTTTTAGATCCAAATGTAAATCTTAAAGGAAACCTAAATTAGATTATGCAATAGGGTACAGTTCTGGTATTTCACATGTGATCAGAAGATTTTCCAGAAATCTGGCATCTTTTGTTTGTTTGTAACTTATAAATTTCAGGTTTAAAATTTATGTTGATGGCATTTTCATTATTAATACAAAATGTTACAGGTAATCATGATAATTCTTATCTTATGTTTAGTGTCATGAGTGACATTTGTTCACACAGTTACACACAATTGCATGCTGCCAAATATCACATGTATTTGGCAAAAAAATGGAATAATATTTAGAAATAAAACAAGAAGATGGTGATCACTCAAAAATATGGAATGGTAAAAAGTTTCATTCAACAGTTTGATAATCATTTTTATGCTATTAGTCGTTTGAAATTTCTGTTTGTCAGTTGTAATATTTGGGCAAGTTCAGAGGTTATTCTGAAAGTTTTGCAGGCCACCAAGAGAATTAAGCTGACACATGCGGCCCGCAGGCCAGCAGATCAACATGTCTTTTCTGTCATCACCATAATCTGCTGAGCCCTTTGGAGCCAGAATGAAATGTAATTAGACTCCTGGCATTTTAGTGGCCACCCATTACTGCACTTGTTCTTGGCTGATAACTTCATGTGACCTTCAGTTTTCTCAGTATCACATTGCGTGCTAGTTGTGGTGATTTTTCAGCTCCAAAGGGCTAAGCCTCAGTGGTGATTGATTTTGGTAAAAATCCCATGAGCTTCAAATGTGTTGTCAACTTCTGTTGGTAATACATTGATAATGTTGTCATTGCACTGAGTAACATGTTACTCTACCTGAGTAACTGTCTGTTAGTTGTTGCATTAGTAAGTTACAATACAACTGTGTAATTTGGAATACTGCGTTACAGTATTTCAGAGTAAAATGTGTTTGTCATTACTGTGTTGTAGACAAACGATGCGCTGGGCAGTGTATGCAATTGGATCTATTTTGTGCCCCTCATTGTTCTGGGTTCTTTCTTCATGCTCAACTTAGTTCTTGGTGTTCTTAGTGGGTGAGTAATGTCAGCCCCTTTTCTTTGTCTTCTTGTCTTCACAGACCAGCAAACCAACACCTGTATTGACATCGAATTCCCCTTCCCAGCATTGTTTGTTTTCTTCTTGCTGTTTGCCCAGTAGGATTATAATTTGATGTTTTGTCCATCACCTGTGTCTTTTTGCCATTTTATATGCATTAATTTCCATTATTTTCTTGTATATATAGTAATATCCTGCACTTTGTATTAAAACAAAATCCTCTGTTGGTAATTTAGATAAACTGTTCCTACAGAATAGAAACAGTATATGATACAGTGAGAGTGTAATATTGAGGCATTTAAAAGTCATGTGTTATTTGTTCTTTCTAAAGGCAGAAAATGATGTGGCATAAATGCATTTTGAAGTTTTGAGTAATTTGCATGCAGTTCCTTCTTCTGACCTGGTGGTACTCAGAGGAACACAGCACCTGTGTGCATTGTTAGATTCTGATTCTGTTGATTAATGGCCTTTATCTATTTTTGTCTTTTCAGTATGTGCACAGCTTCATATTATTTGCATATCCTGCTAGTCCAGGAACTGAAACTAAAGTTATATGTGGGCAAAGAGATAAATTTGAAAAATTAGGACTATCAAATATCATTTTCAGCAATAAGTAGATTAAATATTTTGGATAAAGTTAAACAGACTTCAATATTTCATGCTTTTAATAACAAAATAGACATATAATTATTGAATTAAAAACTTTACTTCATTGTTTTCTCTTTGCTGATGAATGTTTTACATTACCACCCACCATAATAAATTTGTTCAAACTTTATGGTCCATGGAGAAAACCATTTTTAATTTAATTTAAATTTTGATTTTAATAAAAAAAATTCTTTGATGCTGTGCCAGGCTACATTCTCTAATTAGAATAGTATCAGTTTGAGGGCTTCATGCAGCTTGTGGACTGCATTTTTGAGACCCCTGTTCTAGCTCTTCCTTTTTCCTGTGGGTGCCAGTCTTGCGGGATTGTGTTGTTAGGATTTAATAATTAGTCCATTACAGTAGTGGGGGTGCAGCTTCTTAGATGCTTGTTACATTATTTTTACGTGTATGCTGTTTGGGTTGCATCTTACATGAGACAGTGTGTGTGGGCATGCATGTAGGCATGTGTGATACAGAGAGGGATATGCCATTTGAAGTGACATTGGTTGCCCAGAGGGTGTAAGCAGCTTTACCTGTTGGGCTGAGCTGAGTGGCCACTTATACTTCTAATCTGAGTATGAGAAATGTTGCTGTTCACAACATAGTGTTTTATCAGTTCTGTTATTTTCAGCACTATGCATTGGATAGAGTCCTTGAAGTACAAGGTTTGCAAATGTGGTACACCTTTTTTGTATTAATAATTTATGTTAATAACTAATTTTATGAAATGTTAGTTCTGAAGTTCTCACAGCTGAGACTGAACATTCCTGTTTTAGGAATGTGGTGTCATGTAGCTTGGCAGACTGTGTGTGTAGTATCAGATCTGACACAACAGTATTGTAGTTGCATGTACATCTGCTGTTTTAGTTATTTTACTGGAAGTGTGGTGTATGTGGTGGTGCAGTTGGTTGAGGCACTGTGCTACAAGTCAGAAGGTCACAGGTTGATTCCCGATGGTATCATTGTAATATGTCATTGACATAATCCTTTTGGCCGCACTATGGCCCTGGGGTTGACTCATCCTCTAACAGTGAGTAACAGGAGAATTTCCTGGGGGGTAAAGGCAGCCGTTGCATACCACCTTCATATGTCAATTGCCTTAAAATCTGGGACTCTCAGCCTCCTGGAACCCTCTGGGCCTGTCCAGGCCTGTAATGGGATTGCTTTACCTTTACTGGAGGTGTAGTAAGTTATTTTCCAGTTATATTGCTAATTGTAAGAAGTTTGTAAAGAACTGATACTCTTCCAAAGATTTCCGCCTTCTGGGATGTGGCACCATGTAGTCTTCTGTAAATTTATTGATCTTTCAGAGGAGTCTGCTTCCAGAAATTTAAGGATATAAGGTCACATTCCTCCACTTTCAACATGGAGGTGGAAGGTTTCTTTGCTCAGTGGTTAGTTTTTAGCAGGTCATATAGCAGTATGTTCCAGAAGAATCCACAGTGTCATGGCTGTGAGAGCCTTAAATTATGTGCAACTGCTGGTGAGTGTAAAAGCAACTGTACGTCTCATGATTCCAGGCCTCTGTGACTGTGTAGGTGGTCTTGGTTCTTCTGGGGTGTTACGTGTAGGTTGGTAGTACGATTGTTTAAGGTCAGCCTATGGGACCACTTGACCCTTCAAGATAGGCTGTTCTGATACATCCGTAACTACCAGTCAATGCTGTGCAGCATACCAGAAGAACGATGACCTCTAGTTGTTTGTCACTTCATACAGATCTTCATCAACTACTGTTCAATAACGTTAATCACGTGATAGCTTGATATCATTCATCCACCATGAAGTACATGAGAACTGTGCTTTTCTGGGTTATTATGCAGTGAGTAGTGGTAATTTCTTACACTTGTTTCGGACAAACTATTGATCCCATCCTCAGAGTTCAAGGATCCTCTTGAACCCTGAGGATGGGACCAATAGGTTGTCCCGAATGGTCTGTAAAATTACCACCACTCGCTGCATAATAACCCAGATGAGCCCAGTTTTCATGTGACAGCAGTTTACTGTAGTGTGCTCTGTTTACCAGATATGTCTCACTGTTACTCTACTCTCATCTTACATTACACTGGAATCCAGCAGTTTAAATTGAAAGCCTCTCTTAACAGAGATGCTGAATGAATGACACATTTTGTAGTTACTCTACATTAGGTGAAATGCAGTGTAGCTAATGTGTATGTTAGAGCTGCACAATAACAGCTTGTTTTGTGGTCCTTGCTTTCCCAAGGGAGTTTGCCAAGGAGAGGGAGAAGGTGGAGAACAGACAGACATTCCTCAAGCTACGACGGCAGCAGCAGTTGGAACGTGAGCTCAATGGCTATGTGGAGTGGATCTGCAAGGCAGGTCAGTCTTTGTGTGATTATGTCAAGACATAATTTAAATGAGGCAGGAGCCAACTTCTATTTATGTTTTTGTTGAATACCATCCCAGAGCTGTATGTGGCAGGATCATATCAAATTGGCATTCTAAAATATTGGGGATCACAGTGCTGTCCTTTCCTCCCATCCTTAAAGAAAGTAAGGCAGAGGTAAAGTTGTTCCTACCATGAAGACATGTAGCAAGGATTAGAGGTATAAATTTTAAGCTCGTGGTTCCGTTCATCATAATTCAATGTGAATAAAAATCCAACAGATGCAACAGTATGCAGATATTTATTCACTGCAAAACTACTCTACATGTTTCGGGTGTCACAGCACCCATCATCAGGAGTAT
>Ga0123355_10011214_pt1 | contig 13795 bp, 11 predicted proteins | sample TergutEmb28metaG_3_FD_89872 | JGI IMG/M metagenome (GOLD analysis project Ga0123355, IMG submission 89872) | Embiratermes neotenicus P1 segment gut microbial communities from Petit-Saut dam, French Guiana - Emb289 P1 | ecosystem: Host-associated > Arthropoda: Insects > Digestive system > Gut ... | reverse complement strand
AGTAAATTCTAAAGATTCATGTACAAAAATGCCTGTACCTCCATGCTTTAGGCTCTGTCTGCAATATTTGGCACCAAGAGTATATTGATCAATATATAAGGTTTCTATTTCTTGGTCTTTAGCATGGTGCTCAGTTAAACATAGGTTAGACCCTTTAGAGAAGTGATAAATTTCTTGCACCTGCTGGGAATTGAACCCCATTTTGCTTAAGCCATAGCCAAATCACTGTACTAATTGAGCTAACTGGCTTCTAGTGATTCCAAAAGGAAACTATAATGACATTGTTTAGCAGAAGTTCAGAGAGATTTCGAACATTTAAGTGTGATGGTTCTAATGGTATTTCTGTGCCCTTTGAGCAGCTATCTGATAGTCAGAGCAATGTACAGTCCCTTTACCCATACCTTTGTTGCCATGCACATGTCATATGCTGTGCATAATGTACCGTGGCACTGGACATGCCATACAGATACTTACAGTGTTGTAGATTGCATTTGAAATGTGATGGCACACACGCAGAAACCAGATTTCGTCTTTTGGAAAAACGGACGATTCCATTTAAATCAATGGCGTGCGTCAGTTCAGTCAACTACTGGCAGCCGAGATGTGCGCATCAGTGGTAGTAATGCTGGATACACCATGTTCCGAGGTAGTGTGAAGAGTACTGGCTACCCACTCCATTCGCCAATTTCCCATTCACTTCCCCTTCCCATGCGTCACCATGTGCCATCACATTTCAACTGGACGCTACCACACCACCTTCGAGTTTCACAGTGTACCTTGGTACATTGCACATGTACAGGTACACGTGTTGAGTAAGCAGTGGTATGGTGACTTGTTGGCCACTTTGTACACAAGTACAAACGCAGTCCCATCTCAGAAATGCACTCATATAACAGTATATGACGATAGTTCTATATATGTTGCAGTGCACTGTCCGGCTGGAACCTTTGCAGGAGAAAAGCAGCAGCAATGTACCCGCTGTCCTCGTGGTTTCTATCAAAATAGAGATCGCCAGGGGTCATGTATTCGGTGTCCAATGGGTACCTACACTCGTGAGGAAGGTACAAGTTCTTATACAGTCTTATATGCTCCAGTGACTCTGCTGTTCTTTTACCAGACACCAACTTGAACATTCCTGCCTCCGGGAATGTGAGGCTATGTAGTCTGGTAGATATGTACCTTTGCTTCCAGATTCATCCTGAACACTGCTACGTGCAGACTGTGGTGTTTGTGTTCACTGATGGCAGGATTTGAGTAAGGTCAAGGACTGAAATACAGCTGGGTGGGTGATCTTTGGTCCAGGATTCTTTCTTATTATAAAACTAACTAGATGCACTAATTTTTCAAATTTATTTTTGAATTAAAACTCTACGTGTTTCAGACAGTTCCTCTGTAAATCATCAGGAGTTTTCTCACTGTACACACAGCAATGGTGTATGTCATACAGGTTTGCTGACAGCTTGTGAGAAGGCTCGCAAGCTGTATGACATATACCATTGCTGTGCGTACAGTGAAAAAACTCCTGATGATGGGCAGAGCAACCGTCCGAAACACATAGAGTTTTAATCCAAAAATGAATTTGAAAAATTAGTGCATCTAGTTGGTTTTATTATAAGAATTTATCACGTTGCACGGTCACCTGAACATCAAATTGATCCAGGATGTTTGGGAATTGAAGGTTTCAGGACATTGGGGTTTTTTCTTCATTTGTAGCACCATGCCTAAAACATACTAAAACATATAAAAACTACAGAAAAATAACTGTTTTGCCTTCAAAATGAAGATATGTGAGAGTAGAAAGTGTCGGTTATCAGGCATTAACTGAGGCATTGTCATCTGGAACAATGGATGAAGATGAGAGACCTGACCTTGGTGATGGAGTTGCTTGGCACCATGTTTAAATTAATTTGTTCAAAAACAGAGTTTTTGGAGTGTTCTGAATACTGAGATGCTGCATGAGCTATCCCATACTTGCAATATGATGTGTTGTGTGTCAGGTTAAACATTGTACGTCAGCAATTCCAGTCTTGTCTCCAGTGTAGTGAATTGGTTTAATTTTCTGAATTATTTGAGGCCACATATTATATTTATATGCTTTGTCCCCAAGAATTTTCTGTGTTTTGTTTTAATCCTTATGTTGCAATGGGATTACTTTGTCTTAGACATTACTAATGCAGCAGATTCCATCATATGCCTTAAATGACCAATGGCATACTTCTGTGTAGAGATAAACATTATGACAACTGATGTTTGTACTAAAACAGTCTAATCAGAGTGGACTACAAAATGTAAAAGTTCATAAATTTTGAACGTTTTATATTTTTCGTTTTACGAGGCTTATTCAGAAAGTAAGTACCATTTCGCTGCCAAACAAAAAAAATCGGTTTCGTATAAAATTTTATTGTTATCAGATTCTACATTCTTCAAACTATTTTTCCACATATTCGCCGCCATTATTGAGGCACTTGTCGTAGCGGGGCACAAGTTTTTGTTTACCCTCCTCATAGAATTTGGCCGCCTGCGATGTTAGCCACTTCTGCACTGCATCTTTCAGGTCATAGAGTAGAGTTCTTGAAATCTGAGGAAAGTGCAGGGACAGATCAGAAATTGTGAAATGTCTGTCGTCACGCACTCTTTCATTGATCTTATGCAGCAAATCATCATTCACCAAAGATGGACGCCCACTTTGCGCCTCATCGTGCACGTTCTCTCATCCTTCATTGAACATACGAACCCATTTCCTAACCATGCCATCACTCATTGCATTGTCACCATCCTTGACAGATCTGGTGATGAATCTCACTTGGTAGCACATTCCTAATGTTCAAAAAACGAATTACAGACCGTATTTCACAGTCGGCGGCCCCTTCAATTGTCTTAAACATGTTTAACGCAGAGGAACAAACATAAACATAATACGAATTGCACGAAATGGCGTCTGTGGCTTCTCAGTTGATACGGGAATTCACTGCACATGCGCTAAGTGACAGTCTCGAGGATGCACAAGAGATATGCACAGACGGTACTTACTTTCCGAATAACCTACATATATTGTTTAGCTAACTCCAGGAATTGCCACTAATTAGATATTTTACAGTTATGGGTAATTTGTAGGATATGCAACGTATTAATGAACTCTATAGAACTTTAAATGTTGTATTGTACTTTATGAACATTTAAATTTTTGACTTTCATATGGTATAATGTTTCTCCATACAGGTCAATAACTTTGAATTTAAATTAAGCTGCATGACAAGCAATCTCGAGTGGAAAAATGGTTTGTATGTAGTGAATGGATACTGTACCCTGTCTTTTTTTTCTGATGGGAAAGTATTTACATTTCAAACATGTTTATTTTATTCTTTCATGTACTTTTTTGTCTTCTAATATTGAAACATTATTATTCCACAACAGATTTTGGAAAAGTATTTCATAAACTGGATTGTAAGTGCCAAGTTTCATGAAAAATATTTTTTTTTCAGGTTCAAAGAGCATAGCAGATTGTGTTCCAGTGTGTGGCTATGGAACGTACTCTCCAACCGGCTTGGTGCCATGTTTAGAATGTCCACGCAATAGCTACACAGGAGAACCGCCTACTGACGGCTTCAAGGACTGTCAGGCCTGTCCAGCTAATACTTACACATATCAGCCTGCAGCTGGTGGGAAGGAGCATTGCAGAGGTGATATACTGTGATGGCTCTTGTCATTCCTCTATTTTAAAATTCTGAGGGAACAAAGAATGCAGGATGGGCTGCTCACATCATTGTTGCTGAGGACATGCATCTTCTGGGATTTGGTGCTGGATGTTGGTTAAATAATTCCGAAGTTTCAAAGGATAGTGTCTGCATGTTCATGGTCAGGCAATCCAAAGAGGAAGGCGCAATGATCTGTTGCAGCATGAGTAACTACATGTGCAGCAACACAGTGTTATATCCCAGAAGACTTGAGTCTTAAGTGTTGATGCTGTGAGAACCTACAGTGTCTGTGACAGTGTTTGTGTCCAGGATTATAAAATTATTTGCCTTGCTGAGATGTAGCTTCTTGTATCATTTTACAACCACAACGTGTTTCCTGATTTTGGAGCAGGCAGGGACTTGTTTGGTTTGTTTGTCACATAGTGATGGCACTGTTACTGCTGTGCATCATTCAGTTACTGGTTTCAGAAGTAATTATTGCCTTGATGTAACTAAGGAGCACGTGTGTATGTGTGTGTGTGTGTGTGTGTGTGTACATGTGCACTCTTGTGTGTTTGATTTGAATGATGCAGATTTATGTCACAGAAGTCTTGCAGCAGCAGCAACACCACCAACAACAACAACAACAACAACAACACCACCACCACCACCACCACCAACACAAACAACAACACCAACACCACCACCACCACCAACAACAATACCAACACCACCACCACCACCACCACCAACAACAACAACAACAAGGAGTTGTAATTAGAAATTTTGGAAGCTGCTGATTTATTGTTGATTTTGATAGAGGTTGCTGTTTTCTTTCATTTGTTTAGGGTCAATCAAGATTCGTTTAGCTTGTTAGGAACCATAGTTGAGTATAGATGTTGTGATGCCTTGGGTTCTTATGATCAGATGTGTTTAGTCCCACTACTCTGTAATGTGAAAACACAGACGCTGTCTCTACACATTAAGACCAGCAACTGCCCTCCTGTTCACTCCTCACACCACACTGCTCTCACTGGCCGTCATCTGCATGGCACCTAGGGGTGATGTAACCCCAGTGTTGCCACATTTATGCTAGTAGCAGCATATGATTCAAAGATCACCAATACCACTCCTTCATTCATTCCATTGGGATGTGCAGAATGCAATGATTCCTTGCCGTTCTCAGGACCTTCTTCCATTCCTCTCTGTTATGTACCCTTTCCATCCACCCCTTTCCACCAACTAGTCTTCCATCCTCCCTAACTTCATCTTGCCATCTATTGCTTGGTCTGTCTCTCAGCCTTGTTTTTTCCAAATTCATATATAATAATTTTTTGCAAATTCTGTTTTCTTCCTTTCTCTGTACACCAATACCACATTCACAAAATTTATAACAGTATTTCCATTAATGATTTCAGTTTGTATAGAAAATCCATAATGTAAAATGTGAATTTTTGTTCCAGCTAAATGTTCTGCAGGTCAGTATTCAGACATGGGTCTTTCCCCCTGTGCTCCATGTCCACGCAACTTCTTCCAGCCCCAGAATGGTCAGACAACCTGCTTTGAATGCCCAACTAATACACGCACCAGTGGACCAGGTGCAGTGGGCCGGGAAGAGTGCGAGCCCATTCAGTGCACGGACAACGCCTGTCAGCATGGAGGACTCTGTGTGCCCATGGGTATTTAACATTATTAAACACTCAGTTGGATAATTTCGCATTTGATCGAAAAATTAATTCCAGTATTTTCCATGCCATTAGGTGCACCAGGATTGTACAGGGTGAGTCCCTCGCTAGAGGCCCCAAATTATTATCTATGTATACAGTCGAACAGTGTGGGTTTCTCGTTCATAAATACTGGCAAACAGGTTCATTTAAAGCATGCCAGACAGCATTTCGAACGGAATTTGGTGAAAGACCTGCACCATCGAAGTGTTGCATCCAGAAATTAGTTAAAAAGTTAGAGACAAGGGGAAGCCGATCTAACACCTGCCAACTTCTTTCTTTTGGGCCTATTGAAGGGCAAAGTGTACAAAAATACACCCCACATGATCGAACAACTCAAAGACGCTATACGCCAAGAGATTCAAGCCGTCAACGTCGACAATTTGGGAAAAGTATTCCAGAATTTGGAGAAACACATTCAAGTGTGCTTGGATATGAAAGGAGACCAATTTCAGCATCAATTATGAGCAGGTCCTGTTTTGCATCATTTCCGGTATGTGTATATAAATTTTCAAGACATTATCTCAATAACATAGTTTTTTATAGACAATAGTTTGGGGCCCCTAGCAACAGAGTCACCCTGTATAATACCAATTTATGCAAGCTGCATTTTATACATGTTTGGAGCCCAAATTCACCAGTACTTGCTCAACCAAATGGCAGTGCTCTGTGAAGCTGTTACTGGTCATAGACTCCCCTAAAAACTGCAACACTACTGTCACACTCATCACGGTTGTTACTGTTGTTGTTATTGTCTGAAATTTAACTTTCTTAGCACTCTTTATCTTTGGTACCATCCAATATTCTGTTACATAATTTTATACATGGTTGAAAATTAAATTATCTTGAAGTGTTAAATGAAAATGTAATTATTTTCAGGTTTTGGATTTGAAAGTGCAATTAGCTACAATTTTAGTGACAAGGAGCCTTTTTTTTAACTCTGTTGAGGGCTCGGATATTTGTGTGCCATTTTGTCATTGCTGATCATCATGTTCCTTGGATATTTGTGTGCCGTTTTGTCATTGCTGATCATCATATTCCTTGGATATTTGTGTGCCATTTTGTCATTGCTGATCATCATGTTCCTTGGATATTTGTGTGCCATTTTGCCATTGCTGATCATCATGCTCCTTGGATATTTGTGTGCCATTTTGCCATTGCTAATCATCATGTTCCTTGGATATTTGTGTGCCATTTTGCCATTGCTGATCATAATGTTCCTTGATATTTGTGTGCCATTTTGCCATTGCTGATCATCATGTTCCTTTATATTTGTGTGCCATTTTGCCATTGCTGATCATCATGTTCCTTGGATCTTTGTGTGCCATTTTTGCCATTGTAGTCATCATGTTGCTGGGATATTTGTGTGCCATTTATATAAGTGCCAGTCATCATGTACCTTACATAATGAGAAGTTTCAAAATTTATACTCTTTACTGGATATTATTAATGCAAGCAGACATGAAGGATATAATGGACATGGAATGTAGCATGCATGGGTGCTGTGAGAAATGCATACAAAATTGTAGTCATAATCCTGAAGCAGTTTTGTGAAGACCTGCACATTACATATCTTCTTAACAGTAAGTCACACGTAAAATTTGTACAGGCAAAAATGTTTGTTTTCACCAACATGTTCCTGGAAAATTGAACAAGTTTCTCACCTGCTAGTGTCACGTGTTGAGTGCTCACAAACATATGTGGGGGAATTCTGTCTTCTAAATGGATGAAGAAGTAATTGGAAGGTGACAAAATCTTCATTTCTTTTTGTTTTTCTGTAAAGGATAAAATCATCATTGCTTGGTAGCAACATCATTTTCAATTTAAAATAGATATTCTAGCACTGAATTTTATAAATTAAGCGTATGTCAGCTGGTCAGTTAATGGGCACTGTGTTTGTGAGTAGTTGGAACAGCGTGGCGCACTGTGCTGCATCACGTCGCAAGAAATGGTCTGAGTGAGGAGTGAAGTGATTTCTGATATAAAATGCTTTCCCTACATTATGACCTGACGTAATGAATATGGCCCTATAATCATGATAATTGGTTATTTCACTGTTACAGGTCATGGTATCCAGTGCTTCTGCCCTGCCGGTTTCTCTGGACATCGCTGTGAAATTGACATTGACGAGTGCTCATCTCAGCCTTGTTACAACGGTGCAAGTTGCGTGGACTTGCCACAGGGATACCGTTGCCATTGTGCCCCTGGTGAGCTGTAGTCAATTGATATGTTTTGTTACAGGTTACTACAGCGTATGCTTTGGTAGGTGGATGCTGGAAAATCATTTTGCAGTTTTTGTGATAACAGTTCAGTAAAAATGATAAATATATGTGAATATTAGAAATACAGTCACTTGTTAAATTTATTTTACTGCTATAAATCTCTTCAGGAGTCAATTTTTATCCAGAGCAACTAAAATTATGCTATATGAGACACTAATAAGACCGGTAGTGTCGTATGAAGCGGAAGCATGGACGTTGACGAAGAAAGAAGAACAAGCTCTGCTAATTTTTGAAAGGAAAATATTTAGAAGAATATATGGCCCTAAATATTTAAACGGGGAATGGAAAAGTAGGATGAACCGAGAAGTAGAAGAGATGAGCAAAGGAGAAAATATAGTAAAATGGATAAAAGGGCGAAGGATAAGTTGGGTAGGTCACCTGGAGAGAATGGAGGAGGATAGGATGCCCAAAAAGATCTTCACTCAAGAACTGGAAAGGACGAGGCAAGGGAGAAGACCCAGGAAGAGATGGAAAGAGGAAGTAGAAAGAGATCTTCAAGTGCTGGGAGTGAGAAGATGGAGAGAGTTGGTGGCAGATAGGAAAAAATGGAAGGACATTGTTCGACAGGCCAAAGTCCACAGCAGCTTGTAGTGCCAATGGAAGGAGGAGGATGGGAGGGGGAGGAGGAGGAGGAGGAAATGTTGCCACTTGTTTTTGTGCTACCCCCAATTTTTAAATGACTGTGTATCTGTATAAGAATGCATCATATTATGTCATCTTAACGTAAGTCTCTCTGCTGTTCTGTTGCAGGATATAGTGGAGTGAACTGCCAAGTGGAGCAGTCAGACTGTAGAAATGACACTTGTCCAGAGAGGGCCATGTGTAAAAATGAGCCAGGCCTCAACAACTATACTTGTCTGTGTCGTTCAGGGTACACCGGATTGGACTGTGATGTTACGGTACAAACAGACACAGAACTATTAACAAAAATATACACTTAAGTAACAGTAGACCTTGAGCCAGGAGTTGTGGCATGCACTGAGAAACATTACTGTGTTCTTATGGGCAGTGTTTACGCAAACTGGTGAGTCTGTGTAGTCAAACTGAACTTATCCTATCGTCAGGTGGGGGGTCCCAAGTTCATAATCATCACTGCGATCTTCAGCGATGGAGCCCAGTTGAACCTGAAAGCAAAGACAGAGACACAGAAGGCAAACAAGAAGGTCATAACAACAAATGTATTGTGTCATAAAATACGTACTTTATATAACACCAAATAATGAGTGTTGAGTTAAAGACGTAATTCTGTACAGAAACATTCCAGGCAGCCAACTAGGCTGCATGAGTAATTACACACGCAGTCAAATGGGCTGGCTGAAGTTATCTCTATTCATGCTGTGGGCTGCTAATTACACAACCAGATCTATGATGCATAAAATAGCAAAACAGTACCACATTGGAATGAAGAGCAATCCTTGGAATACTGTTCCTGAGACAAATTGGAATGCAGTAACAGAGACCAAAATTTGTGTGGGGTAAAAACCTGCTGCTCTTTAAGAGCTACAGCTACCACAGTACTGTTTTCTGTCACCTTTTCATTTGTGCCCAGACATGCCATGACTCCTAGCATGACCTTACATAATGTGCTTGGTTTGTAAGTGATTACAGGATAATAGTTAAGCCAGACTGCAATTGTTGCTATGCAAAGAACTAACTATGATGATCAGTTGATGGGTAATGTGGCAGATGGCAGTTGTTATGGAGCAGGCAAAAGTCAGCTTTGGAGCCTTGTGCTGTAACACCTTCCAAGCTGGGAACTTCTCAAATTCGTGGCATAAATATTCAGTGAAATTATGGTTTCTTGGTATCACTCTAGGTCTGTAATATATAGGAACAGATGAAATGAAGGGTTATCCTTAGAAATCACAGCAAGACTATGGATTATATTTTTTTTACGTTCAATGGACCGTGCATTGTATAATATAGAGCAATAATTATCCAACAAGATGCGACAGAATACAGTTTATATAAATCTGTCAACTGCTTAGCGTGTTTACGGTGGTATTTCATCCATCATCAGGAACTCATAACACTGTATCTATAGTATCTGGCATTAATGAGACCTGAGAACTGCAGTTCCCATCCAGCCGTGCTCATGACAGGTAGTAGTAACGGTCTCATTAATGCCAAATACTGTAGATACAGTGTTATGATTTCCTGATGATGGGTGAAATACCATCCGAAACATGCTGAGCAGTTGACAGATTTAAATAAACTGTATATTGTTGCATCTTGTTGGGTAATTATTGCCGTATACTGTGGATGATATGAATATTATGCCTACCCCCTTATTCAATGTGACTGTGGCTGGTGTGTTTCATGACACTATCTGTTGCGTCCATTTTTATATGTGACAGTTTCTGTGCCTCATATACTTAACAGTGAAAGAGAATAGTTACAAGTGGAAATTAATTTTGGAATCCTACTTGGAAATGTAAGAAACGGCTGCTGGATACAGTGAATATGTTATTGTCATGTGTTTTGACAGATAAATCCGTGCACAGCAAATGGTAATCCCTGTGCCAACGGTGCAACATGCGTGGCCTTGCAGCAAGGACGCTTCAAGTGTGAATGTTTGCCGGGTTGGGAAGGACAGCACTGTGAGTTAAACACAGGTAAAAATATTTTACTTCTTTACATAGCATACTTGTTCAGCTTTGCTTTGTTAACAAAAGGAGATAACACACTCTACATTTGAGCTGTAAGCTCAGTATTATACAGCATTCATTTAATGCAGTCGTCTATAATAAAACATAAATCCTTATCTTCTTGTCAGAATATATAATTATTTATGTGTCTGCAGGTATTTTGAAATGTATTATCCAGTTATTGCTTGTTTCAGTGTTGGCAGTTGTATAAAGTGGTAAGATACCTGAATGTTTTGTGTCTGTCTGCATTCAAAAAAGTTTGGACAGTAGATAGCATAAATGGTAGGTTCATGTAATTTTTTTATTAAAATGTCCCTATGATTCATTAAATCATACAGTAACGGAAGCCTATTTTATACTTTCTTCTTACCAGATCTGTCAGTCATGCATCTATGATCAGAGTGCATTCATGTATTGTGATGCAGTGACCCATATAAACCAAAAGAAAAGAAGTCTTTAGGAAGTTAGAGATTAATGGAGATTAACAGTGTCAATTTTTTTCTGTGGTGCTTTGACCTTATTCCGAGTCATGGCCTCACCTTATGGGACTTCACGATCACACTCAGAAGGACTCCTCCGGACAAGTGAGCAGCCCAACGCAGAGACGTCATCCTGATAACACACAACACTCACAAGACACACACATCCATGACCCCGGTGGGATTCGAACCCACAATCCCAGCAAGCATGTGGCCACAGACCCACACCTTAGACCGCACAGCCACTGGGATCAGCTTTGCAGTTTTATCAGGACATAAAAACTGTTTCTTTCAGATGACTGCGCAGAACATCCTTGCCTGCTTGGAGCTAACTGCACTGACCTAGTTGCAGATTACAGCTGTGCATGTCCTTCAGGATTCACTGGCAAACGGTGTCATGAGAAGATTGACCTCTGTAGTTCCAATCCCTGCAAACATGGGGTATGTGTGGATAAACTTTTCAGTCACCAATGCATTTGTCATCCTGGCTGGACAGGTAAGATGTGTCACTAAATACACATAAGTTCCCATTTACAAGTGTCATTGCCTCTTACATCATAGATACCATAAACGTGTCAGTGTTCAGTGTTTAACAAAAATGGTAAACATTTGACTTTCCAAATTATTTGTCCTAATTGATGATAATGTGATACTAATTTGAAAGGTAAAGACAAAGTGCACCCTTGTACAGCACTGAGGCTCTGTACAGGCTGTATGGTCCATAAGGGGAGTACAGGTATAGCTCTTCTCTTTCTTGACCACGGCACTTGAAGGGGCTGAGGGGTCAGTGTCATGCCCCGGCCGCTCTTTACCCCCGGGAAGGAGCCAGTACCCATTTTACAGGAGGCAGGGTGAGCCCCAGGGCCGGTCTGGACAGTTGCAGAAAATCTCGCCCCCACCAGGATTCGATCCCCGGACCATCCAGCCCATAGCCAGTCACTATACCGACTGAGCTACCTGGCCCACTGATACTAATGTGTGTTGACTTCAATGTTTAATTGATAGAACTAGGAATAAATGAAATGCAGACTTGCATTAAGCTTTACTATGTAGTGAGCAAATGTAGCCATTATGTTGGATGAACGTATATTAGATTTGTTAAGGGAGATCTGCTTTTCCAATGGGATAAATAATGATTGGTTAACAGATTTGGATGTTCTGGTTCTAAGCCAAAGAGAAGTGATATTCTGTCCAAGACAAAACTGAAACTTCTGCCACTTGATTGCAGAAGTTAATAAGAGTATGTCTGTTATTAATACCACCTTTTTCACTAATATGTACCATATCTGCCTAAATATGAGATGACTGTTCCTGTAAGACAACCCCTCTTCACAGTCTTCAATTTTCAGGAAAATACTCATGCTGGACATGTTTATTTTTGTGCATGGTTCTAAGGCAAATTCTCTGGTTTTTCAAATGATTGAATAGGACCAAATTATCATATTTATTTGGGTAAATATGGTTGATGCATGCATGGATGTGTGTATGTGTGTGTGTGTGATGAGCCAAAACCTGCAATACACTGAAGTAAAATATGTGGACCCCAAAATTACAGCAAGTAAGAAGAGCTGTGAATGGTGGGCTGCCCACAGTCACATGAAATTCTCTGAGCAAAGAGTGGATGTGAGTTGTCAGATAAAATAACATACCGATATTTTAGAATCTTCTTTGACTTTTATCAGAGCACAGCAACTTGTTGTTGTTCACAGTTTTTTTCTGTATTGTTCTGTAAATTCTGTTATTCTAGACATTCGTACATCTGTTATAATCTTTCTTTATTCCTTCTAGACGTTGATGTTTATCCTACGGTCTTCATAAAATCATTTCTGTTTGTTTCAGTCTTGTCACCCTTGCAGTCTACTTATGATATTTAACATTTCTTTGCTGAAGTCTGTGCAGTTTACAGCCTTCAGTTCCTTGCATGTTGCCAGCCTTTGTGCACACCACTGCTTGCCTGCAGTATAGAGTGTAGAGCAATTTAAATTTAATGCCCCATCCTTGAGCACAATTGAAATTTAAACCAGCTGAAGGGTTAACATAACCTCATTTTCTTGACTTATTGTTTGTTTACAGGTGCAATGTGTGATGTGAATATAAATGATTGTGCTAGTGCACCATGTGAGAATGACGGACAGTGTGAAGATGGCATAAATGATTTCCGATGTACATGTGAACCGGGTTATACAGGAAAGAGATGCCAGCACACATTTGATGATTGTGCATCTGAGCCTTGTCAGAATGGCGCATCGTGCGTGGACAAATTGGATGGTTTCGTTTGCAACTGCAGGCCAGGGTTTGTTGGTAAGTGACTGAGAGAATGAGATGTCATCATTAAAGCATTTTGTTGTCAAGGTAAGGATAAAGTTGTGCCTGTACACACTGTGAAGATATGGGGGGAGGGCAGAGTTATAACTCCTTTGATTCTTGACCTTGTAACTTAGACTGAGTGGCTCAGTCAATCTCGTGCACATGGGGAAAGAGACCCTCCTATCTGTTAAATAGGTGGCTGGATGTGTCTCAGAGTTTTATAAAGAGAGAAAAATCTTGTATATGCACAAGGATTATCTAGCCCTCTGGCTGCCAAGTCTACTTTTATAAGTTGTGTGAGAATTCTTGTACTGTTTCTCGTGAAATTAGTAACACAAGATAGACTTCTGTGATAAATTGAAACACTGAACATTTTGGGAAGAACATACTTATCATGGGGCCAGCCTCGTGGTCTAGTGGTCAGAGTCTCTGCCTACTAATAATGAGGTACCGGGTTCGATTCCCGGCTCTACCGTGGGAATTTTCCCTGAAGGGGAGGATTCCCATGGTGACCATGGTCTGGGTAGGTTAGTAGAATTTAGGTTTAAGGGCCCTCCTGGCACTTCATCCTCCTATATCACCACTCACATCATCGGGAAAACGTAACCGCGCCTCATGGGCGTCCCAACCTCAGAAGTCGGTTACACTTCTGCCATGCCCAGGAGGGAGGACCTCGAAGTT
>Ga0123355_10011213_pt1 | contig 13795 bp, 17 predicted proteins | sample TergutEmb28metaG_3_FD_89872 | JGI IMG/M metagenome (GOLD analysis project Ga0123355, IMG submission 89872) | Embiratermes neotenicus P1 segment gut microbial communities from Petit-Saut dam, French Guiana - Emb289 P1 | ecosystem: Host-associated > Arthropoda: Insects > Digestive system > Gut ... | reverse complement strand
TGACCTTCCCATGGATAAGCGACATTGGAATAATGAATCTTATCATAGCCTGCTAACTCAATATGTTCAGGAACAGTGATTTTATCAAAACTGTTATAATCAAAGTCTGTTTCAAAAAAGTTCACAGGTCTCGTTGTTGGATTTTTAGCGTAAGAAAACCACCATTTTCCGTTTAATGACTGATACAGTGAACTTTTTCCGACTTGCGCCTCTTCGTTTGTTGCATAAGAGACATGGTCGCTATGAGCATCTAATTGACCTACACGAAACACTTCTGGGTCATCTAGCCATTTAATGTTTGCTTTCATGTTGTATCCCTCCTAAGTTTGATTTATTTGACCTTTAAATCATGGTCATATTATAGAAACAACAACTCGCCCGAGTTGAACACTCGTTCATATGGATATTGCAGCTTAAAATATCTTTATTTCAAATTCTTACAATGAGTTACTTACCTTGTTACTCTTTTACACCACCTAACGCAATACCTCTAACAATAAATTTAGACAGTGCCAAGTAGACAATGACTACTGGCAACAGAGATAATCCAATTAACATATTTACTTGACCTAAATCAAGTGTAACAAAATCTGCACCACGCAAACGTGCAATTAGTATTGGTAAGGTGAACATGCTAGAATCATCTAATAATAAAGCTGGTATGAAAAATGAGTTCCACGTCCCAACAAATATAAAGATAGCTTGAACAGCTAACGCTGGTTTTATCAAAGGTAACACAATCCGATTGAAAGTCATGAACTCATGTGAACCATCAATTCGTGCGGCTTCAACGATTTCAGTTGATAAAGTGCTCTTCATGTATTGAATCATAAAAAAGAAAACAACAGGCGAAGCAGACGCTGGAAGAATGAGGGGGAGGAACGAATTTCTCATGTCCCAAGCCTCAATCATACGAACAAATCCAAGAGCTGAAACTTGTTGTGGTATCATCATAACGAGGAGAATGAAGACAAATGCAATCTTTTTAAACTTAAACTCATAGGCATGAATTCCAAATGCAGTTAGTGCCGAAATATAAGTAGCCAGTAAAACAGTTCCCCCGGCTATAAGGAGGCTGTTTAAAGTCGATCTAACAACGGTCATATTAGGATTTGCAAGCACATTTCTAAAATTTCTAACTAAGAAGTTACCTGGAATTGCCGAAAAACCGCGCAATACTTCCGGATGAGACCGTGATGCATTAATCAATAAGACAAAGAAAGGGAACAAGCAAAGCAGAACAAGCGAGATTAATGTTATGTAAGCTATAACTCGACGTAGTTTAATCATGATTTCACTCCTTTTTTGTTCGGACCACCACTTGCGATATCTGCTGCAACGATCTTAAATACAAAGAAACTCAAAATTGAGATACCAATGAACAGTATCGCTGAAAAAGCTCCTGCCATACCGAAATCCCTACTAAATAAATGTCGATTCAAGTGCATGATTAATGTCATCGTTGTCTCGCTTGGACCACCATGCCCAGTTGTTAGAACTTGAGGGATGTCAAACATTTGTATCCCGCCAATTAAAGATGTAATCATGACATAAACCAAAATCGGATTAATGAGTGGCATCGTAATTTTCCAGAAAATATCTCTTGATGTCGCACCATCTATTTCGGCTGCTTCAAACATGGCAGGATCAATCCCCATCATCGCCGCCATTAAAAGAATGGTTGAATTACCAAACCACATAACGAAATTCATCAGTGCAATCACAGACCTAGTTCCAATCGTCGACCCAAAAACCCTCATTGGTTCATCTATCCATCCAAGGTTCATCAATATATCATTAACAGGACCTGAAGTATCAAATAACATATACATTAACATCGAAAAGGCAGCTGCCATGATAATATTGGGTAAGTAAATAACCGTTTTAAAAAATGCCTGCATCTTTAGCCTTAAACGTAAATCTGTAAACCAAGCTGCCAACAGTAACGAAAAGCCAATTTGAGGAATAAACCCCATGAGCCACATAATGATCGTATTTAAAAAATATTGCCAAAAATTACTCGAAAAAAAGGAGCCGTCACTTCCCGTTAATACAGCGCTATAATTATCTAACCCTATGAAATACGGTCCATATTGATTTAATCCAATCATGAAACGTTCATAAAAGCTATAATGAAACGTCATAAATAGAGGGTAAAGTGTGAAGATTGCAAAAGCAATGAAAAACGGCGCAATGAAAATATATCCCCACTTGGCGTAACTGACTCCTTTTGTTTTATTTTTTGCCATCGTTGTATTCAATCCTTTCTATTTTAGCTGAATGAATGACTAGAAAAGCTACTCCCTAGAAGATTAGGCAGCAGCTTCTCGTCATCCTAAACGTTATTTATTCAGGGCGTATTAAATGTGGATGTGATGTGATAACTCTGTCAAAGAATTGATCTAACGCTTCTTCGCGTGTAAGATTGCCTTCAAAGACCTCATTTCCAGCTTGTTGGAATGACTCAGTCATTGCCTGGTCGAATGGACCAAGGTGGGAAACTTCAATGTCATGAACTGAGTCAGCTAGTAATGCAATGTGATTTTGTCCACCTAAGAAGCTAGATTCAAAATCACTGTCAGCAAGGCGATTTACAACATTAACGTTATTAGGAAGGTCATTAAACTCATGAGCTAACTCTGTTAACTTATCTTCGTTTACAGTCATTTCATACATAATAGTACGGATAAGTTCAGCGCGTACTGGATCAGAAGCAGCTTCAGTTGAAGCTAAAATCCAAGTTCCGCCCCAGAAAAAGCTTGCTGGTCCATGAACTGCCGCCCAGTCACCGTATGTACCATTGCCATATTCGTGTGGTGCATCTTGATCATCTAATGATTGATCACGCATAACAAAGCTGATTCCCCACGGCGCATGGAAATATCCAAATACACCTGGATTCCCTTCACCTGGGTTTACACCTTGACTCCATGCAGCATCCCAAAATTCAACGCCACGAGTTGCATAGCCGTTATCTAAAAGATACTCAGTGCGATCAATCCACTCCATCATGTGCTCATCAACAATGATTTCATTATTTTCATTTACCCATGGACCTGATATGTTGTTAGAAAAAACATTCCAAGTATCCATCCAACCAGCGATCATCGTATGACCATGTTCACCAACTCTTTCTGCCGCTAATGAGAATGCATCCCAGTCTTGAACATATCCTTGGATGACGTCTGGATCATCAGTTCCAAACACTTCGCGTGCAATTGAACGTCGATAAACGAACAATCCAGGATTTGCTTCCCAAGATACGCCTCGTAAAACGCCATCATCACCAGTTGCTGCGATTCTGTTGTATTCAAACATATTCGCAGTTTCTTCTTCAGTAAGGAAATCGTGAACGTCTGCTACTAAATCACTACTGGTGAACGCTTGAATGTATTGGATTTCTGCAACAAATAAGTCGACTTCTCCATTTGGCAACATACGAGCTAGCTCATATTGGTAAATGTCATGTGAGTTAATGATCCAGTTGACTGATACATTGTCAGGCAAGTCAACCACCGCCTCAAAACGCTGTTGGAATTGCTCATTAAAACCTGAAATATTCAACACAATTTCCTCATCACTCACTGGTGGTGAGTCAGTATCTCCTGACTCAGTATCATTTGGTTCTTCTACCGATGTATCTGTTGGTGTGTCATCTGTACACGCAATTAATGCTAATGCAACGAATAATGTTGCAACGATGGTGAGACTTCTTTTTAAAAATTTAAAATCCATGTTACTTCCTCCTTAAACTTCCTAAAGGTAATTACCTTTAAGCTCATCCGAGCGCTTTGCACTCGCTTACATGTTTACTATACCACAAAAAATCCATTTTGTAAATACAATTTTGCTCTTATTTTAATTTTTTTTGTGTCCATGAGTTGATTTTTAATCATTTTTGCATTATACTAGTAACATATTGATTTTTTTGCTTTATTTTCACATAACATAACGCTTTAGGTCGTGATTTGAAATGAAAAACCCTTTACATAAAAAAATTGAAATGGATATCTTAAAGAAGATAGAGTCTGGAGAGTACCCCTTAAATGAGCTGATTCCAACCGAAATGGAACTAGCTGATTCCTATGACGTTAGTCGCCCAACTATAAGGCAAGCAATTCAATCATTGGTAAATGCAGGCTATTTAGAGAAAAGACGAAAACGAGGAACCATTGTTAAACAGCCCAAAATCGAGCAGGAATTCACTCGTTCAATAGAGAGTTTTAATTCAGAGCTTTATCGAAAAGGATTGTTTCCCCAAACACAAGTTTTATCCTTTACTAAAACGAAGGCAACTAAGGATGTCGCAAAGAATTTAGAATTGAATGTTGATACCCCCGTCTATAAGCTGACTCGATTACGTTTTGCTAAAGATCAGCCTGTTGTTTTTGTGACGAGTTTTATTCCGTGTGAAATGTTTCCTCATTTAAATGAAATTGACTTTTCACAGCAATCTCTATATAAAACTTTTGAACAAATGGGAAAGCCTGTGTGTTCTGCTCGTAGAAAGTTAGAAATCGCTAGTGCGGATGAGACACTGAGTCACCTTCTAGATATTTCTGAAAATGACCCGTTATTTCTATTTTGCACGCAAGGTTTTATTGCGGAAAAAATACCTATTGAGTATTCGATTGCAAAATATCGCAGTGATATTAATCATTTTATTTTCGAAGTGTCTGTTTAATAATACGTAAGTTTGGAAATGAGAATAGATGTTACACTTAATTGATACAAGACAAGGGTCTGTAAATCAATTCAGCTATTCAACTGGAAACTGTAAGGATGAAATGTTGTTGTTAAGATTTTCTGGTGGATGGTGCATTTTACAACTTGTATTACCTACACTAGCCATATCACGTTGCGGTTTTGCAGAATAGAAGTCTATTGGTATATTATTCTCGCTCCAAATCAAATATCCTTGAATAATTGTCAAATTCTGTGTTTTTCAAATCATTCTCTATTATTTTTTTTGCGATTTCAAAGTCGACGACTTCACAACCTAATTCCATTGTGCCACTTCCAATACTACCGCCATCAACATGACCGAGACCTGTCCAACCTAAAAGCTCACTTAATCGTGCTTCAAGACGGTCACGCTTTTCAAGGTCAATTGAAGAACCAAATCCCTCAACAACGAACTCTATTTCTAAAAGGCTTGTCTTATCTTCATCAAATTCTAAATATCCCTCTGCTATTTTCTCGTTGATTTCTTTTTGAATTGCTGTTAATTCATTAGAAATTTTTTTGTTTTTACCACGCTTTCCAACAACTCCCCAATGAATAGTGGCAGTCGTACCATCATTATCCCAAACTTCCCAATAACAGAGCTTGCTATCAACCGTCTTGTATAGTTTCAACATACCCTCGAAAATTTCTTTTTTTAATAATTTTTTTAACATTCTTCATTTTCCTCCTGTTCATCAAGCCATCTTTGCCATAGTAGTTCATCATAAAAGCAAAACTGCAGATCATCGACTATTTCCAAGTTCAATTAAATCTTTAATATATTGTGGTGTGAACGCCTCATAAAGATATGGCATTGGCACACTTAATTCACACTTTCCTTTAGGACTTTTTTCAATCCGTAGTGTACGAGTTTCTAAATGACATTCGGCAATAAATTTTTTGTCATCCGATATGATGTGAGCAAATTTTCCATATCCGTCCTCAACCACGAACCACCAGTAAATCTTTTCATCGACAATCACTTTTCTTTTTCCCTTTGCATTAACAGCCATACTAACACCTCAATTAGTTTTAATCGCCACAATGATAAAGTCCCTCATCTGACCAGTTGCCCCAATACCAAACATCTTCTTCAAACTTAGGTGTATTGGTTTCATCTTCGCAAATGTCTTTTAATACTCGGTGGTGGAACCGGTAAGTCATCAATGGCATTTTGAAGTTCTTTCCACCTTGTTGTATTCATGTCACTTACCAGATCACGTTTTTCGACCTGTTCCAAAACCAATTCTTTGTGTGATTTCTTTTTACGTTCCATCATTCACTACATCATTCATTTAATCAATCATCTTTTGGAAGTTTCTTTCGATTATTCAAATATTTTTCTTGATTAGGGTCTTTTATCAATCTTTTTGTTTTGTAATTTCTTTCCATCGTCATCTTCTCTTTGTGAGCAGTCATTAAAAGCCCAAGTGCTTCACTTGGGTAATCTGGACGACTTGCACAAAATTCGCAGTCTGGATCACTACAGCTTGATTCAATCCATTCATCACAAGTAAAACAACAGAGTGCATCATATTTGAAAAAATATCTTTCCACTCTGCCACAAACAGAACAACGCCCCCCTACTGAACTTATCTCATTTAAGTCATACTGCAAGGTTTTTATTTTAGCTTTCTTAATGTTTCTTCTAGGCATAATCATCACCATTTTTAAAATTATCACTTATATCAATCATTTCTGGTTCTACCAACTGTCCACGGTGCTTTGCATAGCTGATCTGACCTTTATCCATTCGATAAGGTGGTGGAAGTCAATTTCTCAACTTCAAGCCTATTAATTGCTGAATGCCTCATCCTCTAACACTTCCATTCCTTTCACTCATGATCTATTTTCACGTTATCTAAGTGCACAACGTAAAAACAGAATCGCCAATCTTGTATTCTTTCCTGCTCATTACTATTTGCTTTATCAATTGACAGTGTTTTAACACCAGCAGAATTCACAACTTTATTTGTTAAATAATCGAAAGTAAGATAATTTGCAGAAATTTTCTTGACATTTCCCTGAAGCAGTAAAATTTTTATGTCCGTTCGAGGGCGTTGTAAATTCTCACTATGGACATAATGATAATCACTAGGATTAGCAGAAAATTTGTCATAAAACTCAGTATCACCTGATTTCCTAGCTGTCCAATTCACATCATCGCCTAGTTGAAAAGGCATGCCATCACATTCACTCTGCCAAACATCAATTAATACGACCACATCATTCATGATCCTTCCTCCTGCTCATCAAACCATTTTTGCCACCAAATTTTGTCATAGAAACAAAATTGCATGTCTTCATGTCCTGAAAAGCCGCCGTGTCGTAAGTAGTTATACAAATGCGAATGGTCATGAAATGGTGGTAAATAACTGACAAATCGAAATCGCAAACATACACACGCTAAATGTTTAAACACTTTTCGACTACCAATCAGAAATAATATATCATCCTGAATAGCTACATCTAATAAATCTTTGTTTTCTTTATACCAGAAACTCTCATCAAACTCCAAATCGGCAAATTTCATTTGATTGACCTCAAAACTAATCAAACTTCCTTTGGATAGCCGTTGCTTAATTTGCTTGAACACTCCACGCTTTAATTGCAAACTGTGATGACATATCACGATATCCGTAAAATTAGTCGGATCAAAATATGTTTCTGATAAATAGTCGTCATGATTTTTCCGAATTGGTAAATAAATAATGACATCTTTTACCTCGGTTAATAGAGTAAACAAGGCTGCTAGTCGCATGAAATCAGCTTTATTAGCAAAGATTATTGGCGTTGCCCTGGCAAAGCCAGCATAAGTTTCAGTAAGCGGGATTGCAGGGATTAGGATTTTGTAAACTTTCCCTTGATAAGTCGTTTCGGTTTTGTAAAATTGTAATTTCATAAATGTCCTCTATTTTGTAAAATTTGTTAATTTCCTCCGACAAAGCAGTCATATTCCGATTTCAAAATCAACTAAGTCGTTCCCATCAATTTTTCAAAAAACTCCCATTGCTGAGAATTTTACAATCACAAAACCGCTACACCATAATATCAAAAATCTTGTGATTAGCTGTCGAGTTAACCCACTTTTGATGATTTTTCTTCGTTTTTCTAAAATCAAAGGTGAGTAAATAACCTTCGGTAAGGCTCATTTTATCCATGTAGCCTTGGAGTTGGTCATAAGCATCGTCATGACGTTTTTCACCGTACCAAATTTTTGTTTCAATAATGAACTGTTTTCCTTGATAAGTAGCTATAATATCCATTGAACGACCATCTGCAAGCCCCGTTTCAATGTAAACAAAGCCTTCGCCGTTGAGTGCCGAACTGAGAAACATGAGGAATAACTTGCTGGCTTCACGTTCAATGAAACAAGTGTCATTTTCGTTGTAGTATCGGTGGTAGTATTTAGCGAATTTTTCAAGACATGTTTGCATGTTAAAGCCATTTGCGGTAATAATACCGTCCTCGTCAGCGGTAATGACTGGTTTTTCAATTGCTTGTTGCCGTTCATCATAACTGATAAAGTAGTTAGTTAGACGAATTTCAAAAATTTTGTTAGCAATTTTTACCCGATTCCTTTCCTTATCAAAGTAACCATATCTCACACCAAGGGCGATGATTTGATCATCAAGATTAAATCGCCAACGGAAATCTTCCATTAACAAACGTTTTGTTAAAATAAATAACTCTTCATTACTGGTTAAATTTTTGATTAAACTATCAAATAATGGCGAGCCTTCTCTTAAAATTAATTTGACTGCTTTACGAACCCCCGTCAGCGTCCATTTTTTATCTAATTTTTCATCAATGTGTTTACAAATTTTCGATACTAAAACTGGATAACCGTTTGTATAATTATAGATTTCGGCAGCAATTTCGGTGATGTTCATTCCCATTTGATGGTCGTTTTCGTATTGGGTCAACATTGTTCCAATTTCTGGAGTAGAAAATGACATATCAACTTCAAAATCAGTGGCGATATTCCATGGCGAGTTGTTAGTCACCGTTTCACTTTGTAACGGCGCATGTAATCCTTCTTGAACAAGTCGTAACTTAATGTTTTTAATATCATAAACACCCGCAAGAATAACGCTATGGAAAGTAAAATCCTTACCAGCGTTTCTTGAAATGTACTTATCACGCAATTTGCCGAGAAAATTTAAGAAAACAATATTATTGCTAGTTTTATCGACTTCATCAATTAACAAAACATATTTATGCTCTGAATTACGACAAACCGCTCGGACGTGTCGACCTAAATCAGAAAAATTATCGACACTTGTCGCTTTCCATTTTTCTTGCTCGCTAACTGGTTGACCCGAAAGCTCTAAGGCTTCCTGAATTAATTTGATAAACTCATTACAAAATTTTTTTTCGCTTGAAAAAACAGCATCGCCAATGCCTTCAAAACTAATCGAGATCACTATATATTCATCAGCAAGGAATTTCTCAAGTGCCAATAAAGTCGTGGTTTTTCCGTACTGACGACCACGGTTAATTGTAAAATAATCACCCTCATCAATCAAATCTTTAATTTGCTCCAACTTATTAGTAATGTCGACCATGTAGTGTTTGTCTGGAACACAAACTGCATTAACGTTAAACTTTCGCATAAAATCACCTCGTTTTAGTTTTGATTTTTATTTTATTCTATCACACAATTAGAGAAAAAGCGAGAATTTTATACTAGCCTCAACTCCAATTAACAGTTAAGTCCAATAAATCGGATTGCCCGTTTCAACAAATGTAATTTACTTTAGTGAGTTTAATTTGCATCTTTATTCTCCTCTTGCTCAGCAAACCATTTCTTCCACCAAACCTTGTCATAAAAGCAAAATTGCATATCGTCAAAATGTGGATAACTGCCATGACGTAGATAAATTTCTAAATGCGTGTGGCTGTGATAAGGTGGTTTTTCTACTTCGCTGTGAATATCACGAAATCTTAAGCAGTCTCTTGCCAACTGTTCGAATATTTTGGTACTGCCCGCTACAAACAATGTCGACTGTTGATGTGCTACGTCTAACAAATCCTTATTTTCACTGTGCCAAAATTTTTCATTAAATTCCAACTCGGAAAATTTCATCGGGTCGACCTTAAAGCTTACTAGACTCCCTTTTGACAATCGCTTTTTCAATTCCTTGAATAACCCTCGTTTTAGTTGTAAACTGTGATGACATAACACGATATCAGATGAACTTCCAATGCCAGCCCATGCCTGATTTAAATAGTCCGTCTGGTTTGCACGGGTTGGTAAATAAATAATGATTTCTTTCATTTCGGTTAGAAGCGTAAATAAACCAGCAAGGATTGTAAAATCCGCTTGATTAGCAAATACAAATGGCGTTCCCTGTGGAAGGCATACGTATGTATTTTTAAGCGGCGTCAGAGGGGTTAGGATTTTGTAAACTTTTCCCCTGTAAATCGTTTCGGTTTTGTAAAATTGTAATTTCATAAATGTCCTCTATTTTGTTTGTAATCGTTTTAGTATTTTTAACAGTTTTTCGCGGTTTTTCGCTAGTTTCATAAATTTTGGTAGCTGATAAGATTGACCTTTAATGTCTATAAATGAATTGCCTGTATGAGGGTTAATAACGACTGCCTTTTCTCGCAAATCTGCTTCAATGTAATCAATCAAATATTGCAAATGTTCTCGGTTCAACGCCCAAATCGGCTTGTCATCTAAATAGTCGAGAAAGTAAAGAGGATAACCCAAAATACCGTTGGTCTTAGGATTTTGATAACGCGTGTAATTGTACCATGATTTGTTAATTTTTTGTACTTTACCAGTATTCAAGGTATCACAATGCGGACAATTCACATTTAACACTTTGAACTGATGCTTTTCTGGCGATAATTCCACTCGGAAAAATCGTTCACAATGACGACATTGTTCTTCAACTTTATGAACATGGGTGTTTGGTTGGATTTTTTTCTCAAAGCAGGAATGGCAGGTAAAAGAGTATTGTTCATCGACATACTTCACAACGCCCATTTTATCGCACTTTGGACAAACAACACAAGTTTCGTTATTTGCTTTCCACCACATCCCAGTATCAAATGTATATCTCGGCTTATCGACAAATCGTTTCATTATATTTCACCTCGCTCAATCGTTAAAAATCCATAATCAAATTATACCAAAATCGGGCTTGCTTTTCTATCGTTTGAGCTGAAATAGTCGCACGAAATCAACATTTTGATTTATTTAGTACCATTGTTAAAAAGCTAACTGCAGTGATTCCCGAAGTGATATACCTCTAATGTTATCCTACTTTATTCATTTTAGGGATATCTTGGATACTAAGTACTTGATACTCGATTTCTTGCTACTTGAAATTCAACAGTTAACGCCTCGTCTAGTGCTTCAATAACATTATCTAAACTCACTACTTCACTCAAATAATGAACACCTGTTGGATACCTGTTTTGATCAAGTTCCAAAGCTGTATGAGCGACAACTTTAGCTGTGATGGTCGAACTGTTATTACCAATGATATTTCCATAATGGGTAACTTGTTTGCCGGTATTTAAACCAGTTGCTGTAATGTGAAGACCAATTGTATCCGACAGTTTTGCATTTTGGCTCATTTTATCGGAGCTAAATATTTTCAAAAATACAGCGAAGATTTTTTGATTTTTTAAGATGTTCAAAAGTCTCACCTTTTTTAATACATGAAGCAAGCCGGTTATAAATGTTGAGTCATAACAATAATAAGTATTGACTGGTACGTTTAGTGTTTCTGATAGGATTTGTCTATCAGCTAAATCGAAAGAATAGGCATCTCGAGTGCCTAATGGTTGGGAAAAATGGGCTTGATGCTTATTTATAAATGGTTTTTTCACAACCCCCTCCACCTCAAAATCAGTTCTAAGGTGTTCTAAAAACCATCTTACACCATCAGCTCCATGTTGTTCACCCAAGCCTAGCATCAGTGTGAAATCAATTTGATTAACGACTTCCATTTCATCAGCGACTCTTTTAGCTAACAATGAAGATAAACCCGGTGCAATACCAACACCTAGTATGCAAGATACATGATTCTGGATTGCTTTTTCTTCAAACTGCTTGGTCTCTGTGAAAAATCTGTTTGATGCTGAAATATCAACATAGTTGACCCCGTTGTCAATACAGGATTTCACAAATGTTGTATCTTTTGCTTCCACACACATGAGGACAGTGTGAACCGGTTTAAGATGTTGTTCAAATTGTTCTATTTTATTTATATCTATTTGCATTGTTTTAAGTGAATATCCGATTTCTTGCACAAATGCATTAGCTTTATTTAAATCTCTACCTGCAATAATGATTTTCTCAGGGCAGGTTTTAATCAATTCCATCACAACGTGCCTGCCTACTGCCCCATAACCACCGACAATTAAAATATCTTGCTTCATTTTTGAATGCTCCTTTAATATTTCAACACTTTTGAATGTTTTTTGTTTTTCCGAATTCCTAAAGCTTGGGTAGGACATTGATGGATACAACGATAACAGTTGGTGCATTTAGATTTTATGACAACTGGAAATCCTTCCTCATCTTTGTCAATCGCCTGATAAGGACACTTATTGCTGCACAAGTTGCACTTGATACAATCCTCTTCATGGAGATGAATACTTACTTTTATAAATTGCGACATCAATTTATTGGGAAAGTTAACTAGGGTACTTAAACGGATAGGTGGTAATTTAGTTGATATCTCAGTTTTTTGTAACGAGACCAGTTCTAAAAAATGGGTACAATCTCGCAGCACTTTGGCTTCAATCCCTTTTTCAAATTTAAAGAAGCGTTTCATCTTTGGTAGTAAAAGTGAGCCATCGCTAGCTGGTGCAATATAATCAGCTTCATAAATAGTGATCAAATTTTTACTTACCAACTTTTTGGCTAAAATACGATTTGTATGACAGGAGGCAAGTCCTTTCGTATTAAAAACAAAGGTAGGAATTTTCACTTGTTGGATAGGTAAATCATCAATATAATTCATAAGAAATTTAGCTGGTTCAGTATGGTGAGTGGGTGTGCCGACAATCAAAGCATCGTAGGTAGAAAAGTCTTTTATGACTTTCCTCTCAACAGAATAAATTTCTACCTCATGTTTGGATAAGTTGTTTGCCATCATCTTGGCAACTTTCCCAGTTGCACCGACAGCTGTAAAGTATAAAATTAAAATCTTCATGATGTGACCTCCAAATTTCGACCTATGATAAATTTATCAATTTTATTTGCTCCATTCAAAGTGAGTTGTTCTTGTTCCATCAATTCAAAACCATTTTTAATATAGAAATTTAATGCCCTTTCGGTGTTGGTAGATGTAACAAGGCTTTTTCCTTGTTGGGCTTGAATAAACCTGAACATATCCGTCATCAGCCTTGTACCGACTTGCTTACCTCTATAAGTTGGGCTCGTTGCGAAAATATGAAGATACCAAACATTTTCTTTCATGTATTTGTTATCTAAGATAGCTCCCTCTCTGAGGAAAATCGAAATAAAACTAATGGCATGTTTTCTACATAATTGTGGCAGGAGTGGGATAAGACCACCACGAATTAAATCCAGAAATGAAATCTCCATTTTTTCAACCTTACTGAAAATCGCTACTCCTGTAAATTCTTGCTCACTTGTGCTTATAAAGATTATAACTTTAGGAAACATGGCTTTGACGTAAACGAAACACATTTTTTCTAAAAATGCTAATTTTTTCTCTGGTGTCTTGAAATTTTGGGTAAAGAATGAATGGTTCATAAATGGATAATCCAAAAAAGCTATTGCCATTAACTTTGCCACTCGCTTCAAATCATTTTTCGTTGCTTGTTGATAAGTTGTCATTTTGAAATCCTCCTTGCTTTATCCAACATTTTGTATTGTAATGGAAAAGTGTCGGTTAGTCAACATGCAATATTTTTAAAAATGTCGCATAATCGACATGTTTAGAGAATATGTCGGGGTAGTGTCCAAAGTTTTATGAAAAACCTGAATAAAAAAAAATACCGCTTCGCGGTTATAAGGGTGTGTGAACTGTGAAGGAAAGAGAGAATCGTGATAATTGCGTTCGCAATTACCATGATA
>Ga0123355_10011212_pt1 | contig 13795 bp, 6 predicted proteins | sample TergutEmb28metaG_3_FD_89872 | JGI IMG/M metagenome (GOLD analysis project Ga0123355, IMG submission 89872) | Embiratermes neotenicus P1 segment gut microbial communities from Petit-Saut dam, French Guiana - Emb289 P1 | ecosystem: Host-associated > Arthropoda: Insects > Digestive system > Gut ... | reverse complement strand
TAGCACGCAGAATGATGATGAGATCTCAACATCACCACGCGGTTTAGGCATATTATATAAAACTCTTTTAGCAGAAAATTGTCAGAACCTGAAGATGTCCGCTATAGGCCGAAACATGTAGTTATTCCTTGCTAATAAAAACCATCATTTAGCCATATTTTATAGTTGTGTTTTTTGAGTGAATTCACCTCACCATATAGAATTTTTTTCACGTTAAACCTGCCGGTGCACAAAGTAAACCATTCGAATGTGAACGGGATAACCAACCAATAACTGCAATCGGTGTATTATTTTCATGGGTTGATTGTTGTAAGCGCGGTTCTTTGACACTGCAGGCAGAGTTGGGAATTTTGATCTGCTGGCCAAATGATTAATGTTCACCGCCTCAGTATGAAAATTCACATTATTTCTCCTTGTACATAATCCGCCTTTAGATGTAAGAAATGACGCTTCATGACTTCTTATTGCAAGAAAATCCTGCCCTATCGAATTACAGATGCATGCTATACACATCTGTTAACTAGTAGCGGAGATGGCACAGTCGTATAAAAGAGGGAAATGATGAAAGATTACATAATGTGATCATGAAACGTGCATCTGTCCTAACGCGTGTCTCTGATTTCGTCATGAATATTTCTGTCGCTCGCACGATTCTAACTCCCGATATGGCAGATTGTTGAAGACTTATTTTGTTTTGCTTCAGTATACCTTTCTAGGTACTAGGTGTCAGCACAGTGCAACTTATTAGAATACTGACACTCTTATTTCATTGCTACGTGGGATATTCGACTTGTTTTCGCTGCATCTGTCTCTTTCTGCCGATGCATTGTGCTTGGTTGTGTGCACTGAATTCCGTGAAGGATTCGAAAAATAATGATCAGATTGGCGATTTGTTTCACGAATGTAACTAACTAACTGAAAGTGAAGTGAATCGTGTTAAAAAAAAACACTGGCCCTTCTGTAAGGGTTACTGATGGGCTACATTTCAGACGCTTGCCCAGATGTGTTAATGTAGGGTATATGTGTCCAAAATAGATTAGGGAAGTCTTGTGATTTGTTAACGGTAGGGTCTGCGTTTTTCTTTTTATCGCGTCCATAATTCGAAACCAAGTTTTATAGAAATGGGCTTTTTATTTTTATTAATTTTTTGTTAGAGAGGTCAAAATCAGAGATGATTGGGAGAAGTCCATTAAGGAAACGAAGGTCCGCATTGGACTGTAGTGCCATCTAAGAAGAAGAAGATCAAAAGGAAGAAGAAGGAGAAGGAGAAGGAGGAGGAGGAGAAGAAGAAGAAGAAGAAGGAGAAAGCGAAGGAGCAGGAGAAGAAGGATAATAATAATAATAATTTCTTGTTATATTTGTCCAATAAATAGTTTTATATATTCGCCAACGATATGAAACATAGTATTGCTGTTTATTGTGACAATGTAATTCAAGAACAGATTTTTTTGTTGTCAGGATGTGCTGCAAAAACTTCAAGTTCTGTTATATGAAACTTCCCTCTCTTAATACTCCGCAATGTCGTTACGCGATGTGATGCTGGATTTGACTTGGTTTTTCTGCTTGCTTTCTTCGCCATGTCTTAGTACGCAGGCACCCCCTCCTTGCTACTCCCTGTCCCACTAATTACACGCAGGCGTTTACGTGAAAATTTAAAGAGCTGAGCGTTTAATCTGAGCAAGACTTGCGTGTGTAGATACAAGACTAGACGTTTTAGTGGGTGGCAAGTTGAAATATTTCGTGAGAAATTAGCAGTACTGTGCTGCAGCATAAAGCGGATGTTGCTTCTCATGCACGCAGATACATCCTTCTGTCACCTTGTTATAAGCATTCGGTGGCACAAAGAACACAAAGTTCTGTAACTTCTTTTTGAGTCTGTAGATTTTTGAAACACGACATTGCACACTGCATTTATTAAGTAAGTTTGCTGTTGAACAGCACAAGTATTCTACGTGGTATTGTCATCATTGTCGTCGTCTTCGTCGTCACCACCACCGCCACCAATTCATGCTACGAATATATTGACATCACTATATTAACATTATTGGGTATATATATATATATATATATATATATATAGTGCAAAAAGTAAACCCTTTAATTTTTCGTGTTGCATATTATATTTCTGGACATGAATAAACGTGACTGTACCGTAAAGTGTATATGAGGATTTGAAAACAAGACTCTTAAGTGCTGTAAGAACAAGCTCCCTTGTATATGGACAACTTTTGTTAATCAGAGCTGCTTCTTTATATGAAAGGCCATGTGCAGTTTTTAACTAACTCATATTTTGACAGTTTCTTGCCGTGTAAGGTGCTTTGGCCGTGTAATAAACAGCTTCTAACAAACAAGGCGTTGTGCCAGGTGTCTTAAGGATTCAGGTTACCTCTGAAGGCTGAGGACAAAGGAGAGGAAAGTACAGACTGTGTGTGTTTTTCATTTGTAATGTTACTGTTATAATGCGACCTGAGAGTTACGCGTTTCTCAGACTTCAGTTGTGCATTCATGTGTACTACAAGACCGAACGGCTGCGAATGTATGCAGCCCATTGCACTGACGCTATAAATCATCGAAGTTACGTCGACATAGAGAAACAAGACGCGACGACTGCTAACAAAAACTCAGAGACTTGGAACGAAGATATTCTTATTTAGTACAGTAACCAAGCCAAATTGCTGGAGTGTGTTTGTGGTAGTAGTGAATAGTACCCGACAGTTGCATTATTTCCATAATCTTGCTAAAGAGGATCGATATTTTCTATATGCGTGGAGAGTATAGTGCTCTGTTTTGTTGAAGACAGACAGATTTGACAAGATGTGGGTTTCGGATGCGATGCATTTACATTAAGAAAACGGTGGCCGACCTTACTGGTCTTGTACGCTACGTACAGTACATCATAAAATAGCAGAGATTAAAGAGGAACTGTATTTAGTAATTCAACTGTCTGTGCAAAACAACAAGCGAAATCATTTTTATGCGGCATCAGGTTCCAGTCTACCAAGTTCATGTCGTCCCATCCCGGACGACCTTAATCTTAACACATTTCTTCATTTACCTGCAATTATGATTTCTGTCTGACATTAAATTTCGAATGAGACATCGAAGTTTTGTAATATCGAATACATTAATATTACGTTTATTTCGAATATGGTTTCAAGAAGCAGGACACATCAGCAACAACCTTTTGAGGAAGGTACATGGCTGGCCCTTTTAAAGGCACGCTATAAATGACTGTATGTCACTATTTTCATGTGTGGCCGACATCTTCGGGCGTTTGAACGAACTGTACCTAAATATGCGGGGTTCAATAAACTCAGTTCTTACAGTGGTTAACAAGATTGATGGCTCTCAGGAGTAAGCTAAGTGGATTGAAACGGCCGTCGTAGGATGTTCCGAAAGGCATAATACTTGTTGTGGGGAATGAAGAATGTGATTGTCTTGATAGAGACAAACCCGTTAGGTTGGTGAGGCGACATATTCGTTTACAACGGACTTTCCATCTAGTCAGTAATCCAAAGAGGGGTGAACTATGAATGCAGAACCCCTGCACTTTTCATATGAAGGAAAGAACAGATTGGCGATGGAAGAAGAACAGCTGTTGAAGGATTCTAGAATATGAAGATAAAATTTCTGGAGGAAAATAAGGTTTGGGTCATCATGACCTGTTCTGAGGTTAAAATTGGTCTTTTAACTATGTGCTTTGGCGTCGCAAGTCTCTCTCATGCCATTCCATGCAGTTTTATTCGACTTAACCTCATGCGTCTTGCCTCTACGTTTCCTGTCTTGGTGTCTAAATATGGGTGTCTCACTTTCATGTTAAACGGCTAGTTTAGACTTCATGTTTTATATGGGAAGTTTGCCTGATTTTGCGCTCGCCTTTAAAATGTCAAATTCCGAAGAGGTAGTGCCATTAACGTGTTAACTAACGGTATTAATACATTTCGGGGTTGCTGTACTGTAATATTCTTTACGGTATTTTGGAAACTGTTACCTCTTTTTTGCCCTTTCCTTTTACTTTTTTGTACTTTCTAGTAATTTTAGAATGGCTTTTTCTAATGCAGCAGTTTAATTTATTGTACTGTTTCACCCCTAAAGCCTTCATTTACTCCTGCATTCTGGGTGGATATGAAAGGAGAGTGCAAGACCTTCACAGGCAAATCTTTACGTATATGACCTCCCTTTTGAACCCATAATACCGATTTAAGAGGATACAAAGACAGACTGGATGATGAAAATGCGTTGTCCCGTGCCATTTCCTTGTATTGCATGTCTGAGAAGCGTACAGGCACACACATCACATTAATGGCCAATCAGTTTTATGTTCTTTACTTCGGAAAATGTGAGGCAGCAAGCAAATGCAGACGTTTGAATAACCTTAGTTTTTTGTGCTTGTTTCAACACCGCTAACGTGGTAATACGAGAACATTTCAGTGCTGAACAAGTTCCCTTTGGCGGTTTTTTAATTGGGCGAATACATATGAGATTATTTAAGCGTACATTCCGTTGTTACCGAAAAGAAGTAGGTCTATGAGATGGTCTTGCTGTCTGTATATGTCACCATTTAAACTTTCAGACCAATTGGTCGTTGCAACGAACCTTTATATCAGCACTATGCGACCGGAGAAGAAGCGTAGAGATAATATGATGGAAATGCAAGCTTGTTGATGGGAGTGACACTGGCGAAAATTAATGTACGGTCCTGCAGTGATATGTGATAATGGATTTTGTAAAAATGTGCAACTTCCGTCGGAGTGCACGCCATGTATCGCTGGGTGTGACAGCTGTAGGTAACGCACCGTTGAAGGTAGGCACGTGAGTTGCAGTTATGAAGATTGTCATGAACATGGCAGCAAAGGAACTGCGTTTATATTATTGTCTGCAAATTAGCAATTACAAACATGGCAGCGGCACGAAACTTCATGGTTATGTATACAGATTTAATGTTGATGTATTTCGTTCTTGGGTAATAAGTTTTTCCCCCCAAAAAGTATGTCGATGATGATGATGATGATGATAGTGTTGTGTAGCGTATTTGCAATTTCACGTTGGCCTAATTAAAAAAAAACCGTGTAACGCGAGTGGGAATCGATCGACTGACAATATACACACCAACCTAAAACACAAGTCCTTGAGCTGTGAAGAGATAAATTTTGTTCCTGATTGGTAAATTTACGTAACTCAAATTTACCGTCATGAACACCGATTGTCTGACTCCTTCTCGGAACCGCCGTTTATATTGCTATAAGTCTAATTATGTGCTCTTTTCACTGGCACGTTCCACAATAAAATGTGACTATAGTCTCAGCTCATAAAGTGAATTATATTAGGGGTCACTCTGCATGCGTTTTATATCGTTGTACCGGTCCAAGATTATGAAAGCTGGAACAACCTATTCTAAATAGATCGTTCAGTTGTTTGGTAAAATTCTCATGTTTTAAAACATAGCGTGTTATATAAAACATTTACATGTGAGCTGTATGGGGCCATCGGTTAAATATATTTCATTTTTACTTTTTATTGCGCCAGCAAATGAGTTTTTATGGCGCTTTTATTAACTTTCGTCTTTTGTTACTTCTCGAAAATGGAACAGATATTATGTCTTCATGCAGACGACAATGTGAGGTGCAATAGTTCTGCCTTTCTGTGACACGTATTTGACACAGAGTGATAACTGTTGCAGCACGCTATCTTTGGTTCAGTTGTCCGTTAGTTAACTCTTTGAATACTAAAATGAATGTATCTTACGTACTAATATTCAGTCCGCAGTCCACAGTCACCTCACACAGAAATCGGTATGATGCTTTTTTTTTTTAAAAAAAAGAAAAAGCACTCAGGTAATGTACAGAGAATTTTTTTTTGTCTTTTCTTTTCTTTTCTCATAAGGAACACTCAGATACACTGTGTGGAGTTTTTGGTGCTAAGCCTATGGTACATACACTAACCACTAGTATTTAAAGCTTTAAAAGGATTTGTAGTCCTGTCCATGATCTACAGTTAAGGCTCTAGGTTTATGATCCACGGCCCATCACTTTGATTACCTTTCCGCCCGTCTCATAATTGACTTTAAATGTTTCTAATAATTTCAAGAAATATTCACCGGACATTTAAGCAGCTCCGAATGAACACCATGCCAATGGATGTGGTCCTCCCCCTTCGGGATATATATATATATATATGTTACTTTTTTTTAAAATCTACCACACCTACATGGACGTACGAGGTTCAGTGTGTCGACATGTCTTGGAAATTTTGATGTTTTGCTGACCGTGCATTTCAGTATATTTATCTTAGTAACTAACCAACTTGATACACAAAATTTTGTTTTACAATAAGTTTATTTCATGCCTCTACATGTTTTGAGCACCATGTGCTCATAATCAGGAGGTCAAAATTGTATTATACAGCCTCTGGTATCATCACACCTATTTGTGCATCAGGTTGGTTAGTTACTAAGACAAATGTCTTGGAAAGTTGCACAATGTTTATTAGTCTAAATATTTTCTTTGGAAAATGCAAAACAACATTTCGTCTGCGCGAACATGTTTGGCGACAAAGTTGACGTCTGTGTAGTGATGTGACACATTGTTTGATTGTTTGACTGGTTTTAGAATGGAACGCTAAATGTACTAGCAAACGGCGAATCATTCCTGTAGCCTATTATTGTAATGACTACGTGTCGTTTCGTGGTGAGCACCCAGTGACTTTAAGGCGCTTTTAACCAACGACAATAAAATCTGTGGACGCGTAGGTTATGAGGCAAATGTGTGTTTTATAAACAAACAGGTGACTAAAGATGGGAGGTTTATCTGTAGTAACCGGTTGGAGTAATTTATAGCGTTGTAAAGTAGTTGCGTCTTTCTCAGCTGAATCTGAGTTTCAGATGTGACTTTAGAGCATTACATATACATGTGTATATATTTGACTGTTATTACTGCTCCTTAACGTGTGTGCTAAGCAGTTGTCTTTTCTTTCAGCTACTGTTTCGTAGACTAGCATGAATTATGAAATAATAATTATGCAGCTCGATCATCCATTTCTGTGTTTGTAGGACTGAATCAAACATGTCAGCTACAGATGCAGTATTTGGACACTTTGGCATGTTTGCAGTTAGGCCTATTGGTGTACAACATAATGTATTGTACAAAATTTTTAGTTAAGTTTATAGCATATCCGTACAAGGTTTCACTTTCATAGCTGCAGGGGTGCGTTAGTTATTGACGTCAAAACGAAAAATTTATGTAGATTTTACATAGCATCTGTGTTGTTATTTCACCTTATACAAAATTCCCTAGCCAAAGATGCATATTTTTCGAAGATAGCCGAATGCACCATGGTGGCTTTGGATTCAGTTAAACTCAGGGACAGTTTGATTGTAGTTTAACAGCAGAATCATCGAGCCCATTTCAGGTCAGGATGATGTTTTGCAGCTCTGAATTCTTTAGATACTTTTAAAAAGTATCTAAAGAATTCAGAGCTGCAAAACATCAACTCCCTGGACGGGGGATCGGCCCATCTCAGACTCTTGTGTGTACACGACAACAAAAACAAAACGTGGGCATACATTTATGTGCGAGTGGGATTGGAACCCACCATTCGACTTTTCAAGCGGCCTCACAAATTTAGTGCTGATGTTACTTACTATAGAAAATTAATCGTTTGAAGTTCAGTGGTTACTGTATGTACCACACACTTTAACATTAAATGTTTGTATTTTTCGTCTACACAATATATTTGTATTTCGTATGATTCTCGCAACAGCTATCGATTATTTCCCGAGGCAGCATGAACTGGTTAGTCTATCGAAAGGAGGCAGGTCGTGTAATTTGTGAAGTAGAAAATGAATCGTTTTATGTTGTCTAGGCGAATGTCACACTTCGAAGGGATGAAGAGTGTATCTGTACCTGTTTCTGACAATAATTGGCACAGTGTGTATTTCAGTAGACAGCCACACTGACATGATGTGACAGGTGTATTTCCATATACTATATGGAAGGTAGGCCAAAAGGTGAATAATGTGGGCAAATACCGAATCAGAAGTATTACGTAGTTAATAACGTAATGACTTTTGTGAAGTAAATCAGACCTTCAGTTATGTTGTTTCGATACTGACACCGTTATGTCGCATAGCAGCTCACTAATTTTGGTTTCTGTTTACTTTGTATTAAGACTGCGCATGCTCTTGCAACTCAGGAAACTTAGTCGTTACTTCTTCTAAGTGTTGATGAAGATAGATGAAACGTGCTCAATGCTGGAAAATCAACCATGTTATTTTTCCCTCTCTCTATCCCTTCTCTCTTCAAAACTCCCGTCGCTGCTGAGCACATTTGCATGGCAGCATTATCCCTTCTCTCTCACCTTCCCCCTTCCCTTTTGAAAGGGTTTTCAAACCTTATACATGTTCCTATGGATAACATGTAGCTTAATTATGTATTAATTAGTACCACTCCTACCCCCTCCTCGCTACTTTCCATCACATTAGGGGTTGTTGAGTTGTCAAAACAGCATTTGCTTCCAAGGCTAGAAATCCGCAGGGTTTTGAGAGGTATGTGGAATTTGGAGAATAACCTTTAATGGTCTTCACTCGTAATAATAACACATACATCTTGAGTCTTGCTATGTTTTTGAATTTTATGTTGGTCAACAGAAATAATGTTTTCCTGAACGTTATTACAAAATTGGAAGAACCGTCACAGCAGTGGAAGGAATCTGTTGCTGTAGTGTGACCTGTTTTTATAACAGCAAAAAAGAAATATAATAATTGGCTGTGAATGTTATATTGTGCCATCTTCTTGCAAAATGTTATTCAATATTCTTTTCCCCAAAATGAACTCAGAAACATAGAACTCTTGACGATCATCAGTTTGAATTGTTATGTATGCTATCTGTATCAAAAACGGGAGCGCAGTGGGACTGTACATCAGCCATTTGCGGAATTCACCAGGTTATGTTTCAGTAAGGTGAAACATGCTGTATGAACAACTTTCCAAATGGATTTTTGTACCAGTAAAAATAGCTGGGTTGATTAAAATGTGCTGAAACAAAACCTGTAACAAAGTTCGTAGATGTATTCATTTGTGTGCTGGAACTTTCAGAGTGGTCTCAGACATGGAGATAATGTATCGCCACTGCCTGTAGAATAAATAGTCCGCGCAATTATGAATGCGCTGACATCCAGCAAGGACTGTAATTAAATGAAACACGTCAGCTTATAGTCTGTGCTACTTTGCGTTTTGTTAAATACTAGTAAGGCGGTTGCTCTAGAAGTGAAAGCAGAGAAGATTAAGTGCATGCTTGTGTTAATGCCTCGTCGCTAAAAGTGAGGCGAAAATCGTAACAGTAATTAACAAACTCCTGGTTTTAAAATGTTCGCTGAGACATGGTAACAAGTCTAACACGTCACATTCGCTAACAAGTTAAAGATGGATTAAATGTTGATATTCTTGCTAGCATTCATATCATAATCTCTTAATCTTCACGTCTGTCTTTTGAAAGTTAATATGAGACGTAAAATATAGGTTACGAAACTATATGTTTTCGCATTGTTTTGTATGCGTGTTAAATTTGGTATCTCAACGTAACCGAAGAACATGGCCAAAGAATATTCGAACTTAAGAGAAAGGAAAAGGAGGAAGCTGGTGTGAGAAAATTGTAGAATGATTCTTATATTCAGACTCTTCATTAACGGGGTAAACGGCTAAAATAATGCCATTTATTTTTTGCTGCCAGTAATATGTTGTGTTTACGGTAGAGGCAGTTAGAGGAAGGGTCTTCAAACATTTATACTATATAGGTCTCCGTAGCGTAAGAAATGTAGCAGCAGTCGGTTTTGTTGTTCCTGCTAACGGCCTTAACGCTGTCCAAAACAGCGAGTACGGATTTTTACAACAGCTGTAAAATTTTGGCTGCTGTATTATTATTTTAATTTCAAATTTGCGTATGTGTGGGTGGCAATTATCTTCTATTGTGCGCCTTTTCAACACGCAAAAATTGAACTTCCTCACTTGTCTGTTTTCTACATTGTGGCGAATCTGGTGTAATTGGTAGATTTGGATGCAGTACCTCCATATTTGATGGATACAATAAAAATGTCCATGTATTATAAGATGAAATATTTTTACTGTCTATGAGTTCTGCTGGCGCCAGGTGCTTGCAAGTAAGAATGACAGCAACGAAATTTTAAAACATTTTGTGGTTCATGGGTCGATACAGCACACACAGGATAAGAGGGAAATGGACAGAAACGCAGCTCACCCAAAAATGTGTGATATTTTTACTGATTTTGATAGTGAATAAGAGCTCAGGACGATATAGTTGTTTACGTTATTTATAATTTAATAAAAACAATAAATTTTCCACTTAAGTTTGTGCAGCTGTTCTGACTATAACACATTTTCTGAAGGTGGCTTTATTAAATCCCATCCGGATAAAATAACGCCATTTTTTACCTTGCAGCGTCATATTGCTACTAGTATTTGGAAGGAAATGTTTATAGAACTTAATAAATATACGGAATTGGAATATACCATATGCTATGACTGGTAATATTGTACAGTGGAACTTTGAAAATGGATTTGTCAAAAAGTAGTGGCCTTATTGCGGCAGTTTACTGTATTGTTGCGGTGATTAAGTCCAGGATAACGAGATTAGTAGGGCGTGTAGTGCATATGGGGATGATTAGAAAATCACGGCATATTTTTGTCTGAAAACGATTGGTAAATGACATACTTGGAGACCACGTGTCGATAGCAAGCTGATATTAAAATCAGTCTGTCCTGAGCCTTTTTCCCAAGAAAACTATTCGGCGGATCCCCAGCAACCACAGAGGACGGAACAGCTCTACTCGTTGAAGAGAAGGAAGTGGACGTTGTCGAAATTGGACTCGTGTTGAAATAACTGTCGGTACTCTTTATACTTTTGTCATTGAAAATGTGTCGAAAACAGTGTTAGACCGCTGGTTAGTTCTGGTACATTTAACAATGTTAGACCGCTGGTTAGTTCTGGTACATTTAACAATGTTAGACCGCTGGTTAGTTCTGGTACATTTAACAATGTTAGACCGCTGGTTAGTTCTGGTACTTTTAACGGTGTTAGACCGCTGGTTAGTTCTGGTACATTTAACAATGTTAGACCGCTGGTTAGTTCTGGTACGTTTAACAATGTTAGACCGCTGGTTAGTTCTGGTACATTTAACAATGTTAGGCCGCTGGTTAGTTCTGGTACATTTAACAATGTTAGACCGCTGGTTAGTTCTGGTACATTTAACAGCGTTAGACCGCTGGTTAGTTCTGGTACATTTAACAGTGTTAGACCGCTGGTTAGTTCTGGTACATTTAACAATGTTAGATCGCTGGTTAGTTCTGGTACATTTAACACATCCCTGCAGTTTATTTTTGTTGATTTCACCGTATTGTAAAGATTCAGTTTCGTTTAATGCAATTGTGTGCGTACTATGCATACACATTTCATAGAAATTTGTGTGCGTGCTTGGCCTCCACAGGCAACACACGTCCATTAATGCGTGTAATTGGCCTACGTGACTGTTTTGTACGTAATACAACCTACCACATTTCGTGAAAGCCTATTTTGCCCGTTCTATATGTACACATTCCGTTTTTAGTATTTTTTAAATAAATTGGTTTGAAAGAATTCATTGGGCCACTGCTTCAGTGCAAGATTGGAAGCAGTGCTAATTAAACTCGTGGTGACTTTGCACAGGATGCTGTTTTCGTCCCAACGAAAGTGCGGAAGGAGGGATTTCAACCAAGCGCTTGCGCGTAGAATATTCGTGTAGTCCAGATGGGTAGATCATAAATGACTGAAATGTCAGGTACAGTAAATGAAACCTTCGTTTCCCACGATCACTCTGGTTTTACTGGGCGAATGTCGCTTCACACACTCGGGCTGGAATTATAGCATCTACGTTGAGAGAGGAACTGCTTCCGGGTAAGTCCTCATAGTTCAGTATGTCGCCTAGTTTTCATCCTGAATGCGTTTGTTATTGGACCTTGCGAGGGAGATGAAATATAATGAAACTCGTGATATTGTTTTGTAGCGTTTCAACAACATTGTTTGTTGAAACGCTATATGGACATGTATTATGGGAAGAAGCCACGTCCGTCGTGACAGTCCGCATTATAGTGTCGGTATTGTGGAATATTTTGTACTGAAATTTGTCGTTAAAAGACTTCATCTTGTGAACTCCTGAAATCTGTAGTTCGCAGTTTGGTGATCACTGAGTTTGTTGGTTTGTATTCTAAGATACGGTTCTTATTTCTGGTCACTTTGTTCGTGACCCTGCTACTCGAAGGCAATGCAGCATTTGCGGGTTCGTAACCAACGGTCACGAACAAAGTGACCGGTGTTTGTTTCAACTTATTCTTTCAGTTCTACAAGTGTTTGGATATTATTGAATTTATTCAATTGTGTCTGTAGCACAGTACAGTAATACAGTAAGCTCCCTTATTTCATTTCTACATTACTTAGTCCTAATACCGCTTAAAATACAGTGTGATTCAAAAAGATGGACTCAATTTCTTACGTCTATATTTCCTGAACTATACATTGTATGTGCATGATCTACATACATTTGAAAGAGGAAGTCCTAATTTTCAAATAGCACCACAGAGCGTTTGCCTACCGCACAGCCATGCAGCAGCGTCAGTTGGGAGCAAAATGGCTACTATGCAGCACAAGATTTTTTGGATTCGTAAGTTCAGTAAATTTGAGTCGGCGACTGCTGTGCAGCGTGCGTTTCGTCTTCGTTTCAACATTCAACCTTCAACGAGGAAGAGCATTTGTCGTTGGAATCACCAATTTGAGCAAATAGGCTATCTGTGTAAAGGCAAAAGCTCCGGCCGACCACGTGTATCGGAGGAGAATATGAGACGAATTGAAGAGAGTTTTGAGCGTAGCCCACGCAAGTCAACCCGTAGAGCGAGCAGAGAACTTGGAATACCGCAACCAACCGCCTGACTTGTGTTGAGGCGCCGTTTACTGTTCAGTTGAATCAATCTTTTTGAATCACCCTGTATATTAATTTTTATTCATCGACTCCATCGTACCAATGTCTGTTGCTCCTAAACCTACCTCCATTTCACGTCTGTACCTCTTCTGTTCTGCTCTTAATTTAAACACATTTTACATTGTGTGTACATAGGCGTCCGTTAATACGTGTTACATTAATAACACGAAGTGCATTTTTAATAAAATTCAAAATAAAAAGGAGATTTGACTTTCAGCGTATACAGACTGAAAGGAAAGCCAAGCACAGGCTCTCCTTAGCGTGGTTTCTTGTTAAAAATAAAGTCGAAAATGTTTGCAGCGCATGTTATGAAACATCGCCGTAAAATAGCGCAAGATGTCATGTCAGACCGTGGGCTCCTGGTGCTTACAGTAGGTATTCGAAGCTGCCTCCTCCGATTTCAAGGCAGACGGTATTCTCTCGAACACGTCTTAGTACGCTGGCATCGGCCGTTGTCACAGCTGTCTTAAATCTTGCCACGAAGTCTTCTTTGGTCCTGAGAAGTACTGCGTAAACGTCCTTTTTCAGAATCTTAGGTTTATTGTACCGTGCATCATTGTGATAGTTGAAGAATAAAAGACCAACTTGATGTCACTTGCTATTTTATTTCACTTCTTATGTGCTCAACATGTTCCGGACATTAATATATCTATCATCAGGAGCTTGCGACTATTCTGTTGAATTACCACATTGGTCGTATTGTTCTGTAAAGACGGAGGATTTAGCATTAGCGTAAATTATGGTATGTAGTGGTGTGTGTTTGATGTGACGTGC
>Ga0123355_10011211_pt1 | contig 13795 bp, 6 predicted proteins | sample TergutEmb28metaG_3_FD_89872 | JGI IMG/M metagenome (GOLD analysis project Ga0123355, IMG submission 89872) | Embiratermes neotenicus P1 segment gut microbial communities from Petit-Saut dam, French Guiana - Emb289 P1 | ecosystem: Host-associated > Arthropoda: Insects > Digestive system > Gut ... | reverse complement strand
TCATTCTACCTACGTGAAACTTGGCAAGCAGACTCGCTAAACATGGTTGTCCTACCATCTATCGGTGCTTGGCGCTAACACAACTGCTGTGCAGATGGCGGCACCAGTCCGGAAAATTTTGGACCCACCCACGTATAGAGTCGAAATGATAAATACTGATGGGAGTGCCTCAAGAATAACACGTAAGTTAAAAATGGTATTTCCTTATATAGCTTGTGGAGAAAGAGGGCGACAGAAATATCTACTTTCGAAGACAGTTACGACAGAATAAGAGGAAGTGTTTATAGAAACACACTAAGGGTTCCCTGAGTGGTTAGAGATGTTAGATGTCATGTAACATGTTACAAAATGCGCAAAGATTTTGCTCAATTCGCAGGTGCAATACAGCTTTTCAAATTGCACCTGTCCTAAAGAGGAAAACGGATTTAGTAGAACTATTTGTTGCTGAATAGCCCGGTCACTGGGTAGCACTTCTGCTTAGTACCGAGAAGTACCGAATTCAAATGCCGGCCCACAGACAGGCTATTATAAATGACACTTTTATCGTGATTTTCTTCAGTCCACCGAGATAAATGCCTGAGTTGCACATTAAAAAACGCCAGGAAAGCTGTCGTTTCCATCCTTCGCAACATGTAGATAATTAGAGAACTGAGAAGTTGTAATACTGAAAGGTAAGTTACTTCTAGTTTGGGAACTGTCCTTAACATTTACCAAGTTAATTTTAGGTTGATAAATGTCCTTATCATTTACCAAGTTACTATTGGTTGGAGAATGTCCTTATCACTTACCATGTTACTTTTAGGTTAGTAAATATTCTTATCATTTACCAAGTTACTTTATGTTGATAACTTACTTTATCATTTACCAAGTTAATTTTGGTTGGTAAATATCCTTATCAATTACAAAGACACCTTTAGGTTAGTAATTGTTGTTTTCATTTCCCAAGTTACTTTACTTTGATAAATATCCTTATCATTTACCAAGCTACTTTTACCTTGATAAATTCCTTTATCATTTACAAAGTTCCTTTTAATTTAGTAACTGCCCTTCTGATTTACCAAGTTACTTTCAGGTTGATAAATTCCCTTATAATTTACAAAGTTACTTTTTGGTTTGTACATATTCTTATCACTTGCGAAGTTGCTTTCAGGTTAATAATTGTCCTTAACATTTACCAAGTTTCTTTCAGGTTGATAAATGTCCTTATCATTTATCAAGTTAATTTTGGTTGGTAAATATCCTTATAATTTACCAAGTTCCTTTTTGCTTGTTAACTGTCCTGTTCATTTACCAACTCACATTATGGTTGCTAATTGCTAAAGTTGATTTGTATGAAAGAACTACATAAAGAAACAAGGTGCAAATGGGGAAGGGTGTCACTTGTGATCATAGTGACAGTACACGATATTCACAAGAGCACAAAATTTCACTAACTTTGATTCTACTGATTTCCCAACAATGTATCGCACCAATGCACTGATTTATGCTAATGTACCTAATCAACAGCCGCAGTTTCCTTATTGAGAACTTAACAACTGGCACAGCTGGAGAAGCAAATCCCTACCTTTTGTCGAATCACAATTTTCATTACCATACTACAAACCGGACACCAATAGCCCGTATCCTGAACCAACAATTCCACCCCACATTATCCTTCACTACTGCACTAAGTTTCATTTTAATATTACACTCCCAGCTACACCTAATTCTGCCAACCTGCTGGGCGTTTGCCCTACATAATTCCCAACAAGAACTTTGTATTTCGCACAGCCTATCATTCTCCATGATCTACCGTAACAATATCCGATGACCAGTCCACATTATAAAGCTCCGAAAGGTCCCAATCTATTGCTATTATATACCAAATTACACGGCGTCACAGCTAGAAGACCATCTCCTTAGCCATCGCCTTGAGGCCTTCAAATTCCAAAAGTTTTTCTATATATATGCATAATAATTATCAAGTAATAGAACAATAGATTTTACGGCGCAGTAAATTAACCATTTATGTGTGTCCCTCATTAAATTGTTAATTTGTAGGCTCATAGGGAAATGCGTGCATGGAGACTGAATGCTCGTAAATTTTGTTTGTTTCAGTTGGATCGTAACAGAATATTGTGCTAAAGTTACGTTCTGGCAGCGCAGCGTTTCGTGCTAAAGAAAATGTGCTGGCGAAGTGAGTAGCTGCGCAGCTTTTAGTCACACAATTGAAAAAATCACGATACTGCATAATCCTATAAAACACAGTGGTAATTATTTTAACCACTTATTTTCAAATTAATACACAATGAATTTCGCACCGAGTGAATTTATTCACTTTGTTTATGTCTCAGAAGGAACAGCGAATATTTCCCTCAATAGCAACAAAAGTTTATCTTTAAATTTCAAGTTCAGTATGTTTTCTGTGAGGTACGAACTGAAAATTTAAGTATTATTTAGATGAACGTCGAGCACCAAAGTGCTACATAAGCAACTAGACAATGGATATTCATGAAGTGACACCATTCCCTTCGTTTCGCAATTGTATTGTCCCACAAGCTGGATACGAACACCTGCGTTATAATTTGATGCTAATAACTCGCGGCCATAATTCAGGTGAAACAGGTTAAATTGCGGAATATTCACAAGTTTTAAAATCGACCAGTCGGCACAGTAATTGTTAGTTGGTTTATTCAAATATCGCGTCTAGACAAACTTGTGCAGTTCACTGCCATTCTCTTAGGATAAAAGCGTCTGATTCCGTCAGCAGGCACACTGCGGTTCCCCCTTCAACACGAGTGTGAAGACCATCATCGTAGCACTTTGCGCTTTGCAGGTAAGACAAAACATTACTGATACAAACTTACTAACCATCACTGTTCTGCTGCTAAGGCTAACAAATTACGATGAAAGGCACTAAACTTGATTCCGCACTCAATATCTGCAGCATACAACTGAGGTGTCCAAAACTACGGACTTCTATTATATACCTCCAAAAATTTGGTACGTAGAACGTGCTTCTTCCATCTCGAACCCGATACATAAAAGAGGCAGCAACATTTTTCGACGATACATTGGTACCCATGCACCCAATGTGTGGTCCCGGAGAGATCAGTCGGTATGGCGAAAAGCTATGGGCTCGACGGTCTGGTGATCGAATCCCGGCGAAAGCGAAGCAATCCGCACCAGTCCAGACCTGCTCTGGGGTCCAACCAACTTCATACACAATGGCTACCGGCTCTGTCTCGCGGGCGTAAAACCGCTGGGGTGTGGTGTTGACCACCCACACACCATGTAGAGCCGAGGTTAAAGGAAGAGTAGAGGTACAGCTCTACTCCCCTTGTTCTAGGGTGAACTGTACCTTTACCACGCACACAGACCAGCACTGCAATACATTACGCCACTACCACGTCCTACCAAACTTTCATTCCGTTATTCCACAGTTATCCTATAGCAGCCGAGATAGCTTAGCCAGTTTAGTGACTTGGCTACGGTCTGGAAGATCTTTGGCTCGAATCTCGTCAAGAGCAAGGGATTTTTCTCTTATCCACACAAACCAGACCGAATCTGCGACCCAGCAATCCTACTACTGACGGGTAACGCTGTTCTTTCTTGGCGGTAAGAGATATCTGGTCGTGAGGTTAACCATTCACTTCCATTTAGCGTCGAGGTTAAGAATGAAGGGAGTCAAACTCTACTCCCCACATGCCTTCACGGAATGAACAGGGGCTACTACACCTTTGCCTAATTATCCTAACATCGACATGAGAAGAAATCCCATCCAAAGCATTGTATACTTAAAATTTACAACTATCGAATCATTAATGTAACTAACGCCATATATTAAATCACGTGCTGTCTCTTCCACCTCGCTACTTATTCTGTCATCGACGATGCAGTTAAGTGCATCGAAACACAGATTCAGAATATTCTAAGCCAAGCACAAAACCCGCTAGAATCAGACCAACAACAGTATAACACCACAATCAGTCAACTGACTAGCGTTGCCCAGTCGAGGCTCGGCGTTCTAATGCAAACATTCAGGCTAGTATCGGTAACAGATTCTCCGTTGCAGTCGAAGCTGCCTCCAGATTTCCGGCTTGCTTGTAGCCACAGCAGCAGAATTTGTCTGCCATTAGTGACGATGCAAGTAAGTGAAGGTTAAGGTCACTCCAGGACATGCCTATGCAAGCACAGAGGGGAGGTGAAATTACAGAACCGACCCTTTCCCAACCTCGGCGCTTGGAGGTGATGGGTGGTCATCACCATGCTCCTGCCCGTTTACCGGCGGGAACGAACCGGTACCCAGTGTACAGTGGGCTGGACGGGCTTCGGGGCCGGTCTGGACGGCAAGAAAAATCTCGCCCACACCGGAAATCGATCCCCGGAACTGCAGCCCGTAGCGAGTCGCTATACCGACTGAGCTGTCGTAACCGCCGCAACTTAAGTGCACCTTCGAAAATTTTATTCAGTAGACAGGCTGAACTCAGAAAAATGTGACATGCCGTTTAAATAGTCTGGAATTTGCGGTACAGACGTGTGAATAATGACGTAAATTTTGACTTTGGTGCCAGCCATCGTATTTTAAAAACAGAGTGTATAACAACGTGGATGTAAACAAATACATCTTCTTACAACAACAGACATTACACATGCATTGCAATGCAGTGCGTTTCATAATGTTCATACAGCACTTATGTGAACAGAAACACACAAGAATGGCAAAAAGGCAACCAGTATCAGTTTTGTAGTTTCTGCTGCCAATAATTAAGTTATTCGTCGTTTCGGAATCTGCGGATAAAACTGCTGCCTCTAGTTTGGAACTCCTTCTGCTCTGCCCCTCCTTATGTTCTGATGAGGTGCCACCTACAGTTGCGTCTTTGTTGACCACAAATTCTGTCATAAAGTAAAATTCCTTTTGCACATTCAGGCAGCAGTCTCTCCATTCGTAATACAATGTCTTGTCTCACCTCCTTTCATCCCTTCTCCTAGAGACCTTTCCATTTACTTCTATTCTTTCAACTTATTATCATTTCTCTAACCTCGTCTCTCCCCCTGCTTCACACAGAACTGTTTAAGTACAATAACATCGCTCCAGACACACTTTGATAACCTGCACATTTCGGTCTATCAGACAAACCAAAATACTCTGAAGACAGATTGCTCTACAGTTTGGGGTATATAGGAAATTCGTTAGAAAGCATGTCGACTACCCGTCACACACCGTGCTGCTTAGTCCTTACCTTCGATTAGCAAAGTCAACGCCACAATCTACGAAGGAATCGCACACCTTAGCGACACAATTTCGAAGCTGAATGCGTGCAGGAACGAAGGCGTCGTGCGTGCACTTTGTTGTATTGTGGGCGGATTAGCATCGGCGGCACGGAATGCCACGAAAATTGCGGGAGATATGGCAAGCGAAGCACAACAATTCTCAAAAGCCTCCAGCAATATTCCAATTGATGTACAAAGTGCTGTTAGCTCGTACATTAATATGGTCACAGCCAAGCTGGAGGCCATCGCTCAAAAAGTGGAGCAATGCGTCAGGAATTATTCACCGTCTTAAGAAGTCGGTGCAGTACAAAGGAGCGGAAGGAAAGGAGGACAATCTCAACCGCCTCTCATTCTACATGACATATCATACAACCTCATCTACCGGTTTAACGGGATATGAAAGTGATTAGTCACTCGAGTTTCGTTCTATTCCAGTCAGCCGTGTTTATCTTCAGATACAGACAGTGGAATTGCCTAAAAACCACCACGACAAAACATCCGCTCCAGAGGTCAAAAACAATTATGATAACAAAATCACTGTCTAAAGATAACTTCTTAGAAATCAATTAATCTGTGTGTAAAAAAAATAGGCATAAATTATGTTCAGAAAGCAGATTATGAAAAGTCTACTACATACATAATTTTACGACAGATACGCAGCTTTTGCAATTCACAGACCTAGACGCAATTTGAAACCCACAGCCTAAAATGTTGTGGCACCGTACGGGTGACACGGAGCAAAAATTTCCTCAGTCTGTTGCAGTCTGTATGTGTTATATGCGAGATCCGGGGTCTTCACTGTTTTGACTGTGATGACTATCGTCTCTCGGTTGCGACGCCGTGTAGTCTGGCAAGCACATAAAATCTGGAAGGAATCTGCAAGCTCAAACTCCTACCGTACCGATGAGGCAGCATGCTCCACAGACACTTTGGTAGCGGCTACCAAACTACACGGCGGTCTACATTAAAAGAACTCTGGAAACGCTAACAGTTAAAAGTCCACATTAAACTCATTCGGTTTTTTCGGAAGTATCGATTTGACAACCAATGTACCGTGGTACATCTAAGCCGTGGTGTAGTTGATGCTTTGTTCTTCTGGGATGTTACGCATCATATGGTGGTGAGCTCTGTTTGAACCTGGAATTGGGAACGATACTTTGTCCCGTGGCGTCGGTAAACAACTAATTACACGCTGCATAAGATCCAAAAACAGCGAAGGCCTCAATATGGATGAATTCATAACGAAGAAATGTCTTCGCTTAAGGTTCAGCAAACACAAGCCAAGTTACTGCATAAGGTATCTTACATCGCTGTGTCTTTATTGCGGAAACTCAGTCAACGCTCTCTCGTCGCGTGACGTAGGCCACGGTGGGCCATGTGTTGACATCACGCACACGTGACAAGTTCAGAGGAAGACAGAAAACTGAACATACGATTATGTCCATATTGTGTGTGTCAGGGTGTGGCAGTCCTTACCTCACATTCCGCAGTTTCGAGTGATTAATATGATGAGAACTGCGCTCATTACTCAGCAAGCACAGCAGTGGTAATTTCTTACCGACGTTTCGGGACAACCTATCCCTCCCATCTTCAGGGATCGAGAATCGGAACGTCGGTAACAAATTACCACTACTCGTTGCGTAATGACCCAGAAGAACGCAGTTCTCATCTACATCTCGGCGGAAGCCAGAAATCACGCAACATCAGTCTAACGTTCTCACAGCGTTCAACAAATGAAATGCAACAAGTAAATTTATTAGTTGTAAACCAAATAAATGTATTAATTCATTCGTTTCCCAAAGTTCAGCGCTCCGCCGGTCTTCCCGCAATACTGAGCTAACAACAAACTTTGTTTCCTGGCATTTAAAAACACAAAAATATTAGCAAAATTGCCGATAAGGAACACGATATGAAGAAGTATGGCGAATGGAGGTATAGCTCCAAGTATTATGAACATTGGCCCTAGACAGATGTCAGGAACATGACCATGCCGGTTATTGCCAAGGACACAAACACAAGTGCATATGCACAGATGGGAGGGTGGGCTCCTGAGCCGATCCAGACGCACTGTTCACGCCACAACTCGAACTTGGGGCACCAAACACTTATACACAGTTACACTAAACAAAAACTGTGCTAAGTTGAGTGAAAGCTGTGACCGTACGACAGAAACACATCAGACAGCAGACCGCTGGTTGTGCATCCAGCACGTTCAGCACCACGTCTGATTGAATCTTTCTTTTAAAAAAAGTCGCATTCACAAATTAGAATCCCACTAAAGAAAATTACGAATTTTGTGAAGTGATGCCGTGCGGTTTGGAAGATAGGAATCAATGTTTCGGAGGAAGTCACAATGTATTGCTTCGTGGTTGAGGTTGCGGGCCTTATACTGAAGTTCTATGTGACAGTAGCTTCTGGAACTTTGCTTACTAGATACCAATCTGCACGGTCTCATATCACGCAAGACCTTAATCCTCACACTCACCGTCGAGACAACCACATGCCCACATGCGTAACGACAGACGAGAAGGCACATTCCTTAGGATTTTACAGCTTCTGAATTTGTGAACCGGGTAGCTCAGTCGGTATAGCGACTGACTACGGGCTGGACGGTCCGGGTAGGGACGAGATTTTCTCTAAGGCTAGACCGACCCTGGGGCTCACCCAGCTTCCTGTGCAATGGGTACCGTGTGCGGCCGGGGCGTGCTGGTGACATCTCACCCCCTTCTAGTGCCGCGATCATGGGAGATTAGAGCTATACCTCTACGCACCCTCTGGGCCACATTGGGCCTGTAACGGGATCACTTTAACTTTACCTTATCACCTGCATATGGTTTGTAAATGATTCCATCGTTCTTTCTCCTTTCTTTTGTCTGTCTGACTTCTTCTACCTAATCACTGCAGGCGCATAGGCTTATTGTTGCATCGATCACACTCAATTACTCAACTCAATTACTCACACAACATACACGCACACATTCAGACACGCCACACAGGGTAAGACTCCCCTGAACGAAGGATCAGCCCGTCCTACAACCCACTGACAAAACATAAAAGTCACAAGACATAGATAGCCATTACCCCGGTGGGATTCGAACCCTCAGTCACAGCAAGAGAGCGGCTGCAGCCCAACTCCAATATTATGAGTGTCGAATTGTAAAGGACCGTGCACGAAGGCGTTATGACATTTTTTACACATGTCAGTCTCTGCAAGTAACATAAACCCTGACTGGGTCTTCCACGTTTGCTAGCAAATTCTCTAATGTGGGCTTTGAGCCAGCGTCTCCAGTTACCCGATTCTAAAAACTGTCTGCAAGTGTGACAAGAATTGCTGAATTCAACAGGCGAAGAAAATGATTTGATGTGGAAACCAAACTAACTCCATGCAACAGAGTCCTTCCTGAGGAGTTAAGAGATCCTCAGCGTGTCAAGAAATTCCCCGCATATTACGGAACCCGAAGGTTGATTTCCACATTCACAAGCGCCTACCAACTGTTCCTGTCTTGAGGCAGATCAATCCAGAACATTCCTTCCCATCCCACTTCTTGAAGATCCATTGTAATGTTATCTTCCCATCTAGGCTTAGGTCTTCCAAGTATTCTTCGTTCGAATCTGTCTATCAAAATCCTGTATGTACGTCTCCTGTAACCCATATGTTCCACATTTCCCGCGCATCCGATTTTTTCTATGATTTGATTACCCGAATATTTGGTAAGGTGTACAGAGCACAAAGATCCTCTCTGTTCATTCGGTCTCTCCACTCTGTTGTCACTTCGTCCCACTTAAGCCCAAATAGCTTTTTCAGCTCCCTGCTCTCCAGCAACCTCCGCGTATGTTCCTCCTTCACCGTGAGTGACCAAGCCTCACACCCACACAAAACAACAGGCTAAACTATAGTTCTGTGTATCTTGATCTTTATATTTTTTGTATAGCAGTGAAACCGCACACGCAACACAAAGTGTGCATTTTACTGCCTACAGCGAACAGCATTTATACAGATAATTACACTTTTCTGGTATAACTACTTTGTGCAATAGAGAGCGCGACGTCTTTCATTTATGCTCTGACAGGACATTGGGAGTTGCTGTAGTGTCAGTGCGTCCGTGTCGAGATATTACCAGATGATAACAGAATGCAAGCTGCGTCACGGTATGCGGAACGTTATCAATATCTGCCCCGCTAAATGTGAGTAACGCACCGTCTATGACGTAGGGTTTTCTTGAAGCGGCAGTGGTGATATAATAACTACAGTAAGAAATTTTCTGCAGTATTTAATCATAAAACTCCCTACCGTGCTTCCAAAAGCTCGCCTACATTTCCCACTATAAAACCCACTGTGGCAGAACAATTTAGTTACAACATGTAGAGCGATTGATGTACTCAGTTACGGGCGTTTGAAAGCCATCCGTCATAAATTTCACTCTCAAAATCCATCCAAGGAAAAGTTAGTCATAAGTAGGAAAGGTTGGATACTGGGACCTTTGAGTGGGAAACTAGGTTAGCTCCAGACAAAGGACTACAACCAAACACAAGGAAACTTTCCACACAAGATCAAAATAAAATGAGGAATGGAATTTTCAAACTCAACTTGGAAGTCAAGTAAGAGAACTGTGTAAGTATAGTGGTGCATAGTGTGGTGCTGCATACTGTAGTGGTGCACAGTGTGGTGGTGCATACTGTAGTGGTGCACAGTGTGGTGGTGCATACTGTAGTGGTGCACAGTGTGGTGGTGCATAGTGTAGTGGTGTAAAGTGTGGTGGTGCATAGTGTAGTGGTGGAAAGTGTGGTGGTGCATATTGTAGTGGTGCATAGTGCTGTGGCACATAGTGTAGTGGTGCATAGTGTGGTGGTGCATAGTGTAGTGGTGCAGAGTGTAGTGGTGCATGGTGTAGTGGTGCATAGTGTGGTGGTGCATAGTGTAGTGGTGCATAGTGTGGTGGTGCATAGTGTGGTGGTGAATAATGTAGTGGTGCATAGTGTAGTGGTGCATAGTGTGGTGGTGCATAGTGTGGTGGTGAATAGTGTATTGGTGCACAGTGTAGTGGTGCATAGTGTGGTGGTGTATAGTGTAGTGGTGCACAGTGTAGTGGTACATAGTGTAGTGGTGCACAGTGTAGTGGTGGGTAGTGTTGTGGTGAATAGTGTAGTGGTGCATAGTGTGGTGGTGCAAATTGTTGTGGTGCATATTGCAGTGGAGCATAGTGCATTGGTGTATAGTTTAGTGGTGCATAGTGTAGTGGTGCAGAGTGCAGTGGTGCATAGTGTGGTGGTGCATAGTGTAGTGGTGCACAGTGTGGTGGTGCATGGTGTTGTGGTGAATAGTGTAGTGGTTCATAGTGTGGTGGTGCAAAGTGTTGTGGTGCATATTGCAGTGGTGCATAATGCAGTGGTGTATAGTTTAGTTTTGCATAGTGTAGTGGTGCAGAGTGCAGTGGTACATAGTGTGGTGGTGCATAGTGTAGTAGTGCATAGTGTTGTGGTGAATAGTGTAGTGGTGCATAGTGTGGTGTTGCAAATTGTTGTGGTGCATATTGCAGTGGCGCATAGTGCAGTGGTGTATAGTTTAGTGGTGCATAGTGTAGTGGTGCAGAGTGCAGTGGTGCAAAGTGTGGTGGTGAATAGTGTAGTGGTGGATAGTGTAGTGGTGCATAGTGTAGTGGTGCAATGTGTGGTGTTGCATATTGTGGTGGTGCGTAGTGCAGTGCCGCATAGTGTAGTGGTGCACGGTATAGTGGTGCATAGTGTGGTGGTGCATAGTGTGGTGGTGCGTAGTGCAGTGGTGTATAGTGTAGTGGTGTATAGTGTAGTGGTGAATAGTGCAGTGGTGTATATTGTAGTGATGTAGAGTCTAGTGGTGCATAGTGAAGTGGTTCATAGTGCAATGGCGCATTGTGTAGTGGTGCATAGTGCCTGGGCGCATGTTGTAGTGGTGCATAGTGTAGCGGTGCACAGTGTAGTGGAACATAGTGTAGTGGTGCATATTGCAGTGGTGTATAGTGTAGTGGTGTATAGTGTAGTGGTGCATGGTGTAATGGTGCATAGTGCAGTGGTGTATAGTGTAGTGATGTATAGTGTGGTGGTGCGTAGTGCAGTGGTGTATAGAGTAGTGGTGCATAATTTAGTGGTGCATAATTTAGTGGTGCATAATTTAGTGGTGCATATTTTGGTGGTGAATAGTGTAGTGGTGCATATTGTGGTGGTGCATATTGTAGTGGTGCATAGTGTAGTGGTGCATCGTGCAGTGGCGCATAGTATAGTGGTGCATATTGTAGTGGTGTATATTGTGACGGTGCATAATTTAGTGGTGCATATTGTGGTGGTGAATTGTGTATTGGTGCATAGTGTGGTGGTGCATAGTGTAGTGGTACACAGTGTTGTGGTGCATAGTGTAGTGGTGCATAGTGCAGTGGTGCATAGTGCAGTGGCGCATAGCGTAGTGGTGCATAGTACAGTGGCGCATAGTATAGTGGTACATAGTGTAGTGGTGGAAAGTGTGGTGTTGCATAATGTAGTGGTGCATAGTGTTTTGGTGAATATTGTAGTGGTGCATAGTGTGGTGGTACATAGTGTGGTGGTGCATAGTGTGGTGGTACATAATATAGTGGTGCATAGTGTAGTGTTGCATGGTGTAGTGGTGCATAGTGTTTTGGTGAATAGTGTAGTGGTGCATAATATAGTGGTGCATTATGTAGTGGTGCATAGTGTGGTGGTGCATAGTGTAGTGGTGCATAGTGTGGCGGTGCCTAATATAGTGGTGCATAGTGTAGTGGTGCATAGTGTGGTGGTGCATAATATAGTGGTGCATTATGTAGTGGTGCATAGTGTGGTGGTGCATAGTGTAGTGGTGCATAGTGTGGCGGTGCCTAATATATTGGTGCATAGTGTAGTGGTGCATAGTGTAGTGGTGCATAGTGTAGTGGTGCATAATATAGTGGTGCATATTTATTTCTTCTTGAAGCTTTATCAATTTGCTGTTTGTTTTTATTTTTGGCAGCGTCTCCCTTTCACACATTTGTAGTAGCCTCACCTTATGCCACATTATTTGAAGGTCTTCCTTTAGCTTATTCTTAATTGTGTGCTGCTCTCCTTCAGCACTTGGATGTTTGTTATTCTCTACTTTACCAAAGTCAGTATTTTTTGTTTTCTTGGTCTATCTTCTGGTGCTCTATAACATCTGTATCCATTTTGTCACCATTCATCCTGTTTGTGTAATCTTCTGTGTCATCCCTTATTTTAAGGCTCATATTTTCATTTATCTGATCAGTTTCAACAGTCGTTGTTCTTTGAGCTTTTGAGATGTAGTTCTTCTGGTTTAACAATTCTTTTGCATCTATATTCATTCTCGTCACTGGGTTCCTCTCTCTCCATACTTTTTATACTTCCTTATAGTTCTCTCTTAATATCTTTTCTTTAATGTACCTGAAACACCACAACATCTCCTCTCGGCTCCATCGGATTCGTTTGTTTAATTTCTTTCCATTTTCTTGCCCGACTCCGATGTTAGGTGGACTTTGAGATGGTCCATGTTGAGTTTCCTCGGTACGGTTACCATTCTCTTCATTGCTGTCAGAGGACCTCTGTTCTTTCCTTCTTCCTGGTTGTGTATTATAATTTTGTTTTCTAATCATCATCGCTATCCCACGAGTAGCTAGGCATGTCTTCTGTCCACTGCAGTATAGCCCAGCCTGCCGCAGTAAGGCTGCTTGAATCCGAGGGTCGCCAGTTCTCGAAGTTCACCGTTCTTGGTTTCTTACCCTCCACAGCAGATGCATCTGTAGTCCCTCGGCACGGTTGTGTACACCTTGGACTAGGGGATTTTTTTTTGAAGTTTACTCCTCTAGATCCGCCGTGTTTCGTTTAAACAGGCTCACCTCTGGTCGGATGTAGTTACTCACTAGGCACGGACGGTCTTGTGTGCAGGGAAGTGAGTGGCTAGTGCCTGAAGTTGCACTACTGCACACCTGGGCTGGTGAGGACCAGTGCAAGGTCAACCCCTTAGAAAGGTACTACCTCTCCCATACCCATTGAGCCCTTGTTATCATTATTATTATTATCTTTTATTGATTTTATGGCAAAAACTCACTTTTGGAGAAATGCGCCACCTTATTCCCTTGGCATGGCTCTAAATAACTTTTGGTTTTCTTCAAAATTAAAGTCCAATTTAAAGGGATAAAATTTTGAAGTAATCGAAGACATTCAGAATTATGTGACGTCTGCGCTGTAGGCAATTCCGACAGACGGGTTCCGTCGATGTTCCCAACAGTGCCAACATTGTTGGATTAAGCGAATAACTGATCAATTGGAGACCCCCTCTCGTTACGCTACAGTCTGCAGGAATATTTGCAACAAAATCAAACCAGAAAATTTAAAGCCACGCCTTACGAAGCAGCAACATATTCGTCAATGACACTTTCTGTTTCCCTTTCAAACCGTATCGTTTCAAAATATGACTATTAACTCCTACATGCTACTTCATTCGCTTCTGTACCCGTTTTTCAGTCAGTCCACTCTCTCCAACTGTTGCCTTCATGTTCTGGCTTGA
>Ga0123355_10011210_pt1 | contig 13796 bp, 9 predicted proteins | sample TergutEmb28metaG_3_FD_89872 | JGI IMG/M metagenome (GOLD analysis project Ga0123355, IMG submission 89872) | Embiratermes neotenicus P1 segment gut microbial communities from Petit-Saut dam, French Guiana - Emb289 P1 | ecosystem: Host-associated > Arthropoda: Insects > Digestive system > Gut ... | reverse complement strand
GCTGTTTTTAAGCAATCACCCCAAGGATTGCCTGGTTTGCGAACGCAATAAGAATTGTGAACTCCAAACCCTAGCCGCGGATTTAAATATCCGCGAAAATAAATACGACGGCAAAATGGTACGGCATCCAAAGGATGTATCCAGTCAGTCACTTATACGTGATGCGGAAAAATGTGTGCTTTGTCGCCGTTGCGAGACTATGTGTAATCAAGTGCAAACGGTAGGCGTATACTCTGCCGTGCATAGAGGAATTGAGACTACAATAGGTACCGCCTTTGACTACCCAATGACGGAAACAAGCTGTACCTTCTGTGGGCAATGTGTGTCTGTTTGCCCAACCGGGGCATTAACCCAGGTAAGCCACACCGGCGAGGTATGGGATGCCATCAACGACCCTGAAAAAGTGGTGGTTGTGCAAACTGCCCCGGCCATAAGGGTAGCCCTTGGCGAGGAATTTGGTATGCCTGTTGGCACAAGGGTAACAGGAAAAATGGTAGCCGGCCTAAGACGTATAGGCTTTAGCCATGTATATGATACAGTATTTGGTGCTGACTTATGCATAATGGAAGAGGCCACCGAGCTTATCGATCGTATTAAAAACGGCGGTACTCTGCCAATGCTAACCAGCTGCTGCCCAGCCTGGGTAAAGTTTATCGAGCATCAATTCCCAGAGCTTTTGGATGTGCCTTCAACCTGCAAATCACCCCAGCAGATGTTTGGTGTTATTGCTAAATCATATTTGGCTAAAAAACTGGGTGTTGACCCTACTAAAATGGTAGTGGTAAGTATAATGCCCTGTTTAGCCAAAAAGTTCGAGGCCGCCCGGGACGAGCTTTCTAACGATAATAACATGGACGTAGATTATGTATTAACCACCAGGGAGCTTGCGGCTATGTTTAGGGAAGCCGGTGTTAATTTTAACCAGTTGCCTGACGAGGATTTTGATAAAGTCATGGGCGAAACCACCGGGGCCGGGGTAATCTTTGGTACAACCGGCGGCGTAATTGAGGCGGCGGTGCGTACTGCGGCGTCTTGGCTTGGCGGTAAAAATATCACCGATGTTGAGTTTGCTGAGCTTAGAGGTGTTGAAGGCATAAGGGAAGCCACGGTTAAAGTTGGCGATTTAGACCTTAAAATAGGTATAGCTAACGGCCTGGGCAGTGCCCGTACCCTTTTGGAAAATATCCGTGATGGAAAGTCTAAGTACCACGCCATAGAAATTATGGCTTGCCCCGGCGGTTGTGTTGCAGGCGGCGGACAACCCTTCTATGGCAATGACAGAAGTGTAATTGCCAAAAGGGCTGAAGGGCTTTATGGCGAGGATAGAGGTAAAAAAGTACGCCTTTCTCATGAGAATGAGGAGATTAAGGCACTGTATGCAGAGTTTTTAGGCGAGCCTGGCGGGCATAAGGCTCATGAGCTTTTGCATACTTGCTTTACAAAGAGGACAAGGCTGTAAAGGTTAAGATATCTGATAAGCTAAACCAATGTATAATAAAAAATGGCCTGCGACAATCGCAGGTCATTTTTTATGGATATCAAATTAAGAAACAGCAGAAAATCTTATTGCCAGTTAATGCCTGGCAGTGTATGATGTCTGCGAGGTGATGTCAAATTGTTCAAAAGGTCTTGGGGATTTCTCTTGCTAACACTTGTAATATTGATGGTGTTTTTCGCTTCGCTAAGCATTAGTGCCTCGGTGCGGGACAGAGAAATTATACATAGACCCTTAGGTTTATTTGATGAAATTGAGGGGAATAAGATTGCTACGGTCTACCCACAGACAGTAACGGTGCTGTATCGGCATTGCGGCAGGTGGATTCAAATTAACTCGTGGTTGGGACGCAAATGGCTTGACTTGGAATATAGGCCTTCTACATCAAGATTAGACCGGATGATAAGCTGGTTTGGTAATGATTTTTCAGTATATTTTGAAAACTTGGAAACCGGTTTTATTTATAGGTACAATGCGGAACAGGAATACTTTGGCGCAAGTGTTTCTAAGGCCATGCTCGCGCTATATTTTTATACCCTGGCAGAGCGAGGTGAAATATGCCTTGATGCCAGGGTAGAATTCCAGTCCCATCAGCAAAACTGGGGTTCCGGAATCATACAGCGTAGGTATCCCGTAGGTTCAGAGTTTACTTTAAAAAGATTGCTGGGGTTAAATCTTAGCTACAGTGATAATGTGGCTACCCTAATGCTGCGGGATTATCTTGGAGGGCCGGTTGGCGGGGTACATAGATACCGGCAGTTTGTTGCTGGCATGGGAGGAAACCCGGGCCTAGTACGCGATAGGATTATGAACTCCAGACTTACTGCTAATGAGGCGGGGCTATTTGCTAGAGCAATCTACAATTATCTCGAGTCTGGAGGCAGGTATAGCGAGGAATTTAGACAACATCTTTTAAATAATCATTTTCCGTTTTTGACACTTATGGTGGATGAGCATCCGCCTACTGCCTCTAAAACCGGATGGAGTAATGGTTTTTGGCATGATATGGCGATTGTGTATGCCCGTTCGCCTTTTATTTTGGTTGTTATGTCTCAGGGCTGGACTGGTACCCAGTATGAGAGCCGACAAGACTTTGATGATTTTGCATTGATTTATCAGGCTTTTTTGGAGTTTAATGATCGTTGGTTTCCTGGGCATTTGTGCCTATATTGTTAGGAATATATAAAAACCCTACAGGCATTGTATGGTGCCTGTAGGGTGGCATTATACTCATAATCTTCGTTTGAGCAAGCCGTCAGTATAATTGCTGACATGTAAGCTAATTGTCGCTATCTGTTTTTTATGTATCATTTCATAAAAATGCAAAGCATCATCATTCGACATTTTCTGCAAGGTAGAACAGGTCATAAATGCTAGACACAACATAAGAAACCACCTATAATCCTGATATAAGAAATCCCAAAACCCAACAACGGGAGCAGATGGTTGCTGGTGTGGCCCTTAGTCTTCAAAACTAGTGAGAGTGGTTAGTAGCTGCTTAGGTGGGTTCGATTCCCACATGCTCCCGCCAAAAATTACGGGGTTGGCTATGTAATGTAAGTTGCATTAGTCAGCCCCTTTTATAGAAAAGAGGTGAACCTATGGCCGAAAAACTACGCCTTTCCCATATGTCCAAACATGCAGGATGAGCGGCAAAGCTAGGGCCGGGTGCCCTATCTGATATGTTAAAATCTTTGCCCCATACCCATGATCCAAACCTACTGGTGGGCTTCGATACCAGCGACGATGCCTGTGTGTACAGGCTAAATGATGATTTAGTATTAATCCAAACAGTAGACTTCTTCACCCCAATAGTAGACGATCCATATCAATTCGGTCAGATAGCGGCGGCTAATGCCTTATCTGATGTTTATGCCATGGGTGCGTCTCCCGGTGTTGCCCTTAATATCCTATGCGTTCCGTCATGTATGGCACCAGAGGACGCCGCGGCCATATTATCCGGGGGTGCCGACAAGGCCCGGGAGGCCGGAGCAATAATCGCCGGGGGGCATTCCGTTATAGACCCGGAGCCGAAATACGGGCTATGCGTAAGTGCCTGGATAAACCCAAAGGATATCTGGAGTAACGCAACCGCCCGCTCTGGTGATGTTCTTGTGTTAACAAAGCCCCTGGGCAACGGTATTATGGCAACAGCCGCTAAGCGTGACCATATAACCCAAAAGGAATACGCCCAAGCAGTAAAATCTATGGCCACCCTTAACAAAAACGCCCGGGACGCGGCTATAAAAACCCGGGTACATGCCTGCACAGATATCACAGGCTTTGGCTTCATAGGCCATGCAAGCGAAATGGCCGAGGCCAGCGGCTGTACGTTTGTTTTTACCCCAAAGGATATCCCGCTTTTAGACGGCGTGTACCAATTATCCAAAAAAGGCATTATCCCAGGGGGCACCCGGCGTAATATGGACTACCTCTCCAAGAAGGTAAGCATTGCTGCCGATGTGCCAAAGCCTCTGGTGCCGATTCTATACGACCCTCAAACCTCTGGTGGGCTTTTGCTGTCTGTGCCGGAAGCTGACAAAGACGTTCTTATGTCAAACCTTGTGGCTGCGGGGGTTGACGCCGCTGTAGTTGGCCATGTATGCCCAAAGGGGGAGACTCCGATAATTGTTTTGGTCGAAAATGATAGAACTTGAATAGTAACATAAACAAACCACCAAAAGGAGCACAAAAGATGAAACTAGACAAATTAGTAGGCGAACGCTTCAAAGAACGCCCGGTAGACTGCGTAATAGACAGCCACGCACTAATGGTACGTGGCGGCTATATTAAACAGGTAGGTAACGGCATCTACTCGTCCTATCCCATAATGCGCCGGATCGCCCGCAAAATAGAGGAAATCATCCGCCAGGAAATGGACGCAATAGACGGCCAAGAAGTACAGTTCCCGGTAGTGGTACCGGCATCTCTTTGGGAGGAATCGGGCCGATACTATACCGTAAATGCCGAGCTGGCGCGGTTTTGTGACCGCAACGATACCCCAATGGTTCTGGGCATGACCCATGAAGAACCGGCAGTACATCTGGTGAGAGAATACGGTCAAACCTACGCAAAATATCCCTTCATGATTTACCAATTCCAAACAAAATTCCGTGACGAAGCCCGCCCACGCGCTGGGCTTATCCGCGTTAGAGAGTTTACCATGAAGGATGGCTATTCTTACCACACATCACAAGAAGATTTGGATGCCTACTATGCCCGCTGCCACACCGCTTATGAAAATATTTTTACAAGAGCGGGCATACCGCAATCCATATCGGTTAAATCAGACTCCGGTATGATGGGGGGAGATATAGCCCACGAATTCATGCTGCTAACCCCCGCCGGAGAAGACTCGATAGCGGTATGTGGAAAATGTGATTATCGCTCTAATTTGGAATCAGCCGAAAGTGTTATCGAAAACGCCACAACTGGAGATACCGCACCTTTAGCAAAGGTTCATACGCCAAATGCCAAAACAATAGAGGCTGTATGCGCATTTTTGGGCCTTCCCGTACAGCAGTCATGCAAAGCCGTTATGTATCAAAAAGCAGACGGTACCTATGTAGTGGTATTTATCCGGGGTGACCTGGACATTAACGAGGTAAAACTAAAAAAACTTCTAGGCGAAGAACCAACTCCCGCAAATATCACCCCGGGATGCGGGCTGTCAGCCGGATACACCGGCCCCTATCAATTATCCGCTAATGCGACAATATTATTTGACCGCTCCCTTGAAGGCATTAATAACCTATGCTGCGGTGCCAACGAGGAAGAATACCACTACACAGGTCTAAATATAAAGCGTGACTGCGGTGAAACCGAATATCACGATTTCGCAAAGGTAATAGACGGCGGCATCTGCCCAGAGTGTAAGCAACCGTCTATATCCATAGAGCGAGGCATCGAGGTAGGCAACATCTTTCAGCTAGGCACAAAGTACACCAAGTCCATGGGGATGCAATACGCAGAGCCCTCAGGGGAGCTAAAACACCCCATAATGGGCTGTTACGGCATAGGCGTGGGAAGGCTGGCCGCAGCGGTGTGCGAAGTGAGCCGGGATGACAGGGGCCCAATATGGCCTATGGCAATTGCGCCATGGCATGTACACCTGTGCTGCGTGCGGGCCGATGATGAAGAAGCGAAATCAATTGCCGACGATATGTATAAAAAGCTACAATCCAAAGGGATTGAGGTAATATACGACGATCGTACAGTTAGTGCCGGTGTTATGTTTGCTGATGCGGATTTATTGGGTGTGCCGGTGCGTGTAATCGTAAGCCCGCGCAATTTAAAAGAGGGAGTGCTGGAAATCGCAACCCGTGACAAAACCATACAGCAAAAAGTAAAGACTGAGGACGCGTTAACCGAAATACTTTCACTGGTAAACAGATTGTAAATGAATATTATTAACCTAGGCATACTTGCCCATGTAGACGCAGGCAAGACCACCTTAACCGAGAGGCTGCTTTTTAAAAGCGGGGCCATTCGCAAGGCAGGTTCGGTAGACGAGGGAAGTGCCCATACAGACCCTATGGAAGTGGAGCGTACCAGGGGCATATCGGTGCGGGCTTGTTCTGCACAGATAACCTACCAGGGTTTTAGCATAAACCTAATAGATACGCCGGGGCATATGGATTTTTCCGGGGAAATAGAACGGTCGCTTATGGCCCTTGATAACGCCGTGCTAATTGTCTCCGCAGTAGAAGGGGTACAGTCTCAAACCGAGGTTATATGGAAGGCACTTGAAGCCCTGGGCATCCCCGTAATTTTTTTTGTTAACAAAACCGACCGCGTAGGCGCAGATGTATCCAAAGTGATGGCGCAGATTGAAAAACGTTTAGGTGTAACAGCGTTGCAGATAGACGAAGTTAGCCCCCTTCCTTTAGAAAGGGGCTTTTCGTGCCCTTTTCTCGATGAAAATACTATGGATGCGCTGGCTGAGAATGATTTGAATCTCTTGGAGAAATATCTAGACAACCCAAAAAGCATTTCTCAAGCCCAATGGCTGAATGCTCTAACATCCCAGTACCGAAGCCGCGAAGCCTTCCCGCTACTTTGCGGCGCAGCGGCCAGGGACGAAGGTGTCAGCCAGTTAATGGACATAATTGTAACCATAGGCCAACCCGCCGCCACTAATATAAACGGCCCCCTGTCTGGCGTGGTATATCGTATCGAACATCATAAATCATTAGGCAGGCTGGCACATATTCGCATGTACAGCGGCATGATTAAACCCCGAGCCATTGTCCCTAACACTAATAAGGGAGTGGACGAAAAGGTATCCCAAATAAAAAAATACACTGGCGTAAAACTGACAGACACCGATGCTTTAAAAGCTGGCGAAACAGGTGTAATTTGCGGCCTTTCGGAGGCCAGTGTAGGCAATATATACGGTGATATAGGGTTGGTGCGTGAGGGCTATCCTCTAACACAGGCATTGATAAATGTACAGGTTTTTCCGGAAAATGACGCCCTATACCCTGCTCTTATAGACGCAACTACGGAGCTAAATGCCGAAGACCCACTTTTAAATATGTCATGGGTAAAAGAGCAGCGGGCCTTGATTTTATCCATTACAGGCACAATCCAAATGGAGATACTTGCGGCGATATACCACCAGCGTTTTGGGCTTAAAATAACGTTGGGAAGCCCGTCGGTTATTTACAAGGAGACCCCCAGCACTAAAGGCTACGGTTACGAAGCCTACACTATGCCAAAGCCCTGCTGGGCTATAATCCGTTTTCGCATCGAGCCGTTACCCACAGGTATGGGCGTAGAATATGTAAGCGCGATTGGCCCGGTAGTCTTACCCCTTAGATATCAAGCGCAGATAGAGCAGGCTATACCAGACGCTTTATCCCAAGGCCCCAAAGGATGGGAGATTACGGATTGCCGCATTACTCTAATAGACGGCAATTCCCACGTATATCACACCCACCCTTTGGATTTTATAACCACCACGCCAATGGCATTGTTAAACGGCCTAGCCGAAATAGGTACGGATTTATTAGAGCCGGTGCTGGCATTTACGCTTACGGTACCGGAAAGTCTAGCTGCTAAGGTCATGGGGGAAATAACCACCATGCGAGGCCATTTAAATGAAACGGAAATAGAAGGCGGCCAGTTTACAGTGCGAGGGCTGTACCCACTGTCCACGGGGATGGACTTCCCACAGCGGGTAGCAATGCTATCCTCTGGGCGAGGGGTGTTAACGGCAAGCTTCTCTCATTATGAAAAATGCCCGCCCGGTGTTGTGGTAACCCAGCCATATCGTGGGGTAAGCCCCCTGGATAGGGCAAAATATATTTTACACATAAGAAACGCGCTGTAAAAGTGCAGTTAATTATCCTGCAAAATCTGCACAACCTCATCCATACATACCGCCGCTTCTCTTATCTTTGCCGCAATTTTACCCCGCTTCTCCTTATTTTGCAGGGTTTCCAATGATACATTAAATCCTCCGCCCAGGGCTTCTAAATCCTGCCCATTGTCGTTGTTCCAAATATCTGCGGTACGCTTGTAAAGTTTATTAATATCATCTAAAAAGTCCATGTCCGGGTTTAATATCATTGCTCTCATTAGAAAATTATGGGCACAGCTTCCATTGGTGGCTAAGACACAGACATAGTTAGTGTGCATACCCCAAAGGTCAAACTCATCCGGCGTGATTTTATCAAACCATCCCCCATCAATTGCGTCAGCCCAGGCACGCAAAGCCTCCGGGCCAAAGTAAAAGGTATCCGACTTCCTGGTTAAGGCAGCGGTTAAGTCTTGGATGGCTTTCTGGTAAATTTCTGCGATGGGCCTGTCTTGGACTTTCTCCCCAAGGAATACCCAGCCTCCTTTTAAGTCGCCGCTTTTCATATCCTCTGGATTATCAAATAAAGCCGCCTCAAAAGAAATCCGTTCCGGCGTGCTCTTATCGCCTGTAAGGTACAATAGGGTCTTTCCATATTCCTCGTACCCAACATACACGCCGCACACAGCCGTTGGGGCCGAGCCCCAGGCAATTACCGGTATCCCTTTGTCAATATAACCTATTAGAGTTTGCCGGTACATTTCCTTATTTTTGCTCAGTTCCTGCCCCTGTACATAGGTGGATGCATAGCCGCATTTCTCAAAAATAGATTCAACAAATGCCGTATCACCCTCATGTATACGGATAGAGCTTACAGCATCACCACCAAAATCATGGTTATGGTAATAAAAATGGGTAAAAATATCACCAGAAAGCCCCGCAAAGAGCCAATATCCATAATCCTTAATAACCGCTGTCCCATCTTTGATTTCATCGGTCATAAGGTCGGAATCCGCTGTATATTCCCCCAATGATTCCATTACATACCTAGCGCATCCGTTAAACCAATAATTCTCGCCATGTTCGCTTGTGATAAAGCGGTGGATATTGGGGATGATGTTATTGCTTTGCTTGAGAGTCATAGTTATCACTCCTTCTTGAATTTTATTTCTAGGCAGCTGCGCCAATTGAGAAACGCGAATAGACTTAAAATACCGGGCAATGGAACTATTAGAGCCAATAGCAATAGGCAAAGCAGGATTATGGGTTAAGTCAACTGTCATGTAAGGAAAATCGGTGCCTACATAGCGGATCTCATCATTAATTATCACCGCAAAATGCTTAAGGCCTACTATCCATGTTAGCTGATTGTATACATCAGGTTTAATACCGCCAATCTTAGGGAAGCTAAACTTATTGCCAAAGATTGGCTGATGGAAAGTAAGTGCTTGCTTAGACAATCGTGCGTCCGGACTGTTATGCATGTTTATGCCAAAAAAATAGTTTATGTCCTCGCCATGGTGTAAGCGAATACTGGTTTCATTATTTCCATGACCAAAGCCGCCACTATCCGTACCAATCTTAAACTCAATATCCACACGGTATGGCAGTTTGACTGCAATACCGGTGGATAAAACCCGCGTAGATATCCATGAGATATACTCCGCTTCCCCATCTTCAGTGACACGGTAATGAGGGCTGTTAATAGGAATTAGCTTGTCCATGGCGGCGTCTTTTGACCATAGTATAGGATTTTGTTGCTCGATCTCGGTTATGCTAATTGCTTTAGGAGGCAGTTCATCAGGGTTGTTATACAATGAGTAGTCTGCAAGCCGCTTTTTTACCGGTACGAAGAGAGATACCAATGCTCTTTGCTCGTCTGGGGATACTAAATTTTCTATCATAGCCTCTTGTCTTAAGCTGCCATCATGTGCGTAGTCAATTTTATAGAATTTATTGTCGTCAAAGGCGGAAACAAGTGCGCGAAAACGCTCTCCTATATCTTCATCCAGAAATATATTAGCCACTGCAAATAATCCACCAGGGAAGATGTAGTCCCTGTATGGGCCATTATTTACATATCCGTCAGGAGCCCGCAATATCATTACATCCCCGGCAGCCGATTGTAATTCGAACCGCTCATGACAGCCGGGCCTTCCGGCTGGGATGTTTTGCGTTTGTGCCCAATGCCAAAAACCTTCAAGGTCGGAATGGGTTTGGCTGCCCTTTCTGTAAGAAGATATAACCCGCATAGCCGGCAGGTCCACAATCGACGGCGTAATGGGATGTGGCAGTGCCATTTGCTTTTCCATCCCTTCGTACAGCAGCGGAAGCGCAGATATTTTTTTTACACCTTTTTGCAGCATGACTTGAAGAAAATCATTTACAACTTGGCGAAGCTCCCCTAAAGCGGTTACCTCTTCATCAATGACCCGCAGGCGGTTTACAAATGTTTCAACCAATATACTCATATCGTCGCTTTCATAGATGCGGATTATGTCCTTGATGGGAATCTGCATTTTTCTTAATACCATAATCTGTTTTATTCGCTCGACTTCAGGCTCGCTAAAAAACCTGTAGTTATTATCTTCCCCTCGTTTTGAGGCAATCAAGCCAACGCTCTCATAGTAGCGCAGGGTTTTAGATGAAATCCCGAATTGCTTAACGGCATCGGTAATGCATAGTTCGTTCACTTTTTTCACCTCCCGACGGTAGTATATCGGTTGCCCTAAGGGCAATGTCAAGGCAAATAAAAAAATCGTCATTGCGGATAGGAACCCCACAATGACGACTTGTCTCTTATAACATGCTATCACTCTGCCAAAAACCGCCACAATTGTCTCTGATCATCTTCGCTGGCGGAGCCAATGCCTATACGAGGGGTGGTGATGTACGGGATTTTAGGCCCGTCTTCAATCCATAGCGTGTCGGAAGTAATATAATCCTCTCGATTTAAATCCAAGCCAATCTGCAAGGCCTTAGTCAATCGCCCCGGCCCGGATATCCCAGCCACACCACGTATCAGTACAGCTTCCGGTTCGCCTTCTTCGGCGGCTACAACATTTAACAGGTTATGAATCCCATAGCATAAATAAATGTAAGCAATCCCTCCAGGTTCATACATAACCGCGTTTCGGGGCGTTTTCCCCCTATGGGCATGGCAGGCGGTATCGCTTTCGCCGCAGTAGGCTTCGGTTTCTGTTATCGCAAGGCGGATTATCTCATCGCTGGTTTTGCGGCACAATAGCTTACCTATTAAATATGGTGCCAGCTGTAGTGCGGGTTTTCTATAAATTTCTTGTGAAATACGCATACTACCTAACAACCTCCACCAACTGGCTTCCGATATACCCTTCTATCCCAGAGGGTGTACGCACGCGCAGCCAATAAAGTGTCCCAACATCATCATCAGGGACATAGTGGCCCAAGAATGTCATTTGGCCACTACCCCACAGCATTTCTATTACAGTTGTATCGGTTAATCCGGGGCCGTCTCTTAGCCTTGCGCCTTCTTCTTGGACATTCTCAGTAAGAGCTAAGCTTATTGTAGTATCCAGAGGGAGTTGGCTGGGGCTTATAAACCCGTGAAGGTTTAGTGGGGGTTCATCAACTTCGCTGGGTTCCTCAATATCGTCCTCATGATTTGGCTCTTCTGCATACATGTCAGGTATGTCGGTGTTGTTTTCGTCGCCACCGTTTACAGCCGCCCAAACAGGTGCGGCATACTCTTGATTAAGACCAAAGGCCACAACCCACATAGCCGCAAGTATAAAAGCGGTGATCATCATATAATTACCCAGCTTGCGCACCCGCCCACGGTGCAGAATACCCCTATACCTGGTGTAAGAAAGAACAGCGCGATTATGCTTAACCCTATCTGAAAGACGCAGATACCAATTGTTAAACCGAGAGTTGCCCTTCGAATAGTATCTAATATACAGCCACTCGTAAAGGGTCTCGGTTATGAGAAAGTTCCAGGCCCGTTTAATGACATTAATGTAAAACAGCACAGCCAAAGGCCCAAGTACATACTTAAAAACCAGTGCCCCTACAAAAATAATAATCCACAGCATCATCAGCAAAATAATAGTCCGGATGATAAAATTTACATGAAGCCAATCAACAAACAGCCTATTATACACTCTGCCAGCCAACTCGAATGATGTTCTAAACCAGGTCATTTAGCGTTCTCCTTTGAAAGCAATCTGTTAATATTATTGATAATCCGTATATGGGACTTCGAATCAAGTCGATAACTGCCTAAATAATAGCGTAAATCGTGGGATTTCGATAGGGGGTCGGATTCTAATGTTCTGCGTAAAATTTCCAATAGGACATAGGGGATGGGATTATCAGAAAGTTTGCCCCAGTGTATTAAAGATTTTGAGATATTAAAAAGCTCTGCCTTTTCAAGGCGATCGATGGCCTTGTCGGCCCATAAACCGATTGCTTGTTTAAAGCATAGCTGATTCCATGCATCCGGAAAGCGTAATCTCCAAAAATCCATTTCCTGGGCTAAACCCTTTGGTGTGAGGTTGGATACGCGAGCTGCAACCAACTTGCCTAAAAAACTGTCATCATTATTGTGGGCTGGGTAGTCCCGGGTGGGTTTTAAATTGCTTAAATCTATCACAAAATCTGTAATCCGCTGGGGTAGTCGTTCCTTTTTTATAAACATTAAGTGCAAATGTTTTCTGCTAGTCGGCTCACTAACATAGGTACATATGCCCAGCACCTGCCTGAGAGGCAAAGTCATATATTGATATAATTTGCATAGCAATATGCAAATATTCTTGTGGAGATACTGTGTTGGCATAATAATATATGTTTTCTTTCCACTACAAGCCGACTGCTCTAAGCAATATGTAATCAAATTAAGCACCCGTTCATTAATCCAACTTATTGAATCATCAGCCACAGATGTTGTAGGTAGCTCTTCCAACTCCGGCAGCTCTTTACATAGCTGTGTTTCATATGATTCAATAAAAACCGTACGCATAATCAAGTTACTCATATCAATAGTGGCGAGGCTTGCCCTATCCGGAGGTAAAACGTAGTTATGTACAAAATAAGCAGCTCTTTGTCCGGTAAAATCCGAAGGCAAACGTATAGTCTGCCCAAGCAGCATTCGCCCGCAGGGATAATTTACAACCGTTAACGCCTTGCCTTCTTTAGGTGTTGAAACTACGCAATAAGGATGCAACTGTTTTTTAACAAACTCATCGCAAAGCCCAGCGGATTTTGCGATGCTGTCATAGCCTTCGGTATGGCTGTACAAACCCCGCCGATCTCTGGTATAAATATGCTGTTGGATTTTCATGGCTGCACCTCATTTTAAAGGAGAATCATATGTACAAACATCAAAAACGCATAACGTATTACGACCTTGACTTTCAAGGCAAAATCAAATTATCAGCCCTACTACGCATGGTACACGAAGCCGCAGACGTAAACGCCAAAGAACTGGGTGCTGGCTTTAATGTGCTGTCTCAGCTTGGCATGACCTTTGTTTTGCAACGTTTTGGGGTAGATATGACCCGTATGCCAGTCTACGACGAAAATGTGACTATTAGAACATGGCCGTCAGACGTCTCAAAAGGGACATTTTTGCGCAGGGGCGATATGTATGACCATGATGGTAACAAAATAATGGAATGGGCTAGCTTATGGCTGCTTTTTGACATAAACGAAAGAAAGGTGCTACGGCCAAACGCCCTGCCAGTCTCTCTTCAAACATGGGGAGACGAAGGGGTTACCATTATGCCTGAAAAAATTTCTATACCCACAGATTTAAGCCAGCCTTATTCAAGCTACAGCCATCAAGCTAGCTACCGCGATGCGGATACGAACATGCACATAAATAACAGCATCTATGGGGATTTAATAGGCAACGCCTTATTCCCTGTAGATGCTGATATATTAGTTAGTTATCCCAATTGGAGGCAGGTGCAAATCAACTATTTAGCAGAAATTCGCCTTGGGGAAACAGTTGACGTAAAG
>Ga0123355_10011208_pt1 | contig 13798 bp, 32 predicted proteins | sample TergutEmb28metaG_3_FD_89872 | JGI IMG/M metagenome (GOLD analysis project Ga0123355, IMG submission 89872) | Embiratermes neotenicus P1 segment gut microbial communities from Petit-Saut dam, French Guiana - Emb289 P1 | ecosystem: Host-associated > Arthropoda: Insects > Digestive system > Gut ... | reverse complement strand
AACTCCACACACAACACAGTAACATTGCACTATATCTACTGTTGATGTAACCACAATAATCTCCACACAAAACACAGTACCATTGCACTATATCTACTGTTGCTGTAACCACAATAAACTGCACACAACCCAGTAACATTGCACTATGTCTACTGTTGCTGTAACCACAATAAATTCCAACAGAACACAGTATCATTGCAATATATATATTGTTGCTGTAAACACAAAAAAATCCACACACAACACAGTAACTTTACACTATTTCTACTGTTGCTGTAACCACAATAAACTCCACACACAACACAGTACCATTGTACTATATCTACTGTTGCTGTAACCAAAATAATCTCCACAAACAACACAGTACCATTGCACTATAAATAATGTTGCTGTAACCACATTAAACTACACACACAACACAGTACCATTCCACTATATCTTCTGTTGCTTTAACCACAATAACCTGCAAACAATACAGTACCATTGCACTATAACTTCTGTTGCTGTAACCACAATAAACTCAACACACAACACAGGACCATTGCACTATATCTACTGTTGCTGTAACCACAATAAACTCCAACGCATAACAGTAACATTGCACTACATCTACTGTTGCCGTTACCACAATAATCTGAACACAAAACACAGTAACATTGCACTATATCTACTGTTGTTGTAACCACAATAAACTCCAACACAACCAGTAACATTGTACTATATCTACTGTTGCTGTAACAACAATAAGCTCCAACACAACACAGTACGATTGCACTATATCCACTGTTGCTGTAACCACAATAAACTCACACACAACACAGTATCATTGCACTATATCTACTGTTGATATAATCACAATAATCTCCAGAAAAATCACAGTAACATTGAACTGTACCTACTGTTGCTCTAACCACAATAAATTACAAACGCAACACAGAAATATTGCACTATATCTACTGTTGCTGTAACCACAATAAACTTCAACACAACACAGTACCATTGCACTATATCTTATGTTGCTGTAACCACAATAATCTCCACACCCTACACAGAACCATTTCACTATATCAAATGTTGCTGTCACCACAACATACTCCACACAAAACGCAGTAACATTGCAATAAATCTAACATTGTTGTAACCACAATAAAATCCACACAAAACACAGTACCTTTGCACTATAACTACTGTTGCTGTAACCAAAATAACCTACAAAACAACACAGATACATTGCATTAAATCTACTGTTGCTTTAACCACAATAACTTCCACACACAACAAAGTACCATTGCACTAAACCTACTGTTGCAGTAACCACAATAAACTCCACACCCAACACAGTACCATTGCACTATATCATCTGTTTGCTGTAACCACAATAAACTCCACACACAACACAGTGCCATTGCACTATATCTACTGTTGCTGTCACCACAACAAACTCCACACAAACCGCAGTACCAATGCACTATATCTAATATTGCTGTAACCACAATAAACTCTAAACAAAACACAGTATCATTTCACTATATCTACAGTTGCTGTAACCACAATGATCTCCAACACAACACAGTACCATTGCACTATATATACTTTTGCTGTATCCACAATAAACTCCAACACAACACAGAACCATTGCACTACATCTACTGTTGCTGTAACCACAATAAATTCCAACGCAAAACAGTAACATTTCGCAACATCTACTGTTGCCGTAACCACAATAATCCGAACACAAAACACAGTAAATTTGCACTATATTTTCTGTTACAGTAACCACAATAAATTCCAACACAACACAGTACCATGGTACTATATCTACTGTTGCTGTAACAACAATAAACTCCAACAAACCACAGTAACATTGCACTATATCTACTGTTGATGTAACCATAATAATCTCCTCACACAATACAGAAACTTTGCACTATAACTACTGTTGATGTAACCACAATAATCTCAACACAAAACTCAGTAACATTGCGCTATATCTACTGTTGCTGTAATCACAATAATCTCCACACACAACACAGTAACATTGCACTATATCTACTGTTGCTGTACCCTCAATAAACTCCAACTGAACACAGTACCATTGCACTATATCTATTGTTGCTTTAAACACAAAAAACGCCACACACAACACAGTAACATTGCACTATATCTACTGTTACTGTAACCACAATAATCTCGAACACAACACAGTACCATTGCACTATATTTACTGTTGCTTTAACCACAGTAAACTCCACACACATCACAGAGACATTGCACTATATCTTTTGTTGCTGTAACCACAATAAACTCCAACACATCAGAGTAAGATTGCACTATGTCTACTGTTGCTGTAACCACAATAAACTACACACACAACACAGAAACATTGCACTATATCTATTGTTTCTGTAACCACAATAAACTCAACACACAACACAGTACCATTGCACTATATCTACTGTTGCTATCACCACAATAAACTCCACACACAACACAGTACCATTGCACTATATCTACTGTTGCTGTAACCGCAATAAGATACAACACAACACAGTAACATTGCACTATATCTACTGTCGCTGTAACCACAATAAATTCCGAAACAACACAGCACCATTGCGCTATATATATTGTTGCTATAACCACAATAAACTCCACACAACAGCACAGTACCATTGCACTGTATCTACTTTTGCTGTAAACACAACAAAATCCAACATAATACAGTACCATTTCATTATATATCCTGTTGCTGTAACCACAATAAACTCCAACACAACACAGTACCATTGCACTATATCTACTGTTGCTGTAACCACAATAAACAACAACATAACTCAGTACCATTGCACTATACCTACTGTTGCTCTAACCACAATAAACTCCAACACAACACAGTAACATTGCACTATATCTACTGTTGCTGTAACCATAATAAACACCACCAAAACTCAGTACCATTGCACTATATCTACTGTTGGTTTAACCACAATAAACACCAACAAACCACAGTACCATTGCACTATATCTACTGTTGATGTAACCACAAAAAACTCCGACAAAACACAGTACTATTGCACTATATCTCCTGTTGCTGTAACCACAATAAACTCCACACACAATACAGTACCTTTGCACCATAACTAATGTAGCTGTAACCAAAATAAACTCCAAAACAACACAGTAACTTTGCACTACATCTACTGTTGCTGTAAACACAATAAACTCCAACACAACACAGTACCATTGCATTATATCTACTGTTGCCTTACCCACAATAATCTCCTCACACAACACAGTACCTTTGCACTATATCTAATGTAGCTGTAACCGAAATAAACTACAACACAACACAGAACCATTGCACTATATCTACTGTTGCTGTAACCACAATAAACTCCAACTCATCACAGTAACATTGCACTATATTTACTGTTGCTGTAACCAAAATAAACTCCAAACACAACATAGTAACTTTGCACTATTTCTACTGATGCTGTAACCACAATAAACTCCACAAACAACACAGTACCATTGCACTATATCTACTGTTGCTGTAACCACAATAAACTCCACACACAACAAGGTACCATTGTACTATATCTACTGTTGCTTTAACCACAGTAAACTCCAACACAACACAGTACCATTGCACTATATCTACTGTTGCTGTAGCCACAATAAACTCCAACAGAACACAGTATCATTGCACTATATCTACTGTTGCTGTAACCACAATAAACTCCACATAAAACGCAGTACAATTACATTATATCTACTGTTGCTGAAACCACAATGATGTCCAACACAACGCAGTACCATTGGACTATATCTACTGTTGCTGTAAATAAAATAAACGTCAACATAACACAGAAACATTGCAAAATATCTACTGTTGCTGTAACCACAACAAACTCCACACACAACACAGAACCATTGCACTATATCTACTTTTGCTGGAACCAAAATAAACTCCAACACAACACAGTAACATTTCACTGTATCCACCGGTTGCTGTAACAACAATAAACTGCACACAAAACAGTAACATTGCAAAATATCTATTGTTGCTGTAACCACAATAAACTCCAACATAACACAGTACCATAGCACTAAATCTACTGTTGCTGTAACAACAATAAACTCCAACACAACACAGTACCATTGCACTATATCTACTGTTGCTGTATCCACAATAAATTCCACACAGAACACAGTAACATTGCACTATATCTACTGTAGCAGTAACCACAATAAACTCCACACACAACACAGTAACATTGCACTATATCTACTGTTGCTGTAACCACAATAAGCTCCAACACAACACAGAACCATTGCTCTATATCTACTGTTGCTGTAACCACAAAAAAAACATACAAAACAGAGAAACATTGCACTATAACTACTGTAGCTGTAACCACAATAAACTCCATCACAACACAGTAACATTGCACTATAACTACTGTTGCTGCAACCACAATAAACTCAAACGCAACACAGTAGCATTGCACAATATCTGCTGTTGCTGTTACCACAATAAATTCCATACAACAGAGTACCATTGCACTATATATTTTTTTGCTTTAACAACAATAAACACCACACACACAACACAGTACCATTGCACTATATCTACTTTTGCTGTAACCACAATAAACTCCACACCCAACACAGTACCATTTCACTATATCTAATGATGCTGTCACCACAATAAACACCACACAAAACGCAGTACCATTGAACTATATCTAATGTTGCTGTAACCACAATTAACTGCACACACAACACAGTACCATTGCAATATAACTACTGCAGCTGTAACCACAATGAACTCCAACACAACACAGTACCATTGCACTATATCTTCTGTTGCTCTAACAACAATAAACTCCCCACACAACACAGTACCATTGCACTATATCTACTGTTGCTTTAACCACAATAAACTCCACACACCACACAGTACCATTTCACTATATCTACTGATGCTGTCACCACAATAAACTCCACACAAAACGCAGTACCCTTGCAATATATATAATGTTGCAGTAACCACAATAAACTCCAACAAAACACAGTACAATTGCACTAAATCTACTGTTGCTGTAACAACAATAAACTCCAACACAACACAGTACCATTGCACTATAACTACTGTTGCTGTATCCACAATAAATTCCACACAGAAGACAGTAACATTGCACTATATCTACTGTTGCAGTAACCACAATAAACTCCACACACAACACAGTAACATTGCACTATATCTACTGTTGCTGTAACCACAATAAGCTCCAACACAACACCGAACCATTGCTCCATATCTACTGTTGCTGTAACCACAAAAAACAACATACAAAACAGAGAAACATTGCACTATATCTACTGTAGCTGTAACCACAATAAACTCCATCACAACACAGTAACATTGCACTATAACTACAGTTGCTGCAACCACAATAAACTCAAACGCAACACAGTAGCATTGCACAATATCTGCTGTTGCTGAAACCACAATAAATTCCAACACAACAGAGTACCATTGCACTATATATTTTTTTGCTTTAACCACAATAAACTCCACACACACAACAGAGTACCATTGCACTATATCTAATTTTCTGTAACCACAATAAACTCCACACCCAACACAGTACCATTTCACTATTTCTACTGATGCTGTCACCACAATAAACTCCATACAAAACGCAGTACCATTGAAATATATCTAATGTTGCTGTAACCACAATAAACTGCACACACAACACAGTACCATTGCAATATAACTACTGCAGCTGTAACCACAATGATCTCCAACTCAACACAGTACCATTGCACTATACCTACTGATGCTGTAACCACAATAAACTACACACACAACACAGTACCATTGCACTATATTTATATTTGATGTATCCACAATATACTCCAACACAACACAGTACCATTGCACTATTTCTAATGTTGCTGTAACCACAATAATCTGCAACGCAAAACAGTACCATTGCACTATAACTACTGTTGCCGTAACCACAATAATCTGAACACAAATCGTAGTAACATTGCACTATATCTACTTTTGATATAACCACAATAAACTCCAACTCAACACAGTACCATCTTTCTATATCTACTGTTGTTGTAACAACAATAAACTCCAACACAACACAGTACCATTGCACTACATCTACTGTTGCTGTAACCACAATAAACTCTACACAAAACACAGTAACATTGCACTATATATACTGTTGATGTAACCACAACAATCTCCACACAAAACACAGTACCATTGCACTATATCTGCTGTTTCTGTAACCACAATAATCTCCACACACAACACAGTAACATTGCACTATATCTACTGTTGCTGTAAACACAATAAACTCCAACACCACACAGTATCATTGCACTATATCTATTGATGCTATAACCACAAAAAACTCCACACACAACACAGATAGATTGCACTATATCTACTGTTGCTGCAACCACAATAAACTCGAAAACAACACAGTACCATTGCACTATATCTACTGTTGCTGTAACCACAATTTAACCACACACAACACAGTAACATTGCACTATATCTACTATTGCTACAACCACAATGATCTCCAACACAACACAGTACGATTGCACTATATCTACTGTGGCTTTAACCAAAATACACTACACACACAACGCAGAACCATTGTACTATATCTACTGATGCTTTAATCACAATAAACTCCACACTCAACACAGTACCATTGCACTATATCTAGTGTTGCTCTCACCACAACAAAACTCCAAACACAACACAGTACCATTGCACTAAATCTACTGTTGCTTTAACCAAAATAAACTAAAACTCAACACAGTAACATTGCACTATATCTACTGTTGCTGTAACCACAATAAGCTTCAACACAACACAGTAACACTGCACTATAACTACTGTTGCTGTAACCACAATAAACTCCAACACAACACAGTACCATTGCATTATATCTACTGTTGCTGTAACAAGTATAACCTCCAACACAACACAGTAACATTGCACTATACCTACTGTTGCTGTAACGAAAAAAATCTCCATAAACAAAACTGTACCATTGCACTATAGCTACTGTTGCTGTAACGACAATAAACTCCACACAAAACACATTGTCATTGCACTATATCTACTGTTGTTGTAACCACAATAAACTTCACACCCAACACAATAACATTGCATTGTATCTACTGTTGCTATAACCGCAATAATCTCCACACTCAACACAGAACCATTGCACAATACCTAATGTTGCTGTAACTACAATAAACTCCAAAAGAACACAGTACCATTGCACTATATCTACTGTAGTTGTAACCACAATAAACTCCAACACAACACAGTAACTTTGGGCTATACCTACTGTTGCTGTAACCACAATAAGCTTCAACACAACACAGTAACACTGCACTATAACTACTGTTGCTGTAACCACAATAAACTCCAACAAAACACAGTACCATTGCTCTATATCTACTGTTGATGTAACCACAATAAATTCCAACATAACACAGTACCATTGCACTATATATATTGTTGCTGTAACCACAATAAACTCCACACAAACAACACAGTACCATTGCAATATAACTACTTTTGTTGTAACCTCAATAAACTCCAACACAACACAGTACCATTGCACTATATTTACTGTTGCTGTCACCACAATACACTCCACACACAACACAGTACCATTGCACTTTATCTACTATTGCTTTAACCACAATAAACACCACAAACAACACAGAAACATTGTACTATATCTACTGATGCTGTAACCACAATAAACTCCACAAACAACACAGTACTATTGCAAATATATCTAGTGTTGCTGTCACCACAATAAACTCAAAACAAAACACAGTACTATTGCACTATATCTACCGTTAATGTAACCACAATAAACTATAACTCAACACAGAAACATTGCACTATATCTACTGTTGTTGTAACCACAATAAACTCCAACACAACACAGTACCATTGCACTATATCTACTGTTGCTGTAACCACTATAATTTCCAACACAACACAGTACCATTGCACTATATATATCGTTGAAGTAACCACAATAAACTCCACACACACAACACAGTACCATTGCAGTATATCTACTTTTGCTGTAACCAAAATAAAGTCCAACACAACACAGTACCATTTCATTATATATCCTGTTGCTGTAACCACAATAAAATCCAACACAACACAGTAGCATTGCACTATATCTACTGTTGCTGGAAACACATTAAACACCAACATAAATCAGTGCCATTGCACTACATCCACTGTTGATGTAACCACAAAAAACTCAAACACAACACAGTAACTTTGCACTATATCTACTGTTGCTGTAACCACAATAATGTCCAACACAACTCAGTACCATTGCACTATAACTAATGTTGCTGTAACAACAATAAACTCCAACAGAACACAGTACCATTGCACTATAACTCATGTTGCTCTAACCACAATAAACTCCACACAATAGAGTATCATTGCACTATATCTACTGTTGCTGTAACCACAATAATCTCCACACACAACACAGTAACTTTGCACTATATCTACTGTTGCTGAAACCAAATTAAACTCCAAAAAACACAGTACCATTGCACTATATGTACTGTTGCTGTAAACAAAATAACCTCCATCACACCACAGTAACATTGCAGTATATCTACTGTTGCTGTAACCAAAATAACCTCCACAAACATCACAGTAACATTGCACTATATCTACGGTAGCTGTATCCACAATAAACTCCACACACAACACAGTAACATTGCACTATAACTAATGTTGCTATAACCGCAATAATCTCCACACTCAACACAGAACCATTGCACTATATCTAATGTTGCTGCAACCACAATAAAATGCTACAGAACACAGTACCATTGCACTATATCTACTGTTGTTTTAACCACAATAAACTCCACAAACAACACAGTAACATTGCACTATATCTACTGTTGCTGTAACCTCAATAAACTCCACGCAAAACACAGTACCATTGCACTATATTTATTGTTGCTTTAACCACAATAAACTCCACACTCAACACAGTAACATTGCTCTATATCTACTGTTGCTGTAACCACAATAATCTCCACACACAACACCGTACCATTGCTTTATATCTACTGTTGCTGTAACCACAAAAACCTGCAAAACAACACAGTACCATTGCACTATATCTACTGTTGCTGTAACCAAAATAAACTCCACACACAACACAGTACCATTGCACTATACCTAATGTTGGTGTATCCACAATAAACTCCACACACAACACAGTACCATAGCACTATATCTACTGTTGCTTTAACCACAATAACCTCCAACACAAAAGTGTACCTTTTCACTATATCTACTTTTGCTGTAACCACAATAATCTACACAACAACACAGAAACTTTGCACTATATCTACTGTAGTTGTAACCACAATAAACTCCAACACAACACAGTGACTTTGGGCTATACCTACTGTTGTTGTAACCACAATAAACCCCAACACAACACAGTACCATTGCACTATATCTACTGTTGATGTAACCACAATAAATTCCAACATAACACAGTACCATTGCACTATATATATTGTTGCTGTAACCACAATAAGCACCACACACACAACACAGTACCGTTGCACTATATCTACTTTTGCTGCAACCACAATAAACTCCAACACAACACAGTACCATTGCACTATGTTTACTGTTGCTGTCACCACAATACACTCCACACACAACACAGTACCATTGCACTATATCCACTGTTGCTTTAGCCACAATAAACACCACCAACATCACAGTACCATTGCACTATAGCTACTGTTGCTTTAACCACAATAAACTAGAGACACAACACAGTAACATTGCACTATATCTACTGTAGTTGTAACCACATTAAACTCCTCACACAACACTGTACCATTGCACTTTATCTTCTGTTTCTGTAACCACAATAAACTATACACCAAACACAGTACCATTGCACGATATCTACTGTTGCTTTAACCACAATAAACACCACACACAACACAGTACCATTGCACTATATCTACTGTTACTTTAACACATTAAACTCCACATAAAACACAGTAACATTGCACAATATCTACTGTTGCTGTAACCACAATAAACTCCAAATACAACACAGTATCATTGCACTATATCTACTGTTGCTGTAACCTCAAAAATCTCCAGACACAACACAGTACCATTGAACTATATCTACTGTGGTTGTAAGCACAATAAACTACATACACAACACAGAACCATAGCTCTATACCTACTGTTGCTGTAACCAAAATAAACTACAAAACAACACAGTAACATTGCACTATATCTACTGTTGCTGTAACAACAATAAACTCCACACATTACACAGCAACTTTGCACTATATCTTCTGTTGCTGTAAACACAATAATCTCCACACAGAACACAGTAACATTGCACTATATCTACTGTTGCTGTAACCACAATAAACTCCACACACAACACAGTAACATTGCACTATATCAACTGTTGCTGTAACCACAATAAACTCCACACACATCACAGTATCATTGCACTATATCTATTGAAGCTGTAACCACAAAAAATCTCCGACCACAACACAGAAACATTGCGCTACATCTACTGTTTCTGCAACCACAATAAACTCGAACACAACACAGTACCATTGCACTATATCTACTGTTGCTGTAACCAAAATAAACTACACACACAACACTGAAACATTGCGCTATATAAACTGTTGCTGTAACCACAATAAACTCCACACACAACACAGTACCATTGCACTATATCTAGTGTTGCTGTCACCACAATAAACTCCACACATAACACAGTACCATTGCACTATATCTCCTGTTGCTGTATCAACAATAAACTGCAACACAATACAATACCATTGCACTATATCTTCTGTTGTTTTAACCACAATAAACTCCACACAAAACACAGGATCATTGCACTAAATCTACTTTTGCTGTAACCACAATATTCTCCAAACAGAACACAGTACCATTGCACTATATCAACTGTTCCTCTAACCACAATAATATCCAACACAACACAGTACCATTGCACTATATCTACTGTTGCTGTAACCACATTAATCTACACAAACAACACAGAAACTTTACACTATATCTACTGTAGCTGTAACCACAATAAATTCCAACACATCCCAGTAACATTGGGCTATACCTGCTGTTGCTTTAACGACAATAATCTCCAACACAAAACAGTACCATTGCACTATATCTACTGTTGATGTAACCACAATGAATTCCGCCATAACACAGTACCATTGCACTATATATATTGTTGCTGTAACCACAATAATCTCCACACAAACCACACAGTACCATTGCACTATACCTACTTTTGCTGTAACCACAATAAACTCCATCACAAAACAGTACTTTTGCACTAAATCTACTGTTGCTGTCAGCACAATAAACACCACACACAACACAGTACCATTGCACTATATCTAATGTTGCTGTAACCACAAAAATCTCCACACACAACACAGTACCATTGCACTTTAGCTACTGTTGCTGTAACCACAATAAACTCCAAGACACCACATTACCATTGCATTATATCTACTCTTGCTGTAACCACAATAAACTCCAACACAACAAAGTACCATTGCACTATAACTTCTGTTGCTGTAACAACAATAAACTCCACACAAAACACAGTAACATTGCACGATATCTACTGTTGCTTTAACCACAATAATCTCCACACACATCACAGTACCATTGCACTATATCTACTGATTCTGTAACCACAATAAACTCCACAGAAAACACAGTAACAATGCAATATAACTACTGCTGCTGTAACCACAATAAACTCCAAACACAACACACTAACATTGCACTATACCTACTGATGCTGTAACCACAAAAATTTCCACACACAACACAGTACCATTGCACTATGTCTAATGTTGTTGTAACCACAATAAACAACATAAACAACACAGAACCATTGCACTATATCTACTGTTGCTTTAACCAAAATAAACTACAAAACAACACAGTTACATTGCACTAGATCTACTGTTGCTGTATCCGCAATAAACTCCAACCCAAAAAAGTACCATTGCACTATATCTTCTGTTGCTATAACAACAATAAACTCCACACCAAAATCAGTACCATTGCACGATATTTACTGTTGCTTTAACCACAATAAACTCCACACACTACACAGTACCATTGCACTATATCTACTGTTGCTGTAACAACAATAAACTCCATACACAACATATTAACTTTGCACTATACATTCTGTTGCTGTAAACACAATAATCGCCACACAAAACACAGTATCATTGCACTATATCTACTGTTGCTGTACCCACAATACACTTCACACACAACACAGTACCATTGCACTATATCAACAGTTGGTGTAACCACAATAAAATCCACACACAACACAGTACTATTGCACTATATATACTGTTGCTTTAACCACAAAAAACTCCACGCACAACACAGTACCATTTCACTATATATACTGCTGCTGTTACCACAATAAACTCCATAAAAAACGCAGTACCATTGCACTATATCTAATGTTGCTGTAACCACAATAAACTCAACACAAAACACAGTACCATTGCAATATATCTATTGTTGCTGTAACCACAATGAACTCCAAACAAATCAGTACCATTGCACTATATCTGCTGTTGCTGTAACCACAAAAAACTCCACACACAACACAGTAACATTGCACCATATACATATTTGCTGTATCCACAATAATCTCCAACACATCACAGAACCATTGCACTATATCTACTGTTGCTGTAAACAAAATAAACTCCAACGCAAATTAGTACCATTGCACTACATCTATTGTTGCCGTAACCACAATAATCTGAACAGAAATCTCAATAACATTGCACTATAACTACTGTTGCTGAAACCACAATAAACTCCAACACAACACAGTAACATTGTACTATATCTACTGTTGCTGTTACAACAATAAACTCCAACACAACACAGTACCATTGCCAAATACTCTGTTGCTTTATCCACAATAATCTCCACACACAACACAGTAACATTGCACTATATCTACTGTTGATGTTATGACAATAAACTCCACACACAACACAGTACCATTGCACTATATCTACTGTTGCTGTAACCACAATAATCTCCATCAGAACACAGTACCATCGCACTATATCTACTGTTGCTTTAACCAAAATAAACTCCACAAACAACACAGTACCATTGCACTATACCTACTGTTGCTGTAACAACAATAACCTGCAACAGAACACAGTACCATTGCACTATACATCCTGTTGCTGTAACCACAATAATCTCCACAAAACTCAGCACCATTGCACTAAACCTACTGTTGCTGTAACCACAATAATCTCCACACACAACACTGTAATTTTGCACTATATCTACTGATGCTGTAACCACAATATACTCCAAAACAACACAGTACCATTGCAATACATCTACTGTTGCTGTAACCAAAATAACATACAACACAACACAGTAACATTGCACTATATCTACTGTTGCTGTAACCAAAATAAACTCCACACACAACACAGAACCAATGCAATATATCTACTGTTGCTGTAACCACAATAAACTCCAACAGAACACAGTAAATTTGCACTATATCTACTGTTGCTTTAACCACAATAAACTCCACACAAAACACAGTACCATTGCATTATATCTACTGTT
>Ga0123355_10011207_pt1 | contig 13799 bp, 15 predicted proteins | sample TergutEmb28metaG_3_FD_89872 | JGI IMG/M metagenome (GOLD analysis project Ga0123355, IMG submission 89872) | Embiratermes neotenicus P1 segment gut microbial communities from Petit-Saut dam, French Guiana - Emb289 P1 | ecosystem: Host-associated > Arthropoda: Insects > Digestive system > Gut ... | reverse complement strand
TGGAGCCGCTACTTTTTTATTCAAGTAGCTCCTCAGTTTGACCTCACGAGGCTGAGTGGACCCTGTTCCAGACCCACTACTACTCAGAAAATCTGGTAGCGCCGGGGATCGAACCCGGGACCTATGTATCTGTAGCCAGAAACTCTGACCACTAGACCACAGAGGCGGTCTAAATTTAACCCATACTTAGTTGATATTCTTGCAACTGTCTTCAATGACTCTGTGCCTTCCAGTAAAAGTGATAAAGTATGGTATTTTCATAATGTTGCATTCTTCTTTGTCACAGTAATTTTCAGTGTGTATGGTGGCTTGAAAGTTTGTTTGGGTTACTAGGATTCTGCAGTGTACTTAAATTGTAAATGAGGATGGCGATTATGATGATTTGTTATCGGTGTCATCAAAACACCACCACCACCAACAACAACAATAACAACAGCAGCAGAAAATGTGTGTTATCCAAATCTTACAAGTATTTAATAATATGAACTATGTTGATGCTTCTCAACCCAGAGTGTGCGTTTTATGTTTTATTACCCATTTCAGATGTAATGAAGTCAAGCAGAAATATGGGAATTTATAATTATAACTATATCACCTACTCACAGCTAGTGGTATAAACAATAAGAATAATCATTTCAGTTGGTACTTTTTGAGTACTCCTATGTAATTCCCCACTCCCCCACCCCCTCTGAACAGACTGTTGGGTATAATGCAGAATGATCAGAATATGTTTGAAATTCATTCTTCTGTGCAAATTTTGTTACACATTCCATCATTTTGTTACTTCCCTAATTAAAGAAATATTCACTAAGAAATGGTTTAAAAGAGAATTATGGAATATGCAGATCTGGAGGGCAAAGAGCTCTGGGGTGTCAGTTTAACTTCACTTACTGATTTGTATCTTGCATAATTTTTTCAGACAGGTAATGCTAAAAGACACAACAAGGAAAGAGGTATATTTGGAATGTGTGCTGGAGCCATCATTCTATTTTTATTCAGTCTAATGACCTCTTTCCACCACTTTTCATCCAATTGGTGTTATGCATATTAGAAACAAAAAATATGACTTTATGTTTTACCAGTTGTATGTGTGTCTAATCCATTTTGGGTCAGAAAGTATGTTTTCCTTCCATATTTCCCTTTGGACCTCTAAGGCAAAAGAAAAGCATTTTCCAATCCTAGTATGTTTTATTTCGAAACAACAAACTTTGTCCACGATACGGGTTACTTGCTTGTGGTTATGTTGGAGACATCTGTAAAATAATTAACTCGATAATTTCCTGTATTGTAGACATCGCTTGGAACTCATGCGTCATATTTACAACGAAGATCTTAGCCCCGAGACACCGGAGGCGAAGGATGACTTTTTCCAATGTCTTTCTGTCTGTGCTAATCAGAAGTTCTCGCTTGCAAATCTTTTGCCTTCGAGGTTGGTGCTCACTAGCAAAATGTGCGTATATCTGTGAGCTCATTTCAGTAATGTGATGTGACTTCGTGGCATGGCATTCTGTTTGTTTACCTTCTTGACACTCTTCTCCGCTTCTCTCTCATCAAGTGCGTTGTCTCTTTCCCTAAGCTATGCTTACACTTATGGACCGGTCGTGTTCTTTGTGTGCTTTGGTATTTTCATTGTTCAGAGTGAAGTATGCCAGAATGTCCTCTGTGTCACTGGAATTTTTTAAATTTAAAGCAGGGTTTCACAGTAGGGACATTGGACAGTATACATTTAAACCTGCATGCAACAAAATTCATAATATTCAGTTGTTTTTGTTCTATGTTTCTGTGCATCATTTATAGCCTGCTAAAAGTGTTGTTTTGTGTTGCTTACATCCATTTTTGTAACTGAAGAATAAAATCCAACTAGATGCCACTTATTACTTTATTATGCTTATGTTATGCTCAACATGTTTCGGGCACCATTATGCCCATCATCAGGAGCTCATGATGATAGCATTGGTTACCACATAGGCTGTCTGGTTCTCGAGTTGCTGCTGGTTGGGAGTTAAGTGCAGGCAGGATGGATGAGTGTCCAGACCGAAGGATGTAACACACTTAACTTCCAACCAGCAGCAACTCGAGAACCAGGCAGCCTATGTGGTAACCAATGCTATCGTCTTGAGCTCCTGATGGTGGGCATAATGGTGCCTGAAACATGTCGAGCATAACATAAGCATAATAAAGTAATAAGTGGCATCTAGTTGGACTTTATTCTTCAGTTATCAAGATGATGCATGGTCCAATACACATCAAAAATCCATTTTTGTGTTTTTATTTGAGGAAGATAAGACACCTAAGCACCATATCATGAAGACATATAAGGGGCATGAGTCCTCAAGAATTCTTAGCTTCAGTATTCAGTGGCAATATGGTGGCAAGCGTTTTGTTCCAGGTGCTTCACCCACAAGGAAAGGGCTCTCATTTTGCATTATCCATATTGGCCCAAAAGTCAGTTGGACGTTGTGTACCTTTACATTCTCTGATGGTGTTTGAAGTGCATCATTATTGCCTGTGTTATGTGAAGGCCATTTTGTTGTGGAGAGGTTTTTAATAATGATTTCTTTTCCATATCTATGAATCTTCTTCATACCTTCATTCCTATTTTGGTTTAAAAGAGACCTGTCCTAAGAATTGTTAATTCCCTGACTGACTGAAACCAAATTTCAGGTGTACACAGATTTTCCAATAATTAAGGAGTCAGCCCAAATTTTTAGGCACCAGAAGGATAACATGAAGCAAATTCAATACTGAGAAATCACAGATTTTAGGTGCTACCATATAACATTTAGTTGCCTGAACAACCTGGCACCTGGGATGTTTGCATCTCTGCCAGATATGATAGGTACAATGCAGTGAAAAAATGTGACTAAAAATGAAAGCTGCATGAAGGTCCAAACAAGAAGGATGTATTTAGTCCTCAGACTCTGGTAAATTCCTTCTCCTTAAGCCTGCTGTCCAATGTTCATACACTGGGTGGCATGTACTGTGGACTTGATGAGACCAGGAGGTAAACATGCATGCCCACATAATCCAAATTTGGTTTGGCCACATTTCTTTTTATTTCACTTATTGATACTGGACATCATGTTCCTTTCCTGTGTATGAAGTTGTTGATTACTACACCTACATATTTGAATGTCTCTGGTTTGAATTTCTGCAATAATGTTGTCTTTGCTAACTGAAGTTCTTTTCCTTAGTCCCTACAATGTAGCTTGCTGTCTCTTCCTGTAACATCTCTCTCAGTCCACTGGTCACAGCTGTCCTTACATTTTGTTTGTCAGTAGATATATTTTCATTAGATTCAAGTAATTCACTTACTCTGTCACTTGGCTTACAGGTATCCTTAAATTCAATACTGTTTGTTTCAGTCACATGCAGTTATTGTTTTAAATATTTTCTCACATGTTCATACTCAATACATACATGTTTCAGTATGTTTGTACCATCCTCAAGTGAAGTGTCAGTCGCCATATCACCAGTTATTTTAAATGCAGTGTGTTGTAGTCACCAGTAAAATTAGGGTTACAGTAAACTTAAGATATTGACATAAGACGTATTTACTCCATTCATTTAAAAATTGTTTTAAATAGTTCTGCTCTGATATGATTCATTTATTCTGTTATTTAATTTTTATCTCCTTTGTCATTTTATGTAAGTTAGATTCACACTGTAACTGTCTGCACGTACCTTACAGGCAGAAAGGTTAGTGTAGCATTAACATTTTTTATTATATTCAGAGGTGCATATTTCAAATCTTTGTCAGATTGCTGGCTGTACTGAGTGAAGTTATGCTTTTTTCTCCTCAGTGTTTACAGTCTAATTCTAGGACACTGCCTTCAGTGAGTGTCATGTCTGCCTTCTTTCAACTCCCTATATATACTCACCTTCATGAACATCATGCCTTCACAATCATTGTTATTTAACTCCTGCAATTGGAGCAGTGTCATTAAATGACCCAAGAATCATTTATTCAGGCATGATTTTGTCATGTACAAAGGATTTTCTGTGTTAGGGTGTAAGGAAATGCTTAGGCTGCTGGTATAGGAGTGAACTATTTGGAATTGGTAGGCATAGTTGCAGAGAGACGACAGGTAATGCAGACCTGCTCTGAGCACTGTGTGACTACTAGCAAGTTGTTTGCTCACAAAATGTGTTCTGCAGTTCTGTCTAGGATCTCCATGAAGAAGCTGTTACCTGGAATACCTACAGTTTTTGGTCCACTCTTTGTTTTAAGAGTATTTCAAATCTCTGTTATGTGTAAAAAATATTGCACTTCTTTAGAAAGGCTTTTTATTGACACAGTATATTTTTGTACCTGTATAATATTGTTTGTTGTTTACATTCATTTTGTACCTTTTTCTGGTATTATACATTTTAGATGCTGCCGTTCCTTTGTTTCCATGTGTCTTAGGTGGCAGAAGATTAAGTAATGCATGATTTTATGTACTGTCATTTGACCAGCAGCAGTGATTTAATTCTGCAATTGATGTCTCAGTTTGTATTATGTGTGAGATTGTGTTTGTATCTGACACTGCTGTCATTAACAATTTCCCAGTGACAATCAGAGTTCTGAAATCTTAATTACTGTTGTGATGAGAGTACTTTATTTAATCTTTGCTGATGCCTGTCTAGATTATAATAAAATTAAATGTTCCATGTCTTGAAAATAATGAGCTTCTGTTGTGTGATGCTGTGTAATTTGGTAGATAGATACCAACTTGTGGAGGAACCTGTCTACCAAGGTACATGCCCTCACATTCCAGAGGGATCTTTGTCTTAATCACTGTGAAACTTCAGATCACACTTGTAATGTAGCATTTCTACCATTTATGTCCCTAAACATTATAAAATTAAAAACCACTTACATACATTGTTGTTGGGACATATTTGGGGCATGTGGCATGTCTCCACAAAATTTGTTCCATGACATCACGAATGAAGAACAGAAGAACAGGTTGCATCTTTGTGCAGACCTTTTGCAGTATGCTGGAGCAGATGAGAACTTAATTAGATCGGTTCTAATGGTCAGTGAGACATGAGTCAATGGGTACAATGTCAAACTGAAACAACAGTCTTCACAGTGGAAATCAAAAGACTGAAAAAAGCATGACAGATCAGCCCGAATTTACTCTCTTTGACTGTTAAGTTTTGGTGCAGTATGAGTTCTTAGAGGTCAAATGTGACTCAAGAATTCTACGTGACTTGTTTGTGGTGTCTACTAGAAACAGTGAACAAGAAATGAGCAGAACCTCTGTGGGAACACAGCCAGTTTCTTCAACATGACAATGCTCTTGTGCACACATGCTATCCATCCAAAAGTTTCTACCAGAAAACAAAATTTTATTGTTTTTTAAATAATCCATGACTGTACATTGACTAATAACATATGGTAATGACATTCCAGTGCTTCCATAGCCCCACTACAACAACTCTGATCTCTGTACGGCAGAGGTTTTCCTGTTCCTGAAAATGCAAGTTAATTTAAAAGGACATCAGTTTGAATCAGTAGATGAAATTCAGAAATCGTAGAACAATTAACCCATATTTCTTTGAATTTGTATGTGGAATGCTGAGAAAGATGGAAATGTCAGTGGAATTGTAACAAATGCCACTGAAGAGCAAAATCCATCACCAGCACAGACTGGAATTTTGCTTGGCCTGCCAGGTACCAGAGTTGCCTGAGGAGTTAAACTCCTCAGGACCGGGAGACAAAGTCGTGTGAACAGTACTGATCAGTGCTGAACTAGACACAGTCCTGTAGTAGACACAGTTCGAGGTAGACATGTGGTGTATAACACTAGCAAATAAATTTAAATTCATTTTATTTACATTCTTTGTATTTCTTTTGTTTAGCACATGATGTCTGAAGCATGTTGCTGGAATGAAGTGCATGATACAGGTTTTGCATATGAATGGATGAAAGTTAGGTAGCTGATAACAAAAGGTCTTATCAAAGCTATGGCCAATAAATTATTATTTAACTTTGTAGCTACAGTGATGTCACCTAGCCGAGTGTTTCTCACATACAAATGTACACTTGAATCTTGATGAGGATTTGTAATAACATATATGTACAAAAGAAATGTACTTAAAAATTGTCAAGTGTGAATTGTTAAGTGCAATGTGTATAGATTGTGTTCTTATTAAATCTGAATTTGTGTGGTTTGCTAGCTGGTACCACTGTTTCTGAGGAAAGTGTTGCCTTCGTCTTCAGGATCAAAGGGCTTCTGCCCTGAAGTTGTGGAAAGCAATTTCCTGTGAAACAGTGGTAGCCATCTACAAAGCTGCATGATGTAACATCCCAGAAGACCATAACATATATACTCACTGGTGTCAGAACCTAAGATTCATTGCTGTGTATCTGCATTTTAATAGCAGTGCCTGGGTTTCGTGCTTGAGCAGATCTGTGCACATTGAGCAAGACATATTTATTTATAGTCAAGGTCATAAAGTGCATACTGTAAACCAAGAACACAATGTTTGAATTGTGGGTTACTGGGTTGTGACACCATGTAGACAGGTACATAGTTATGGATGTTTCGAAGGGACTTGCTTTGTCCACCTTCAGGGTAGACGTGACCTAAGATAAACCTGGCATGTTCCTCCAAAACTTTAGTAACCACATACTAGGATTGTGCGGTGTCAGAAAACAGAAGACAGTAGTCTAAATCTTCACCATCACTGAATTCTCAAATCTCTTTAAACTGTAGATTTGTATAAAATGATAAGTTTATTGCAACATCAGTAATAAAAATACCTGCTGACTCTTTAAACTGATGACATGAGAGAATAGAGGATGTCCTATAAACAGTGTATTATACAGTGGTTTTTTTTAACTTCCCACACTCTTACCTTTAATATTGAAAGTATTGTGTTTGTACTTGCAGGCAGCGACTGGAGCTAATGAGAGAGATGTATCACAATGAAGCAGAGTTATCTCCAACATCACCAGACTACAACATTGAGTCTTTAACAGGAGGGGACCCATTCTATGACCGCTTTCCCTGGTTCAGGATGGTTGGCAGGTAATCACTGCTGTTACATGTGCTCCTCCTGCTCCTCTTGGTGATGATGATGATGATGATGGTTGTCATTATCAGCTGCAACAGCAGAATCATGGACTTTTTATCTTTAGGCTTTCTTTACAAACTAGATAGAAAATTTAAGGAAAGGAGCTGTATTTGCTCCTTCATCTCCTCCTATTTTGTCAGTAAAATTTTTATACCACAAGATTTATATGTTTAATCTTCACCACACTTGTGTAATAAAGTATGGTAATTACGGTTAGTTTTATTGCATCATCATCTTCCCCACATTTGTGTAATAAAGTACTGAAACTGTTGATGTATTTTGTTCTAGAGCTTTTGTGTATCTCAGCAATTTGATGTATCCAGTCCCACTCATCCATAAAGTTGCTATTGTTAATGAGAAGGGAGATGTGAAAGGATACCTTAAAGTTGCAGTTCAGGCTGTCATTGGTAAGTAACACACCAGACTTGGTTGCAATCCATTACAAGTGAGGAATCACATTTTGATTATGGTCTTCATGTTTATAACATAGTTAGTAAAGGCATTCCCCAACTTGCAGAACTTTAAATTGTGCAGTTTCAGGCAAATGTAATTCATAATTGATTTATATTTTAAATACTTTTAGCAATTGTAAGTGCTAATATTGTATTTAATCTCTACACATGCACATCTTTGACAGAATCTGCTGTATACAACCTCCCTGATGATGGCCTTGTAGAGGTCGAAATATGTAGGAGGGACGTCATAAATGACAAATGATGGTTTATTATTGAGTCTGTAGTTTGTTGAATTAAGTACCGTATATGAACAGTGGTAGTTTCTGCCATTTTTCTGATGTCAAGGATGTGCAAGCAGTATTGCATGCTGTTCTAAGTTTTTGTGAATAATTTGGGTACTTTCTCAAGAATAAAAGAGAATAAAAATATTGAAGACTATGGTCTTGTGTGGAGTGAGGCTGTCTAGTTTGGTAGAGAGCAGTCAAAGTTTTGGATAAACCTATCTACCCAACTGCACAGAATAACATAACGTCCAGAAGGGTATTGTTTTCATATTTACCCATGAGAATGTCATGTCATACAAAAAATGTCATTATAATGGTAATAGAGCCAACTCTCAAAATGCCACATACTCGTAATATATCTCAGACAGTGATTAACATCAAATTATAATTGGGTGTGCCTATATCAGCAAGCACAGGGTTTAGTGGCCTGCTGATTACATAATTCGAACCCTGAATTGCACTGTACTGTTCCAGAAGAGGAGAACAGTGAGTACTTGAGTGGTGTACGACAGTCAGCTCGTATTTCATTCAATGATGAACTTTTCATCGGACAGCAGCGCCCATCCAAACGCAGCGCACTATTGGCTCAGACATTAGAAAAGAACCAACAACACATAGATGAAAGGGTGGTAGAGGGACAGGGAAACATTCAGGATCCTTGCAAGGATCCACAGGACATTGCAGATAAAATGGAAGTGCATGACAGTGGCAAGGATAGCTGCAAAGTTGAAGGTTAGCAGCATGGATCAGTACTGTCCAAAAATTGCAGTTTTTTTTGTATGAAGTTGGTCACAGTCATTTCAGTCTGTTTCTCCACTTCAAGTTTTATGATAATTGCATGATATTTGCATTATGGTCTTCTGGATTACAGCACCGTGTAGTGATTGCAGGTATTTAACAACATGTTGGAAAATGTACTGTTGCCATTTTTTTCCCCCTGAAGATGAAAATTCATAATCTGCATACTATCATAATCCAGAAAACTATGCTCTTAAGTTTTACTTCTCTAAAACTCCCAAATTTTATCACCTAACCATATCACTGCCATCATTATTATATTCATAATTATTATTACGTCAACCTCCTCCCATAGCTGTGCAGTGTAGTATGATTTCAGTAATAGTATTGAATAACTGTGGTTTGCACTGCTTCATCTTAGCTGATATATGAAGGTATGCGCACACATTAATTTGTCATCATTGTCAGATATGCGTGCAAGGAAGGAGCTGTGGTTAAACTTTCGCTTGATTTGTCCTGGAAATATTTATTACAGACATCTGCTAATATGTCTGCTGTCTTCACATTGCATCATGTGGAATATTTGAATGCATTTGAAACCAACGTTTCCCATTCACTAGACAGGCACTTACACTCAGTGTTACTGGCAAGGACATAGAGATATGAGGATGGGCTGGAAAGTTTTGCCTCCTCTTTCATACTTTTTATTAGAGTAAAGAAAACTGAATAAAACCAAATCCACGCAGTCATGTGATATCTCCCCTCCACCATATGTAATCTTGAACCCACAGTTATCCATTACTCTGGCTCACTGCCAGTTTAAATGGAAGGCTGTGAAGACATGCACCGTTATTGAGTTCTTTACTGTGGAAAAAATTCCTCCCATCAACATTTGTTGCCATATGCAGGCAGTATGTGGGGATAAATGTGTTGATGTAAGCACGGTTAGATGTTCGGTGTGGCAGTTTAAGCAAGAAGAATTGGGGGAAGCAAGTTTGTTTGACAAAGCAATGTTGGGGAGGCCAGTGACTACAACAGACAAGCATCTTGAAGAATGCTTTGAAGATACAATTTGAGAAAATTATCAAATCAAATAGAAGGACAGTGCTCTTATGTTGGGAATCTCTAAAGAAATAGTGGACCACATTATCAGCCCTTTTTGGATTCTGAAATTTTGTGCCAGCTGGGTACTATGAAAAGTGACTGAAGGGATGAATGATGTAAGAGTCAGAGTTTTAAGGGAACTTCTTGGTCGTTTTGAAGAGGAAAATGAGGGATTTATGTGGTGGATAGTGACAGGTGATGAAGCTTGGATCCATCACTATGATCCTGAGAACAGAAGACAGTCTATGGAATACTGCCACAATCACCAGAACCACAGAAATTCAAAAGGGAAGCCTCACGTGGAAAAGCCATATTGACTGTATTATAGAACTCTGAAGGTGCTGCATTCACAAACTTCCTATAAAAAGGTGCTACAGTGAACTCAGAACACTGTATTGAAACACCAAAAAATCTCAAAAAACATATCATGAGGAAGGGGCAGAAATTTATGATACCTTGCCTCAACAAGATAATGCCAGGCCTCACAAAAGTGCTGTCACAACTGTTACCACTGCATTTTTAGGGTTTACAGTAATATTGTATCCAGCCTACAGCCTGGATCTTGCTCCTAGCGATTTCCACTTGCTCCCCAAACTGAAGGAAACCATGGGGGTCAAAACTTCAGTTCTGATGAAGAAGTCGAGGCTGCAGTATGCCAGCGGTTTTGGGAAACAGGCAAAGACTGTTTTAAGGACAGAATTAAAAAGTTGGTAAACGTTGGCAGAAGTGTGTTGAAGTTGGAGGAGATATGTGGAAAAGTGATAATGCACAGTTGTCAGTAAAGGTTAAACATATATTTATTTTTTTTGTTGCACTTAAATATTTCCCTGTCTTCATTTTTTATTTAGCTGAAGGAAAAACTTTTCAGCCCACCCTAATAGAAATTTGAGGTATATTGCATGGTTACATATTTGTGTATTTTATATATTTGAACATCATATTATATTACCTAAAATCCCTATATGTTTCAGTAACACGCAACTATGTAATACGTGAATATTTGTTTCATACTATGAGTCCACTACATGTACTGGTATGCAGTACTGTCATCATGCAAATGGCAGATTGCAAACTAGTTTAGGTGAAGTGCATAATCTGTTCTTGAAACTGATAATAGGTATTATTAGAACAAAAGTCATCAAATGTAAAGTAATAAAATGTCTGTGTAATGGCATTATGTGTGAAGTGATAAGTAAGACATTGAATGGTTCCACACAGTGACATTTTACGATCTGTGTTGTATTAATGTATTTTTATCAGTTTCAAGGACAGATGATGCATTGCTCCTGTGCTAACTTTTAGTAAGATATTTACCCAGTGATGGTATGACATACCAAAACATGTAGTATTATTCATGCATTATATGGTTGTGTTTGATTGAGACATTTGCATTCATTAAACTTATCAGCATGCTATACCCACCCATCCATAATAGATACTCGATGTTTGACAGAAATTGATGGTGATGCAGATAGTGGTCGAGGTGACAGTTCTGTTGCATCGGACACAAAGGAGGAAGATTTACCAGAACATCTGCAGTTGGGAAATGAGTTCACCTTTCGTGTCACAGTTCTGCAAGCTGTTGGCATATCGACTGAGTATGCAGACATCTTCTGCCAGTTCAAGTAAGGAGAGATGTATGTCTGTGATGTGTGTGATTTCACAGTAAGGATGTGTAGTAATGTAATTTAAAATATTTATATTTACACAGGGACATTTTATATAAAACCTGTATGTGAGTATTTGTCTAGTCATAAGTTAAACATATTACGTACCTGGTTATTTGTAATAGATTTTGTTCTTGCTTCTGTGTTGCATCCTTCAAATGGTAACAATTAGCAAACATAGACTGATTTATGTGGACATACTTCTAACATGTTATTGAACTGCATAAGTATGATTTAGAGGTAGACATTTCTTATCAAACAGTATACTGTTTGAAATTAAATGCATGTGCAGCACAGTATGTCTGAGCATTGATCAAAATCCCTTTGCTGCTGTTGTAAAAGATGATGTTTTTTATTTTTTATTACCAGTATGTCGATACATCTTTGTATATGACTGCTGGTCACATGTGCTTTGTTGCCCAGTGTAGATACAGGCTTTGTGAATTTTACACCCATCCAAGGAGTCCTGCCAAATCCATCAAACAGAGGCCCCGAGCCACATTGGCCATTTACACTGTGGATACATGTCACAGTCTATGCATGATTTCTGGCTTCCACCACAAAGTAGATGAGAACTGCACTGTTCTGGGTTAATATGCAGTGAATAGTGGTAATTTCTTACTGATGTTTTGTGCTGAAACATTGGTAAGGAATTACGACTACTTCCTGTGTAATAACCCAGAAGAGTGCAGTTCTCATGTCAGAGTCTAGTTTCTCTAGTGAAGACCATGTGAACTTGAAGTCTTAATGTCATCAGCACTGTTTGTCCAACTTGCTTTTGAGTCAGATGAACCTAGTGCATGCTACTGAAACCTTCCATATTAGAAGCATTTAATGTTATCACCTTACCTTTGCTTTCAAAATGGTTACTTTCCAAGTAGTTTTCGAATGGAGATTTCGTGTCTGTTACTAGTTTCTTCCATTGTAGTGACATACCCAGCTCACTTTAATCTACCTTAACAGCATTAGAACAGTATAAATCATTAGGTAATTTATTTCATAGAGTATTTTTCTCAAAAATCACTATGTGTGGGTTTCATGTTGAAGGAATACTGCCTACTTAGTGCATTTAATGTATGTTATAATGCTAATATGTAGCAAAGTAATTAATTCTCATGAAATTAAGTAAGAAACTTGAAATTAGGAATACAAGCACAAGTATTAGTCATAGTGGTAGTAGTAGTAGTAGAAGAAGACGTAGGAAGGTGCCATGCGTTATTGTTGCATACTTGTTACAGCTTTCTCCATCGGCATGATGAAGCATTTTCTACTGAACCAGTAAAGAACACTGGAAAAGGACCACCACTAGGTTTCTACCATGTCCAGAATGTAAGTCTGGTTCATCACTCTTACCTCTTTTTTCCTTTGGTTTCTGCATCATACTTGAATCTAATTCTGTGCTAAATCAGTCTCAGAAAATGTAAAAAATAAATTATCAGCACTCATTTAAAAAGTGTAAGTGTATTTTAAAACTTATCCAGTTATTTTGACAAGTAAGGCATTTCAGTTTTTTTAATTCTTACCCACGTCTGATGTGTGTGTTTTGCTTAAGTTAGAGGCAAAACTTTAAAGATGTGCACTGACTGAACTTTGCCTACCTGTGTTGAACTTTGATGGAACTTGATTTCATCTGCCATAACTAAGTAACTAACTGGAGCAGACTACTTCCTGAGAAACCAACAGGCCCTCAGCTAGTCAAAAAATTCTCTGCATTTTGCAGAAACTGAGAGTTCAGTACCACTTTCACAAGAGTCTGCTACCTGTCCCCTTCCTGAGCCAGATTAATGCAAACCATGCCCCCAGTTCCACTTCTTGAAGATCCATTTTAATATTATCCTCCAATCAATGCCTATGTCTTCCAAGTGGTCTCTTTCCCTCAGGTCTCCCTACCAAATCCTTTTATGCATTTCTCCTGTCTCCTATGTATGCCACATGCTCTGTCTATCTCATTCTTCTCGATTTGAACATCTGAATAATATTTATTGAGGAGTACAAATGAAATAGGTCTAATTTCATCTACCGCTTTACATGAAATACCAAATAGGATGCTGAAAATAATTATTATTTTGTAACTGATTAAAAAGATATCTGATTTTGAGACTTGCTAATAAAACCTAAGGCAATAGTACTTTAGAATTGTGTTCCATAGTGAGGGGTCTGACTTAACTTGATGAACAGCATTTGTTTTAAGAACATTTTATTTAATATTTGCTGTTTTAAGCATGTCCCTAACAACTAGTCACATTTCAACATAGCATACTCTTTCAACTAATGCAATGGTTTGTTAAATACGTACAGGTATTTAGTCAATAATGCAACAAATATTTCTAATGATGTTTACTAGAGGATGATGATAACTACATGTTTCGGCCTATTCCGGCCATCATCAGGTTTTCATCCGAAAGAGTATTAATGTTTATAAGATTTATGCGGTTATGTAACGATGGTGAGATCTCATCATCTGTGGTTTTGGTTATTACTAC